>QWCK01005978.1_pt1 | contig 10624 bp, 9 predicted proteins | sample 1972571 | NCBI WGS metagenome assembly QWCK01 (sample SAMN09866710, study PRJNA288562) | Human gut metagenome isolate term2_stool, whole genome shotgun sequencing... | isolation source: gut | host: Homo sapiens | place: USA: California | reverse complement strand
AAATCTTTTTCGCTAAACATAATCTTTCGAGTTTTAAGTTTAGCACGAAGGTAAAGGAAAGGGACATACTAGTCAATACGCCAATTTTGGAAGCTTACAGTATTAGCAAAACTCTGATTAGTTTTGTTAACATTCCATTTTGTGTTTCGTATAGGACGCAATCAATAAAATTTCCTTCTTAGATAAATCAAAAATTGGAACTTTGTTATTAGTTGTAAAAGCTCATAATATTCCGTTCTTTGCCAATTTTTCGGGATGTTATTGGGGTATCGTACTTAACTTAATAATGGATAAATGCTTACAATTACTATTACTATCTATATTTACTAAAGATTTTAGTTACGGCAATGAAAGTCATATTTTTTACTCGTTGAGGCAATATGTTTAGATTAGATATTCATATTAATCTTTTTTATATAACTTTCTTGCCTTTTTTACTTGTTTTAAATAACTAGCCTTTTTATCTCCGAGTGTAGGAACTAAATACCCTCCTTCACCCAGCTCATTCCAAGCATAAATCATTACTAATTGATAAGGTTGATTTCGTTTCTCGACAAAGCGAAAAGCTGCTTCTAGTTGCTTCCTGAATAAATCAGGTGTACGGCCTGTATAGTATAATCCTCTTGTACTTGACTCCCAGGGGCGAGAATCCCAATTTGTCATTACACAAGGTGCAATACAAAAACTGCTATCAATGGCAGTCCATGACTTTTCTGTATATTGAATTAATTTTATATAATTTCTTTCTTCAGAATGTCCGGACTCTTTTTCTCTTATATTGTACCATGAAAACATATCAAAATGACTATCTGGTCTGTTATACTTGTTGGATATAATGAATAAATCAGGATATTTTGTATGTTCTTTTACATATTGTCTAATAGAGGGAATAAAACGGTTAACTTCTTCACTTATAAATATTGTAATAACAGGTTTTCCATCTATTTTTAAATATTGAGGATCATTAAAATAATGCTTCGTCCAGAAACTCACAGCATCTAGCCAATCCTTCTCTGTTTTGATTCGTGCACCCACATGATTTGCAATTAGTAATGAGAATTTCATACAGTGTTTATTATTGGCTTTTTTAAATAATTCTATGGATGTATGAGATGGATGATTTATTATTTTTGTAGTATCAATGCGTCCATTATCGTTCTTCCAATACCAACAGAAACTAAAAAAGTCGATACCATTGCTTGAAGCCAGTTTTATTTGGCGTTCCATGATATTTAAATTGTCATTTCGCCAGCCCCAAACAGGCTGTCTGTCTTTGTATTCACATGCTAGTTTTTTTGTGAGATGAGTTGGTGCGTTAATAGCCCATTCCTTATCTTTTACAGGATTTGAACCTGACCATCCGTCGAAATAGTAAGTTCCAACTAGAATATTATTCTCTTTAAATGTCTCCTTAGCCAGCCCCTCTTCTGATAGAAAAAAAATGAATAAAAAGAATATGATGAAATTGATATGTTTCATTTGTGTATTGCTGTATTTATTTTTCTTACGACTAATTTGATAGGTTGTAATAATGATAAGAACATTACTAGTCCATACGCATATTTCGGGAAATATCTTTTAATATTTTGTCTAAAATTTGTAGCATCGAATGTTTCTATCCGCGCAATATATTTATTGAAAATGAGTGATGGTAAAAATTCAATCATAATATCATGTAGAATGTGTCTTTCGCAGTTTTCTGATATAAAGCCTTCCTTCCTGCATTGGTCTATCAGAGAGGGATATTCAATGGTGAAAGCTTCGAACTTGTTGTGTCCGCCACGTTTAGGGATGCGTTGCACATCAAAAAGTAAACTATCATTGATGCAATATTCTTTTGCATTGTGTTGGGTCAGGAATAAAGAAGTATGTGGAAATAGATGGTTTAATTTAATATTTCCAATTTGTTCGAAGTCTTTTCGCCATATATTAAAACCATTACTCCACGACGACCAATACGACAAGGCATGCATGAAGCTTTCAAACGTGTCGTATTTCGAAGAATGGAATTTACCTAACAGCCCATTCGTATAAAAGATTAGTGAACGGTTATTACGATACTTTTCTACTTCCTTTATTATAATCTGTAAGGATCCCTTTCTAAATAATGTTTGGCTGTTATGTAGTTTTAGAAAATCTCCCTGGGCATACGTCAGAACATGATATGAGTTCATAAAACCTTCACATTCCGTATGAAAATACCGCAAATTTGAATATCTTTTAAATTCGTCGGTCAACACTCTTATAGCTTGCTTGGGGTCATTGTCTGATATCACAACTTCATACATATCAAGATTAACATCTGCATTATCTTGATAAATACTGTTTAATGTATTCCTCACGTATTCTACTCTGCCGAAGCAAGGAATACAGATAGAGAGTAATGGAGTTTGCATAAAAATGTTATAGAATAAATCAGTTAATCATATTTGATAAATATTGTTTTGACAGAATAGTTTCTTTTTTTATAGCCTGATTAGCCTTCTCATAGTCACATTCCATACAAAGATTGTCCAATTTTGTGTATTCATTTATGAAGCGATTTTCTAAAGATACCGTGCGTAACAAGCTGTCCATTCTTGAATTTAAGCTGAACCCTGTCAGACCAAATACATAAAACGGTTTATTGAAATAAATAGAAAAGGCTGTGCCGTGAAATGAGTTTGACAGGAAAAGGGAGCAATTATATATTAATCCAATGAAATCTTGCGGTCCTACATTGGTGAAATTTTTGTCGGCATAAAATCTCGGAAGTGCATCATTGATGGAGTATATTTTCAATCCATATTTCTTCTTGAAATGTAAAGCCGTTTTTTTCAAAAGTGCATTTCCTTCAAAATCATAAATTAAAATATAATTTTTATCATTATATCTATTCATGAATTGTGTCCATTCTGTTTTATCTATGAGGAAAATCGGATCTAAAACTTTTATACCATTATTGATACCCAAATCTTTCAATATGTGTAAGCCTTGATATTCACGGACGGAAATAGCATCCATTTTTAGTAATAATGCTTTGATAAAGGTTTTATATGCATTGGGTATTTCATTTACTGAAAAGCTAGCTGCATACGAAATCCGTTTTGTATTTGGTAAAGCAAAATCCATATAATAACTTGGGTCTTTCCCATTGGGAAACAAAGGATTCCAGATTTGATCACTTCCTGCAATAATAATAGCTGCTTGTGGTGGATTATGTTGTAATTCGGCAAAAGTGTGATAAGTAGTAGGTGTTAAATGTAGATACTTTTGGGTAAATTCATCAAAACGTTTTTTTCGTCCTAGTGAAAATCTTAAATAACTCCACTTAGCACATCTGAATATCCATCGGGTTATAAATATGCTATTTATCCTCTCTAATTTCTTGTTTGTAAAGGCCTTCCAATCGTATTTCTTGTATAAATAAGATGGTCGATAGTCAATAATTTCTACTTCATGTCCCAAGCTTTTCAAGTAATGTTGTAGGGCATAGGCTTGTAAAGATGCTCCGAAATTATAGACATCATGACAGGTAATTGTACATATTTTCATAGATTGAAATATTTGAATAATCTGTTTCTTAATATAGATAAAGGTTGAGTCAATAATTTCTTCATCCGCTTTTTATGTAACATGGGTTGGAGGTACTGTACTGTTTCCTTTAATGTAATCTGGTTGTCTTTTAGCATATCAACTATTTGATTCCTAACTTTAGGCAGTTCAGGAGCATTTTTCATCTGACCTTCTATAACATATTTCAGTTCACATGGCTCTATATGTAGATTCTTAATGCTGTGCATTAATTCATCTCCATGTTTTGTAAAGGTCAAAACGCCACTTACTCCATCTTCATTCTTGCGAAATTTTATTCCCCACAAGTCACCGATACGGATATCTGCAGATGAATGGTGATGTTTGTATTTACATCTCTCATAACAAGCTTTTCCTAAACAAACATCACTCAAAAACAATTTGTAAAATGTATCACCTTGTGATAGCTTAGATTTGTAAAAACTTTTCTCTCCATTTATTGATATAGCATAAGAATCGTGCCAACCTGTAAATTTGTTACGCCATGAAGCGTAAGTGATTTTTCCTGTAACTTTTTCTATCTCTTTAGTATATTTCTCCCAAAGCCATATAGATGGTACGCCATGACAGAAGAAGTCCATCAATACAAAATTTTCTTCACAGTGAAGCTTACGAATGTATCTTCGAAATGAATCTATTTGGCAAGGGGATCCAATTACTAAATATCTTTCTTTTTTATTAATAGACTTAAAACCATCTACTGTATAGCTTTGAATGTATTTACTGCCAATTGAAGGTCCAAGTTCTTCTATAGTTGTAGCTATATAATGTTCGGCACGGTTCGTATTAGGATTATATCTAACACAACAGATCTTATATCCTTTTTCTAATAACATTCGTCCCAATTCAAAAGCTATGCCTCCTGACGAACATTTGTGGCGTACAGTATTGTCTGTACTCCATACGGCATAACTATCATAGATATTATTGGGAGAAGATAATTCATCGTGTAAAAATGCACAAACTTGGGTACACAATCCGCAATTAGTACATTTGTCCAATTCTTTTATTACGGGAGTATAGAACCCTTCTGCATTTAGTTTAATCTCAATGATATGTTTTGCACAAATAACACTACAAAGACCGCAACCATAACAATTCTGAATATTTGATATATTCATAATTTTATTCTTTGTTTTTAAGGAAAGACTTCAAAGTATCTAAGTAACCATGTCCCCATTTTAAGTCCGGCTCCATATAATTGCCTTCTCCCCATTCATTCCATGCGTTGAGAAATATGACACGATGGTCTTCATCTTTATCTTTTATACTTTCATATATTTCTTTCACATGCTTCAGAAAATTTTGGGGGGTGGAATTAACGTAAATACCTGCACGTCTTCCTGCACGAGGTGTTCTGTCAAAACTGGGAGTAATGACTGGATAGCAATTCCCTATTTTATTTTCAGGAGTGTTGTAATATTTAACAACTTTGTTGTAGTCATATTTCATCAATGACCATCCCAAATACCATCCGAATAAAGATTTTACTCTACGGATAAAACGTGAACCTGTAGCATTTGCTTCTGCTTCCCATCTATTATTGTGACATACTCCATTAAATCCTAATTGGATTATTGCTTTATAGGATGCTAAGCGTCCGGTAGTCGTTCCTATGAAATATATACCCTCCAAGCCGTTTTCTTTAGCTAGCCTGTTCCACCTATCCATAAAATCTTTTACATTCGGAAAATTCAAAGGATCATAAATAACAAATACAGGTTTATTTTCTATCCGAATGTAGCGATGGTCTTTGAATGCTGGTAAACAATATTCAAAATGTTTAATATCATCTTCTTTCCCCAAATATTCTTGTTTGGCTATCATAGGATTGTTAACAGCCATATTACCTTTCACCCAAGTCTTAGTTGTCCAGTCATGGTTTGCCCAACATAGGCAAAAGGGAAAATCTGGTTTTCCTAATCTTAAAACTTCTTCAAAAGGTTTTTGTAAAAGCATCTTACCATTGCCAAACCAATAATGATAGTAACAAAAGCCTTCAATCCCAGCATCACGAGCTAATTCGGCCTGTGCTTCTCTAACTTCAGGTAATCTTAAATCATAAAATCCTAAGTCGGCAGGGATATGTGGTTGATAATGCCCACGGAATAATGGTTTCGCCTTTGCTACATTCGTCCATTCTGTAAATCCCTTTCCCCAATACTTGTCATTTTCTGGTATTGGGTGGTATTGAGGTAGGTAAAATGCAATAACCCGAGCTTTTGTCTTGTCCATATTATTCATTTATATGTTTATCTATTATTTTCTTAGTTTCTTCTAAATATTTTCTTCCCCATTTTTGGTCAGGTTCTAAATGATTACCCTCTGCCCATTCATTCCATGCATTTATAAAAATGAAATTTTCTTCCTTGCTATATGGAGTGAATTTTTCGAAAACGCTGTCAAGCCACTTCCCATATAATTCTGGTGTACTCCCTATAAAAGCCGTAAATGCTTTATGTACTCGACGGCTTGCATTATCAAAATTAGGTGTTACACAGGGAAACTGACGATAAGAAGGTAAAGGAGTCTTAACCCGATATTTAACATATTTCTTATATGAATATAATTCTGTTATTCTTCTATGGAAAGATTTATTTAAAGCAATATTAATAAATCGCTTAAAATATTGAAACTTATCCATACAAAATGGTTGAAAATTGATAGATATATCAAAACCTTTTGATAAATATGCAGGTATGTTATACTGGGTATGCTCAAAAAGTCCTAAATAGAGGTCTATATGATGCTGCGATGCAACTGCACGCCATATTTTAATTGTTTTTTCTATATCAGGAAACAGATGAGCTTTATATATAGCGAAAAAAGGCTTTCCGTTAATTTTAATATAGCGTTTATCTGGGAAAACATGGGTACATAAATATTCCATATGAGCAGCATCATCTTCATCTGTATACTTTTGTTCCATTAAAAGATGTTTAAATCCGCCATCCCAGTTTCTTGCCCAATTTTCATTTGCCCAACACAGCATAAATGGAAAATCTGGTTTTCCGCTGGTTAATATATCTTCAACAGGTCTTTCCATCAGTTGTTTTCCATTAAACCAGTAATGATAATAGCAAAAACCATATATACCATACTCTTTGGCCAAATCTGCTTGCATTTGACGTGCTTCTGGTAATCTCAAATCATAAAAGCCTGTATCTGCTGGTAGATGAGGCTGGTAATGTCCTGGAAAGCGGGGCTTAGCTTTTGTTACATTTGTCCATTCTGTGAAACCTTTACCCCACCATTCATCATTTTCTTTAAATGGGTGAAATTGGGGTAAGTTTATTGCAATCACTCTTTTGTTCATATATAATAAATTGAAGTTTAGTCGATAAAGGGACTTCTTATACAGTATATTATATAATTATCTTGAATATAATATTGAAGGATGATTATGGTAATCTTCAAAAAAGAAATAATATGGATGCATCCTTTGTTCATTAGTTAAATCATAGGAGGTATTGGAAATAATATAACTTCTAGTAAAATATAAGATGACGATAAATAATAATGTATGAAGTAAATATTTCTTCCTCTGAGATAAATAATTGTTTTCCAGTAACCATGGAAATACAAATATTACAAAAAGTGTATTTGCCATAATCATTCTATTGATCATTGGAACAGAACTGAAAAAATTATACATAATAACTCCTAATAAATATACTTTAGAAAACCAAAGATTTATCCTTTTCTCCTCTAAAAAACTAAAAATGAGTAATGCAATGACAGAAGCTCTTAGTACTATATTCAATTGTAAAGAATCATTTAAATCCTGATTTTCTAAATATATATTAATACGTTCTATTGCACTTAAATCATATGAAGCAATAAATCCGAAAGCATCAAGTACATTAAACTTTCCTAAAATAATACCTATGATTGCCGAAACGCAAATTGCAGTGATGGGAATTATTCGTTTTTTTATTGGAATAAGATAAGCAATGATAAAAATAACTGTTACGACAGCGGCTGTAGTATGCATAAACCATGCGACTGTTGATAGTGCAATAAATATAATCCATTTATATTTTTTGTTTTCAATAATCCATATTACTCCCCATAATATAATAGATAATGAAAGTATCTGCCGCAAAGCAACAAAGTAAAGGCTATAATTGTAAATTAGAAAGAAAGTTAATACACCAAAAGTCTTGTATTTGCAATACTTTTTGAGCATATATCGAATGGGTGAGAATATGATAATTGTATTCACTGACATGAACACAATTCCAATCGGACAATATTTCCGAAAAAAGTCATTATATAATTGATAAAGAGGCTCTAATTCACGACTATCTGTATTATAGAAGTTCCTAATTCCAGTTGCATACCGATAATAATTCCACGTATCAGCACCTACAACAGGTGCTCGGAATGCAATAAAGATGAAAACAATCCAACATGCACATCGGAATGTATACTTGGAAGACTGAGGATATTTCCATTCTTGATATGCTAAAAACAGTAAAATAAATAGTAGTATAATATAAGGAAAATCCATATAATATTGATTAATAATGGGATAGCAATGTTATAGTAAACATGATTGTTTGTAGAAAATTTTATTCTTTAAGAATAAACAAATTATTATCAATGCTTATTCTCTTGAAGCAGAATCACTATTTTTTATCAGAGTATAAAATTGACTGATTTTTCTACTTTGATTCTTTTTATCATATAATTTGCATACAACATCTTGAGCTCTTTTTGCTATGTCCATATATGACTCGTCTGTTAAGTTTTGAACTTTAAATAAAAAGTTTACCAAATCTTGAAGTTTTATGTAGCGAAAAGCAATTTCAGCTTTTGTAAGTGCTTTACCATTATCCATTTGCTCCTTAGTTCCTCCAGTATCTTTTCCTATTACTATGGTACCATTAAACATAGCTTCAGCCGTTATAAATCCAAAACCTTCATTTCTACTAGGTACGACAAAAACAGTAGCATTATACATTAACTCATAAATTTTCTTATGTTCACAATGGCCTAAAAAACTAACTTTGCTCTTTATTGAATCATTCAATATTTTTAAGCATTCATTCTTATATTCATCACTGCCCTTACCTGCTACATTAAGGCTGAACCTTCCACCATTTAGCGCATATTCATTATATGCATACAGGAGTTCTTTTATTCCTTTTGCATCTTCTAGTCTTCCCACAAATAATATATAAGATTTTTTATTCTTATTTATAGGTTTAACTTTATCTGTATCAATTACACCATCATAGATGACTTTATCTTTCACAGAGTCCAATCCAAAATGTTCAAAAATACTTTTCGTAATACATATGCAGTGGTTTTTGTTATCATGAAATCGTTTTCTTAAAACTTTCATAGAGGGAAAAGGTTGCATACCAAAATCTTCTTTTTGATATTCACGAATATGCCATACGTGAGGTATACCATATTTTTTTGCCGCTATATAACCTATATGTATAGGACCAACATTTGTATGTATGATATCTGGCTTAAACTTTTCGATGCAAGAACATAGTTTTTTATATGCAAAATACCTTTTCAATATTAGATGCAATAATGAATATGGATATTTAATATATGATTTCCAAGAATGAATCTGTGGATAGATTTCTAGTGGATTGTTAATGACAACGAATGGAATATTCATCTGTTTTAGTTTATCAGAGAAAGTTCCTGCATTGGGACAAGTTACTAAAGGAGTGACATTATCTTGGATTAAATTTTCTAATATATTAATTAGTGCTACAGAATCCCCACCCTCCATCCTAGAAGAGTTAGTTATATATAATACTTTCATCTTATACTATTTATTAGTAAATTTTTTTAGGAAATCGATTGATTTATTCTTTTTTTCAGCTAGTTTAGCCTCAACAATGTTCCAATCTATGGGTTTATCTATGCATTGTTCTACAATCATACCTTCGCATAAAATCTTTTCATGAAGTCCCAATGAATTTAGTAATGAAATGACCCGACTATTTCCTCTGGAATGTGTTCCTTTTAAGGGAAAATATATGAAATTTGTATGCATAATTAGACAGAATGCTACACCGTGAAAAGATGTAGTTGCTACGAATTCGGCATTTTGTATGTATCCTAGCCATTGTGGAATTGTTGCATATATATATTCGGTATCTGAGCATATTTCTTTGCCTACAAAGTATCCGCTAGAAGTGGTTGAAATTGATTTAAGGCCATGTCGGTCTGCGTATTTAAGTAATGCTTTCCAGCATAAATCTTTTTCAGAGGAAATATTCAATGAATAGGTATAAAAATATTTCTTATCTATTAACGGCTTCTCAATAATTTGTAAATATTCTTTCATAGATAGAAGTAAAGTCGGATCTAGAACATTAATGGCTTGGATACCTACTTTTTTACATATGTCTATTCCTGTTTTTTCTCTTACGGAAATAGCATCAAACTTCATCAGCATATCGTGCAATCGGACATTTAATTCTAAAGGATATACATCCCGACCGAAACTAGCAGCATAAGCTATTCGTTTAATATTTTTCTTTCCAAAATTTAAATAAAAGGCTTGATTTTCATCATTATCTAAAAGTTTACTCCAAACTTGATCGCTGCCGCATATATAGCAATCAGCTTCAGGTGGATTATTTTGTATATTTAATAATCCATTATAAATAATGTTATTTGTGAGAATATTTTCTTCTTTGAATTCGTTAAATTTTCGTAATTTATTTTTTTGATTAAAAAGACAAACCTGTTTTCTTTCTTGTCGTTTTTTTAATTTCTGGAAAATGGGATATATCTTAATTAATTTCCATAATTTATGAATAAGGGGAGTTTTTTTTATCTTTGGGTATGGTGTATATTTAATAAGAAATGGTTCATGTCCCATTTGTATTAATTGCTGTTGTAAAGCAAAGCATTGCAAAACTTGACCATAATTATCTTCACTTTCCCAAAATGTAATTATACCTATTTTCATATTTTGTAAACTTCCAATTTTAGGGTAGCCCCTTTTAGACGGGCGCCAGCAGGCACCCGTCTAAAAAAGAGTCCACAAATTTAACGATTATTATTTGCATAT
>QWCK01011062.1_pt1 | contig 10631 bp, 7 predicted proteins | sample 1972571 | NCBI WGS metagenome assembly QWCK01 (sample SAMN09866710, study PRJNA288562) | Human gut metagenome isolate term2_stool, whole genome shotgun sequencing... | isolation source: gut | host: Homo sapiens | place: USA: California | reverse complement strand
GGGACTGTTAGATGCAGGCCTGCTGGGTTCGGCGGAAGCCAAACAGCGGCTACGGCAAGCTCGCCTCAGCGATATCCAAGGTGCTCTCCACCGGGCAACCATCACCTCGGGAATCACGGTAAGTAAGGTGGGAGCCTATGGTCCTACCCAAGCTGAGGTAGCAGAGGTACTTGCCGCTGACCCCACCCTCTAGCTAGAGCGAACGCGTTAGAGACGATAAAAGACATAGGTCGGCGGGGCACTGTAATAACGCTCCGCCGACCTACTCGTTAGGGGATTAAGAAACGAACTCTTCCCCGTAATAGCAAGCCTTAAGCATATTTTCTATTTCCGCCATGGTAGCTTTACGCGGCGTACCCGAGTAAGACTCGCGATCGAAAGTACGCTGGGCTAGCTCGGGCAGCTGCGCCAGGAAATCGGCCTCCGAAATCTCGAAGTCTTGCACCTTTAAGGGCACCCCAAAGGTAGAAACCAAGTTTTCCAAAGCCTGGGCAAGAGCTGCCCCGGCGTCCTCTTCCCGAGCTTGGATTCCGAGCCGACGACAAATCTCGGCTAGCTGCTGGGGAGCCTGGAAACGCAGATAGTTCGGGGATGCCACAAACTTGCGCGGCCGTCCTCCTAAGAACCTCAGCACATTGGGCAGTACTGCCGGGAAATATTCCTGATTACTGCCTCCAAAAGCGGTGGCAAAAGTCTTGGTCAGCGAACCCGCCAACCCCATTGCGGTATTACCCTGGGCGGTAGAAATCAAGAATGCCCCTTCGATCACCTTTTCTCGCTGGTCAGACAATTCTTGACTCTCTTCTGCGGCACTAACTATCCGGGGCAAAGTCTTATATACATTCTCTAGGCCGTGCAGCGCCAAGGAATCGGTATATTCACTGGCTTGGGTAGAAGTATAGGCTTCGATAGCGCAGGCGACACCCTGGAAACCGCGCCGCAGAGTATCTTTTCGGCTATAGGGCGCCAGGGTAGTATCCATAACCACGATTTGCGGCAGGAATGCAGTCGATTTAACTGGACGCGCAAACCCCGTATTCACATCGGTAATAGCAGCCGAGGGTGCGACCGCAGCACGCCCTCCGGTAATAGTAGGAACACAGATAAGCTGCGGCGAATTAATGTGAGCTGGTAAGGAGATATGCCCGGCACAGACTTCCTTAACCGACAACTCGGGGCACGCTGCGAATAAACGCAGGAACTTGGCAGCATTAATCACGCAGCGCTCCCCCACCGCAATAACCGTCTGCGGGGCATACCCAGAGATTTCGCGTACTTTCTTCTCCAGATATTGGGTAGTGAAATGTCTTTCCGCATCATCAATAACCTGAACAGATATTTTATTGCTGCGGGCATACAGTAGTTGCATCACCACATCCAATTGCCCGTTATTGGCGGCACGTTGATTGGTAATCACCGTAATTTTGGTGCCTAGCTCCAGATTGGCTAGCTGCCGAATATAGCCAGATCCGAGATAAATTTGATTAGGTACTTGGAAAGGCATCATTACCGGGTTCCTCCTGGCTAGCCGTTTGATATTAAGCAGGTTAACTGCACTGATATTGTTCGATACCGAGTTATGGCCATAAGAACCACAGCCGAGAGTCAGCGAGGGCACCATCGCGTTATAAAGACCTCCGATAGCACCGAAAGCGCTCGGAGAATTTTCAATAACCCGCACTGCGTTAACTTCTTTGGCGAACTTGTCAATAACTGCCCATTCGCGGCAATGAATGGCCGCGCTGTGTCCCAGCCCGTCTTGTTCTACCATCTGGCGGGACAAATCAATGCCTTCCGTGGCATTTTTCGCCCGCAATACCGCCAAGATTGGGGAGAGTTTTTCTCGGGTCAATGGCTCGTCGTAACTTACTTCCGAGCAGGGCACTAAAATAGCCGGGGTATCTTCAGGAACGCTAAAATCCGCCATTTCTGCTATCTTCGAGGCTTTCTGTCCCACAATCGCCGCATTCAATTTGGCGGTCTTGCACCCTTCACTTCCGGCACGTGCCCCGAACAGCAGCTCTTCTAGCTTCGCTTTCTCCTCCGCGTTTGCCAGGTAGCATCCCAGATTTTCAAACTCTGCCAGCGCCTGGTCAGCAATAGCTTCGTCGAGGATTACCGCCTGCTCGGCAGCACAAATCATGCCGTTATCGAAGGACTTAGAAATGGTGACATCATTGACCGCGTTTTTAACTACTGCACTTTCGTGGATATAGGCAGGACAGTTTCCAGCTCCCACCCCTAGCGCCGGTTTCCCGCAAGAATACGCACTCTTAACCATGGCGTTACCGCCGGTAGCTAAAATAACTGCTACTCCCGGATGGTTTATTAGCTCCGTAGTAGCCTGCATTGAAGGAGCGGTAATCCATTGTACGCATCCCTTAGGCGCCCCAGCTTCTAGCGCGGCCTCGTAAACTATTTTGGCGGCATGAGCAGAACAGTTCTGTGCGAATGGATGGAACGCAAAAATAATGGGATTGCGAGTTTTTAGGCAGATCAGCGCCTTAAAAATAGTGGTGGAGGTGGGATTAGTAACCGGGGTAAGAGCCGCCACCACCCCGACTGGCTCCGCAACTTCCACAATCCCCGAGAACTCGTCACGGGAAATCACCCCTACGGTTTTTTGTCCCTCTAAGTCTTGGGCAATAACTTCAGAGGCGAAAATATTTTTTACGGTTTTGTCTTCAAAGTTGCCGCGTTTGGTTTCGGTTACGGCCTCGGCGGCCAGCACCGCATGGGCTTCTCGTGCCTTGTGGGCTGCGGTTTCCACAATAATATCTACGGTACGCTGATCAAGATTCTCAAATTCTGCCAGTGCCTGCTGGGCATTTGCTACGAGTGCATCGATGGCTGTTTCGTCGGCAGCCTGTTCGATTAGGGCCGCACTCAACTCTTTTTGGGACATGGTTAACTCTTTTCTGTACACCGATTAAATAAACTGGATCTGCTTTACTACGGCCAACAACTCTGTTTAGAAAAATTTACCTAATAAAAACATTAACTTGAATAAAATTAAATTTGGCTCATAGCATAGGTTTTCAAGCCCCTAAGCCTTTATGCACATTTATGCACACCTATGAAACATATGCCTAAACCCAGAGATACACAGCCCCTAGTATCCCGCAGACACTTTTCTTATCTCGCACCAGCTGCTGGGAAGGAAAGAACTAATATCAATATGCAATCCCAGTTAGTGAACCATTCGGCGAACTAGCCGATATTGCATAAACGCCATTACCCCTAAAGCAATACTCAAATACACTGGCAGCAACCCCACTGATAAACGATCCGCCACTATCCCGAATAGTGGTGGCATAATCAGGACTCCCACAAAGAAACAAGACATTTGTACCCCGGTGATTGCCCGCGAGCGCTCCCTCCCAAAAATCTGCGGGGTGGAATGGATCATCGCCGGATAAATAGGAGAACACCCAAGTCCAACCGCCATTATCCCGCACACTGCCAACGCGGCTGACCCGGGTATAAGCAGCATTAGCAGCCCCAAAGCTGTCAGTATCATCCCTGAGCGAATCATCTGTTGATCCGAGTAACGCATAGCCAAAAAACCGCTGATAGCACGCCCTAAGGTGATTCCTAAGAACACCATACTGGCGAACGCGGCCGCCGCAGCTGCATCCATATTTTTAAACAACCGCAAGTAAGTTGCCGCCCACAGCCCGATGGTGTGTTCTAACGCGGAATAACAGAAGAAACAGACCATCATGGCTTTCACTCCCGAAATCTGCACCACTTCGGAAAGCTTCAGATGTCGAGGTCGTGCGGACTGAACTTTCAGCTCCGGGATTTCCTCGGATTTTACGGGCACATCATCTTCTGCTCCTCGGTCAGGATAGTTGCTAGAAATAGCAGCGGAGTCGGCCTGCTCGCCGCGTTTCCACAGAGGGAGACTTAGGAATAGTACCGCGGTTATGCCCAGTTGTATACAGGCGGCATACCAGTAGCCCCCGCGCCATCCGCTGCCTCCCGCAAGGGCAGCTCCCATAATGTAAGGACCAATAGTGGCACCAATCCCCCAACAGCAGTGCAGCCAGTTCATATGGGAACTCTTAAAATGTAGTGCCACATAGTTATTTAACGCCACATCTATACTGCCGGCTCCCAATCCGTAGGGAATCGCGCATACACAAAGCGCCCAGAAGTTGGGAGCCATTCCGAACCCCAGGATAGCTACCGCGGTTAGCCCCACCGAAATGGCGGTGATTTTTCCGGTGCCTAGCCAGGAAATCAAACGATCTGAGAGCAGGGAGGAAACAATGGTTCCTAGGGAAATAATCACCGAGACAATCCCGGCGTAGGAAACCGTTACCATAAAATCTGAATAAATTGCTGGCCAAGCCGACCCCAGCAGGGCGTCAGGTAGTCCTAGGCTAATGAAAGCCAGATAAATCAGTGCCAGTAATAAGTTAGTCAAGGGTGCCTCCTGGCTTAAAACTATCAGTTTTAAGCATCCACATATTGCCTGAAAAGGCTACATTTTCCTGGTCCTCAAGCTGGTGCAAGCACCACTGTTAGACATACAAGGGAGCCAAGCGGCGCTGCATCAAGGCGAATACTCCCAGAGACAGAGCCAGGTAGACAGGTAAAAAACCGACAGATAAATACTGCGCTATCAGGCCAAAAAGGGGCGGCATCACGAAAACCCCCAAGTTACAGCTAGCCATCTGCACGCCGATTACTGCGCGCGAGCGATCCCTCCCAAAGATTTGGGGAGTTGCGTGAATCATCGCAGGATACATCGGCGAGCAACCCAGACCAATCGCCATAAGTCCGCAAATCGTGATGGTTGCCGATCCCGGTATTAACAACAGAACTACTCCCCCCGCTACCAGACTTATCCCCAAACGGATTAATTGCTGGTCAGAGTAACGAATCGACAAAAATCCGCTCGCTGCTCGCCCTAGGGTTATCCCCAGGAATAACATTCCCGCCAAGGAGGCCGCGCTCGCGGCATCCATACCTTTAAATAACTTAAGGTAGGTTCCACCCCAGACCCCAGTTGCTTGTTCCAATACGGCATAGCAGAAGAAACATGCCATTACCTCTTTGACACCTTTAACCCGCACTGTCTGTGAAAGCTTGAGAGGGCGCTGGTTAGCTGCAGAGGAATCCAATTCGGGCAACTTCTCACTACTGGCAGGAGAGCTTTCCTGTTCGTGGCGTTTCCAGAGCGGCAAACTTAAAAATAGAATCGCGGTAATTACCAGCTGTATCAAGGCTATATACCAGTATCCGCTCTGCCAGTTACCTCCCCCAGAAAGTGCTACCCCCATCACATAAGGACCAATCGTGGCACCAACCCCCCAGGAGCAGTGCAGCCAGTTCATGTGGGTACTCTTGAAATGTAGCGCTACATAGTTATTGAGAGCCACATCCACGCTGCCCGCTCCCAGTCCGTAGGGAATCGCGCAGATGCACAGCGCCCAAAAGTTAGGAGCAAAGGCGAAGCCCAGAATAGCCAGTGCAGTCAACAACCCCGAAAGTACGGTCACTTTCCCGGTACCAAGCCGGGAGATTATCCGATCCGACAGCAGACTAGAAGTAACAGTTCCCAAGGAGATAATCATAGAAATAAATCCCGCATACGAAACCGGCACCGCAAAATCTGGATAAATCTCTGGCCAAGCTGAACCCAGCAGAGAATACGCCCAAAATAGGCATTTCAGTAACCATGAAACTTGAGGAAACATCAATTTAGCAGGCTGTAGCGTAATCTTTACGGGAAACCGGGAGCAGTGGAAAATACTATTTTGCCAGCTAGTGGTGAAACAGCCGCTAAGTTTTAGCTTTATTAAGTGGCAGAAAAAGTTGCGGGTCTTGCTGAAAGCAATCAGCAAGACCCGCTCCCGGTTTTAGGTTTCCCCAAAACCTATTTTTCTGGAGGTTACAGTTTAGGCTTCAAAGAGTTTTTGCCCCACGTAGTCTTCTCCCTGCCCCACACCGGGCGGCATTACCCACATACTGGTAGCTATATGCTGCAGGTATTCGGTCATGGCGTCCCCCGACATCTTCTTCAGGATAGGAATGAAGTTGGTTTGGGGGTTACGAACATAGGCGATAAACATCAGCCCACCCTCCAGACGCCCCAAGCTGTCGGTACCCTCCATATAGTTGTATCCGCGCCTGAGCATCCGGGCTCCCCCGTTGTTATCGGGGTGCACCATCGCCACGTGCGAATCCACCGGAATCAAGGGTTCCCCGTCTTCGCCCTTCTTCTTAAAGTCGGGATCGGTGAACTCAGTTCCTCCGGACTGGGGGGCTCCCTCTAGTTTGTCGCGCCCAATGGTGTCTTCTTGCTCTTGCAAGACCAGTTCGTCCCAGACTTCCATCATCTGCTTGATTTTGCGAGTACAAAGATAGCTGCCACCTGCAAAATACTTTCCGCCCGAATCACCGGGCTGAATCCACAGATGCTTATTTAGCTCCGCATCGGAATCTTCCTTTTTGATATTGGAAGTTCCATCCTTGAACCCGAAGAGGTTACGGGGAGTTTTTTGCCCGGTCGAGGTAGAGGAGGTGCGTCCATAACCCAGTTGCGTCCAGCGAACGGTTGCGGTGCCGAACGCCAAACGACTTAGGTTGTGGATTGCGTGCATAGAGATCATGGGATCTTCCGAACACGCTTGCACCACGATATCCCCGTAGCACTGATCGGGATCCAGTTTCTCTGCTGCCATCCTCGGGATCCCGCCTTTTAGCGGCTCCGGCATCCTATCGGCAATCCCCAGGCGGTCTTTCCCGTCTTTCAGGAAGAAACTTTCCCCAAAACCAATAGTGATCGTGAGGGCGCCTGGCCCGAGATCATAGGCTTCGCCCGTATCATCCGGGGGTGCCAGTTTGGACACTTTGGGATCGTTTACCGGATTACCAGCCATCATCCGTTCAGCCGCCAAAGACCAGTCTTTCAGCAGCTGAATAACCAGTTCCCGGCTCTCAGTGGTCAGGTCATAGGCAGCCATCATCATCTGCTGTTGCTGGGGGGTGAGAATTCCCGGTTGGTGTTTACCTCTAAAAGGATAGGAAATCTTCATCACGTCGGAAGCTGCTTCTCCGGCGGCTTCGCCTTTGGATTTACCATAGGCGAAGCCTCCCATTCCCCCGATGCCGATACCGGCTAGCGCAGCGATACCCCCGCCGATCAGGACATTACGCCGGGAAATCCCCGGAACCTTATTAGTATCTTGCGGGGTTTCCCCCGAGGAAGTAGCCTCTTCAGCTACTTCCTCTAGGTGATGGTTAACAGAGTTTTTACTCAATGACTATTCACCTTATTTCAGAATAGATTCCGTCAACTTTGCGAGCGGTGCCCGCAGCGCATTTACCTTATCGGAAAGCTCTTTTTGCTTCTTGGTGTACTTCTCGGGAGTTTTCTCCAAACCAATCGCCACCGTCGCGATATCAGTGTAGGGCGGGAAATCCCACTGGTTATCGCCACTGGCACGGTTGTAGGAAGCAATAGTGTCTTCCAGATCTTTCATCTTGGCATCAATTTTCTTCGCCAGTTCCGGATCTTTCTTCTCGGCTAAGGCCTGGACGTTGCCATAAGCTACCCGAGCGCCCTCCAAGTTGGCCTGGAAATCATAGAGGTCAGTGTGCGAGAAAATCTCTTCCTCTCCCGTAATCTTGGTGGTAGCTACCTCTTCTAGCAAACCAATAGCCCCATTGGAAATATCGTCTAGTTTCAGTTTGAAATCAGCAGCATAAACCGCTTTATGCAGATCCTGGGTGTCTTTCATCAACAGATCGGCAAACTTGGTGCGATCGGCCGCCGATAGCTTCTGATCGGTCCACAGGTCTTTTTCTAAGCGGTGCCAACCAGTCCATTCCCGCCCGTCAGCGTCATCTGCCTGCTGATAGTCGGTTTCCCGCTCGTCCAGCTTCGGATCCAAATCACCGAAGGACTCCGCAGTGGGCTCGATCCGCTCGTAATGCATACGAGCCAAGGGATAGAGCTTCTTAGCTTTTTCGTTGTCGCCCGCCTTGTAAGCATCTACAAATTCTTGGGTGGCTGATACCAGCTGGCCAGCCTGATCCTTTACATAGGCAGCGTATTTAGCCACCGCATCCTCATGCAGCTTCTTGTCATCGGCGCTGACCTTAATACCCTCACCCTTGGTTACTTTGAATTCTTTCAACCCCACGAGCGATCCCACCATATTCTTCTTGCAGGCGGTGTAGTAGGTTCCTTCCTCTAGCTGCACCGTGAAGTCGCGTTTATCTCCAGCAGCCAGGTTTTCCATTTCCCCCATAATCTGCAGTTTGTCTTTGGCAAGTACTTCAAACTCGTTGCGAGCCGGTCCCTCGTTGTTTAGGGAGAACTTAATGGTGCCGGAAGGAGCGGTGTTAGTAGAAAGTTCGCACTTGTCGTCAGCGATTTTCACCTCGATTGGTTTAGTGCTGCCCGCCGCGCCATCCCCCGCGGCGCTGTTGTCGTTCTTTACACAACCAGTCATAGTGACTGCCAGCGCCGCGCCCACGAAAGCAACGGCAATCTTACGCATATGCATTTATTTGTCTCCTTAGGTGTGCATTTTTGCGTCGAGGACGCGAGCGCGCCCTCGGGAAAACGGTCAGTCAACTGCAACTGACGTTTTGGTCTTGTGAATTGTTCCTGCTGGCGCGTCCTCAGCGGACACAATCGCCGCTGTATCCTTGTCTCCCGCGTCAGTTCCTCTCTTTTCCGGCGTAGCAGCTTCTTCTTTTTGCGCCCTTTTCACTGCTAAAAACAACTTCTTATTGCGGTTGTAAAAGTAGAACAGCGCCCCCACTACCACCAGGTAGATCAGCCAGCTAAAGAACTGCAGGGCGGTGGGGCTGGGCGAGAACTGGAAAATGGCTACCAGCACGTCATAGAGACCGCCGTTATAAACCAGGGTGGGAATATAAGTGGTGAAATCGAAGAGCGGGGCGGTCATGGGGATAACCCCGGCTTCTTGTAAATCGTGGAAGCCATAGGAGCATACCCCGGCGGCCACAAAAATCAGTAAATACCCGGTTACCTCAAAAAATACCCGCAAGTCGATACGGGCTACTCCCCGATAGATCAGGTATCCCAGCGCGATGGCGATTGCTATCCCCACCAACATTCCGACAACCAGGCTGGTGCCATTTTCGTTGTCGCTGGCATTCTTGAACATCGGCCAGATAAAAATCGCGGTTTCTAGTCCTTCTCGCCCCACGGTGATCAGGGCGATTACAAACAGCGACCAACCGGCTCCGCTACCTTTCGACAGCGCTTCCTTGACTTGGGATTGCATCCGGGCAGCCATCCCGGCGGAATGCTCGGCCATCCAAAAAATCATCCAGGTGATGAGGGCGACCGCGAATAGGGAAAGAAAGCCTCCGAGCGCCTCTTGGTAGTTTTGGCAGCAGATCTTCACGCTCAACTTTCTTTACATAGGCATAAAGAATGGAAACTATTAAAACAGCTTCCAAACCTTCACGTAACGCAATTAGCAAAGCGCCTAGCATCTTCTCTCCAGTTCGTGAATAGTTAGCTAAAACCTACAACTCTTTAGCTAAGGCAAACCTAATTTATGCAATTCATTCCACCCTGTCAAGCAGCTTTATTTTCATCAAAGTTCACTATAAACACTGGTCAAAACATTATGTAGCCAACTGCTACAGTTCATGCGAATTTGTATTCTCGTATATAAAGTAGGTTCACCTACCTAATTACCTCATATTGCGATCGGTAAGCTCGCAGGCGGTCACGGCTATTACTAAATTGGGGAAATGCGCTATCAGCTATCTTCCAGCAGGGAAGATACTTTTAGTAACGTATAGAAGCCAAGCGGCGCTGCATCAAGGCGAATACCCCCAGAGGCAGAGTCAGGTAGAGAGGTAACCAGCCGACCGATAAATACTGAGCTATCAACCCAAAAAGTGGTGGCATGATAAAAATCGCCACATAGGAGCTGGCCATTTGCACTCCGGTTGCTGCCCGCGAGTGGTCTTTCCCGAAAATCTGGGGAGTGGCGTGCAGCATCGCGGGATAAATCGGCGAACACCCCAAACCAATCGCCATAAGCCCACATACTGCCAGCCCCGCCGACCCGGGTATTAACAAAATCGCGACACCTGCCACTGCCACTATCGTTCCCAGGCGGATTAACTGTTGATCACTGAAGCGAATCGCCAAAAATCCGCTGATAGCCCTGCCCAGAGTTACCCCCAGGAAAACCATACCTGCAAAAGCGGCAGCCGCAGCCGCATCCATCCCCTTAAATAACCTCAAATAAGTTCCTGCCCAAAGCGCAGAGGTTTGCTCCAAGACGGAATAGCAAAAGAAACAGGTCATCATCTCTTTTACTCCCCTAATCCGCACTACCTGCGAAAGCTTTAGGGATTGAGGGCGTGCGGGGGCATTCGAGCCAGGCGACCCCTCGCGGTTAGCAGTTACCTCTGCCTCTTCGTGGCGTTTCCAAAGCGGCAAACTCAAGAACAATACTGCGGTGATTGCCAGCTGTACCCAAGCAATGATCCGATCCGATAACAGACTGGAGGTAACGGTGCCCAGGGCAATAATCATAGACACAATCCCCGCATAGGAAACTGTTACCTGAAAATCTGAGTAGACCGCTGGCCAGGCTGAACCCAACAGGGCATCGGGC
>QWCK01005968.1_pt1 | contig 10642 bp, 9 predicted proteins | sample 1972571 | NCBI WGS metagenome assembly QWCK01 (sample SAMN09866710, study PRJNA288562) | Human gut metagenome isolate term2_stool, whole genome shotgun sequencing... | isolation source: gut | host: Homo sapiens | place: USA: California | reverse complement strand
TAAACTGACGGCGGCGAGCCTCGCCGTCTTTATGATCATGCTGATCCTCTCCAATTTTCTCATTACCCGGCGGCAGGCGGACATCGCCACCAATCTCACGGCCCAAGTGGAAAGTCGCATGAAGGGAAAATCCGCTACAGACGAATCGGTCATGGTCTTTATCGACGAAGACGAGATTCGCCACTTGTCGGATTTTAAGCTCTATGCCCTGGGGGTCTTTCTCGCCACCGGGCTCTTAGGCGGCGGCATCTTTATTCTGCTCATTCGCCGCACCCTCAGCCCCCTGGAGGTCCTCACGGAAAAAGTGGCGGCTACGGACATGGACGCCATGGCGCAAAAAGACAGCCTGGTTTTAAAGGAGGGGGCCTACGAAATCGTCGCCCTGTCGGAAGCCTTTCAAAAGACCCTGGATAAAATTTACGACAATTACGAAAAAGAGCGGCTCTTTTCCGTCAACGTGGCCCACGAACTGCGCACGCCATTGGCGGTGCTACGGACCAAGGTGGACGTGTTCAAGAAAAAGAGAGAAGCCATGGATCCGGAGCTCGCCGCTTTTGTGGAAAGCATGGAAAAAAACATCCGCCGCCTGTCCGATTTGGTGGAAGAGATTCTGTTTTTAGGCCGCGACGCCGCCCCGGTGCTTCACTCCGTGAACGTGAAGGACGTGGCGTGGGAGCTGGTGCTGGATCTGGAAGAAAAAGCCGCGGAAAAAAACGTGGCCCTCGCCGTGGAAGGGGAAGATGTCATCCTTCAAACCGACGACACCCTTTTGGAGCGGGCCATGTACAATCTTTTGGACAACGCCATTAAATACAACGTGCCCGGAGGAAAGGTCACGATTTATTTTAGGGAAGAGGAAGAGAAGGTCACCATCTCCGTCGCCGACACGGGCATGGGCATGAATGATGAGGACAAGGCCAAGGCCTTCGACCTCTTTTACCGCGCCGATCCCTCGAGAAATCACGACGGCTACGGCGTGGGCCTCGCTTTGGTAAAGGAAGTCGCCCGTCGCCTGGAGGGAAAAATCGACATTCGAGACAACGAGCCCACGGGGACGATTTTCGACTTCACCTTTTCGAAAAAAGAGGAACGGCTATAGAAAAACACAATATGGGATTTTTCATATAGAATCAATCCTATGCTATGATAGTTAGGAAAATATAGAAAGAATCAGAAAGGAAGATTATTATGGCATTTATCGACCGCGTATCGGAAGAATTTCGCACCACCGGCCCCGTGGGCGTCCTGCAATTAAACATTACGGGGAAATGTAATTTGCGCTGCGCCCACTGCCACATTATGAAAAACTCCGATCACGATGAAATGTCCAAGGAAACCATGGACAAATGCGTGGAGGCATTGAAGAAGCACCGCTTTCATACCGTGGACATTACCGGCGGCGAACCGACCACCCATCCCCTTCTCATTCCCTTTATCCGCGAAGTGAGCGAGTATACCGACGACATCATCCTTCGGACCAATGCCGTGGCCATTGATAAGAATCCCGAGCTTATGGAGCTCTTGGATGAAAAGAATATCCACGTGGTCGTGTCCCTTCCCTGCTACACGGAAGACAATGTGGATTCCCAACGGGGCGAAGGCACCTTTAAGCACGTGATTCCCAATTTGCGGAAGCTCAATGCCATGGGCTACGGCAGCAAAAAAGACCTGTCCCTGGTCAATAATCCCTTGGGCGCCTATTTGCCGGGCCCCCAAGACGGCCTTCAAGCCGACTACCGAAAGTATTTAGAAGAAGAGGGCGTGGAATTTTCCGAGCTCTTCACCATTACCAATATGCCCATGGGCTATTTCGGCGACAAATTGCGGGACGAAGGCATTGAAGAGGAGTACATGAAGCTCTTGGAGGACAATTTCAATCCCGACACCGTGGAAAACCTCATGTGCCGCTTCCAAATTTCCGTGGACCCCAAGGGCCGCATCTACGACTGCGACTTCCATCAAGCGGAAAGAGTTTCCGCCGCCACCTATAAGACCATCGACGAGGTGATCGAAGCCGACGATCTGTCCCGCCCTATGGTGTGGAAGGAATACTGCTACGGCTGCACGGCCGGCGCAGGAAGCAGCTGTGGCGGCGCATTGGCGGAATAAGAAAGACCGACGATGAGAGCGAGCCCATAAAATTGGATTTAATCGAGTAGGCATTTCGCTTGCTCGATTTTGTTTTACATAACATTCGTTCACGGTATTGCCTCGGAGGCGGGCTGATAATTCCATTGTTGCGAGAAATCTATGCTATAATAAATCCGTAAAAAGTATGAAAAGGAGGAAGACTTTTGCTTAACAGCTTAGCGAACTATCTGGAAGAGAGTGCCCGTCGCTTTCCGGACAAATTGGCCTTGTCCGACGAAAAACTGGAACTGACCTTTCGACAAATGCGAGAAGCCGCTCAAAAAGTCGCCTCGTATATATGCAGGGAGTACGGCGCAAAAAATCGCCCCGTGGCCGTGGAGGTGGACCGGGCGAGCCAATCCGTCGTCCTTTTCCTGGGCGTCCTCTACAGCGGAAATTTCTATGTACCCATCGACAAGCGCATGCCGAAGGAGCGCATGGCGCAAATTTTAGACGATGTGGACCCCCTTCTATGTCTGGGCATCAAAGAAAAAAACATCTTTAACGACTTCGCCTATGCGGCGAAGAGCTACGACGCCCTCATGGAAGAAGCAATGGACGAAAGTGCCGTTGAAAGGGCCGTCAAGGGAACCATCGATATGGATCCCGCCTACATGATCTACACATCCGGCTCCACAGGCCGGCCGAAAGGCGTGGTCATCAGCCATCGCATGGTCATGGATTTTGCGGACTTTCTTTCCTGCACCTTCTCCATTACCTGGGAAGATATTATCGCCAATCAGGCGCCCTTCTACTTCGATTGCTCGGTGAAAGGGATTTACCAAATGCTGAGAAACGGTGCCACTTTATACATTTTGCGGCCGTCTTATTTCATGTTCCCCATTAAGGCCGTGGAATTTTTTAACGAAAAAAAAGTCACCACCCTTCTCTGGGCCACATCCGGGCTCAATATTATTTCCGGCTCCGGGGCATTGAGCAAGATCAGGCCGGCGACTTTAAAGCGGGTCTTCTTCTCCGGCGAAACCCTTTACGGAAAAAATTACCTGCCCTGGAAAGAAGCCTGCTCGCCGGATACCCGCTTCATCAATCTCTACGGTCCCACGGAAGTGACGGTGGACTGCTGCTATTACGAAATAAATCGGGAGTTCAGCGCCGAAGAGGTGATTCCCATCGGCGGCGCCTGCCCGAATATGGAAGTTTTTCTCCTGGACGAAAAAGACGAGCCCATCGTCGGGGACGGACTCGGGGAAATTTGCGCCAGAGGAACGGGAATTGCCTACGGCTACTACAAGGATCCCGAGAAGACGGAAGCCGTCTTCGTTCAAAATCCGTCCCACGGAAATTACCGGGACATTATCTACCGAACCGGCGATTTGGGCCGCACCAACGAACACGGGGAATTGGTCTTCGTCTCCAGAAAGGATCAGCAGATCAAGCACCAGGGCAATCGCATCGAGCTGGGAGAATTGGAAGCGGCGGCCAATAAAATCGAGGGCGTGAGAGAATCCGTGGCCTTTTACGATTATGAGGCCAAGAGTATTATTCTCGCCTATAGCGGCGAGGAAGATGCCGCTCTCTCCCATAAGCTGAAGGAGCAAGTGCCGAAATACATGTTGCCGGCCGAGATTTTATTTTATGAGAAATTCCCTTATAATAGAAACGGTAAAATCGACCGCACGAGGATAAAGGCGGACTACGATGAAAAGAATTGAAACGATTGCGGAATTTAACGAGTTTTTCAGAGCCAATTTGTCGAAAAAGGGCTTTTCCAATTTGGAAGGCCTGCTTTTCGAAGCCGAAGGGCTGATCAATCAGGGGACGCTTTTCTACGAGCCCGTGGACGGTGGCGTCTTCTTTTTTCAAGACGAGGGAGATTTTTTTCAGACCTATTACGCCTTGAAAGGAGACGCGGCTTCCGCCGCCTGTCCCCGTCGGGAGAAGCCCTGTATCTTGGATTTTATTTACAAGCCGGGGAAAGAAGGAGATTTTCCCGCCCTTTTGGAAGAGGGCGGCTGGCGCCCCTATATGAAGAGGCGCTCCGCCACCATGGACGTGGGCGAGGCGGCGGCGAGGGCCGTGGTCCTCGCCCGGGAAGAAGATGTGGAGAAAATCACGGAGCTTCAGTGGAACCACATCGATCCCTACACCGGCCACTGCCTTTCTTTAGATGAGATGGCGGAGGAAATAAAAAACGAACGCGTCTTTGCATCTTATGACGGCGGTCGGCTCCGCGGCTATCTCAGGTATTCGAGCCGCTCTCGCCACTTGATCCTGGAAAACATCGTCGTCTCTCCCGACGCCAGAGGCGAGGGCGTGGGAAGAGAATTGGTCGAGATGCTTATGGGCGTCGCGAAAGAGAAAGGTTTCTCCACCATACGCCTGTGGGTTCGGGAAGATAACGAGGCGGCCATTCGCCTTTACAACAGCTTTCCCTTCCGATTCGGCGACTATGAATGTGTGAATTATATTTTAGAGGAAAAGAGGTAAGGATGGATACGAGAGAAAGGGTCATTGCCCTGATTCGAGAGATCAACGAGGACTTTGATCCGGAAGAAAATGTGGATTTAATCGAAGAGGAAATTTTAGATTCCTTCGACATGATTTCGTTTATTATCGAAGTGAAAGAGGAATTCGGCGTGACGATCGGAGTCGATGACATTGTTCCTGAAAACTTTGCCACCGTCGATCAAATCGCGGATCTGATCGAGCAACTGGACGAATGATTTTATTTAAAGGCAGCTATATCGCCTTCGTTGTTTGTGTAATACTGGCTTATTACACAATTTTTCGGCGCGCTCAATGGACGCTTCTTCTGGCGGCGTCCCTTTTCTTTTACGTCTATTTTACGAAGTCCTATTTTATTTTCTTCTCCATCATCAATATCTACCTGTTCTCCCTCCTGATCCATAAGATCGAGAACAAGGGTTTGAAAAAGGCGGCGGTAACGGCCTGCATCCTCTTTAATTTCTCCTTTTTATTTCTCATTAAGTACACGACCCTTCTTTCCAATCGCTTCAATCTTTTGATTCCCCTGGGCATTTCCTTTTATATGTTCCAGTCCATATCCTATATTATGGATTTGTACTGGGGCAGGGTGGAAATCGAAAAGAACCCTTTGAAACTGGCTCTGTTTATTTCCTACTTTCCCCAAGTCATTCAAGGGCCTATCGGTCGCTTCGACGCCCTTATGCCTCAGCTCTTGGAAAACAAAGCCTACGATTCGGACAATCTGCGCTACGGTTTCGAAACCATCTGTTGGGGCGCCTTTAAAAAGATTTTTATCGCCGACCACTTGGGCCTTCTGGTCAATACGGTCTTCGATTCCTACGGCTCCTATCCCGGCCTCTTTGTATTTCTGACGGTCTTTGCCTATAGCATACAGATCTATGCGGACTTTTCCGGCGGCATCGACATCGTACGAGGCATTTCCCAAATCCTGGGCATCGACATGGCCGTAAACTTTCGCCGGCCCTTCTTTTCCCGCTCCCTGGCCGACTTTTGGCGTCGCTGGCATATTTCCCTGGGTACGTGGATGAAAGATTACGTCTTTTATCCCTTGAACCTGTCACGGCCCCTGGTCTTTGTCAATAAGAAGGCGAAGAAATATTTCGGAAGGAAGCGTGGCAAATTAATTTCCATTTGCCTCTCCACCTATATCCTCTATTTCATCGTGGGGATATGGCACGGCGCCGGCACGAATTACGTCCTTTACGGCCTGTGGAACGGCACGATTATTTCTTTCAGCCTGTATCTGGAAGGGACCTACAAGAAAACCCTGGCGAAATTGGGCATCGACCCCAAGGCCCGGGCCTATACCCTCTTTCAAATTGTTCGCACCAATCTTCTCGTGACCTTGGGCAGATACTTCTCCCGGGCATCGGGCGCCCTCGTGGCTCTGAAGATGTGGGCCCACACCTTTAAAAATTTCCATTTGGGCTCCGCGCCCCTGTACCTGCTCCACGAAATGGGCTATACGAACAGTGAGCTGATCGTGCTTTTTATCAGCATCTTCTTGGTCTTTCTCGTGGATCTGGCCTTCGAGCGGGGCGTCAATCTATACAAGAGCTTCGACGAAGCGTCCACGCCGGTGCAACTCGGCGTCATCGGCGCCTTTGCCCTCGCTTTCGTCGTCTTTGTCGTCTATGCCGGGGGCTATGTGCCTACGGAATTTATCTATCGCCAATACTAGAAAGGAACGGATATGACCACGAAAAAATTTTTTATAATGATCGTCTCCGTCCTCGTCCTTATCTTTGGCGCCATCGGCGCAGGAAATTACTTTATCAATCCCTTCGGCCTGTTTAATGAGTCTCTCATGAATTGGGATTCCTATAATTTCACGCAAAATCCCCGGACGGCGAAAATTCATTACATCGACAAGAACCATGATAAGTACAATGCCTACATCGTCGGCTCCTCCGGTTGCGGCAGCCTCGATCCCGAACAGTTGAGCAGCTACACGGGAAAGAACTACTACAATAGTTTTTATTACGGCTCTGATCTTTTGGACTCCTATCAAACCGTGGATTACCTGATTCGCAACTACACCGTGGACGAAATTATGCTGGGCATTAATTACAACACGGCGATTAATTTCGACATCGGGGAAGACGAGCTGAATCTGCGCATGCCGGCCAAGCTGTCCGGAAAAAGCCGATTGGCCTTTTACAAAGACTATCTTTTCGCCGACCCACGGTATTTCGTAAGCAAATTGAGGGACAAGAAGAAAGACACCTTCTTTAATCAAGACTTTGACGTCTTTCTCCCCGAAACCGGTAGCTACGACAAGCGCCTCAGGGACACGGAAGGCATCGGCGATTTAAACGCCTATGTGGAGAGAGAGGACTACCGGGTCTTTCAGGACTACCCTCGGGAAGTGAAGCCCTTTGCAAAAATAAAGGAATTTAAAGAAACCATGGCCGCCATTAAAATGCTTTGCGACGAGAATGACGTGAAGCTGACCGTGGTGGTGATTCCCATTTACAAGGACGACTTCCCCAACTATCCCGCGAAGGATTTGGATCTTTTCTACAGAAGCCTGGCCGAGATCACGCCCTTCTGGGATTTTTCCAAATCGTCGATTTCCGCCGATCCCCGCTACTTTTACGACGCCACCCACTTCAGAAACAGCGTGGGCCGCATGATTTTGGATCGAATCTACGACAAGGGCGACGACTATATACCGGAGGATTTCGGCCACTACGTGGACAGCGGCGGAGTCGAAGATTTTTTAGCCTCCTTCCACAATGATGATCTCCTTCGCAATGAAGGGGAGTATACGAAAAAACTTCCCGTCCTTATGCTCCACCACATCGGCGAAGGGGACTACGCCATTTCCGAGGACAAGCTGAAGGCCTATCTGACGGCCATTCGTGGGGCGGGCTACCATACGGTGGGCTTGCAGGATCTGTATAATTACGTCTACAAGGGCGTGGATTTAGGGGATAATCCCATCCTCATTACCTTCGACGACGGTTATTTAAGCAATTACGAGAAGGCCTTCCCCCTTTTAAAGGAAATGAATATGAAGGCGGTCATTTACTGCGTCGGCTCCACCTTCGGATCCTCCACCTATAAGGATACGGGCGAGGCGATCATTCCCCACTTCGGCGAAAGGGAAGCGCGGGAAATGCTGGATTCCGGCCTTATCGACATACAGAGCCACAGCTTCGATATGCATCAGTCGGAAGAATTGGAAACAAAGAAGCCGGTGCGTATAGACATGGGGCAATTTCCCCACGAAACGGAAGGGGAGTATATGAAAGCCTTCGGCGAGGATTTTAAGAAAGAAGATGAACTGATCCGCGCAGTGACGGGACAGCCCATCCACGCCATCGCCTATCCCCGCGGCAATTATTCCGATATAAGCCAGGCTCTGTTGGGCCTCTACGGCGTCCGCGCCACCTTTACCTCGGATACCGGAGTCAACACCCTGATCAAGGGACTACCCCAATCCCTCTACGGGCTGAAGCGCATCGAGGTGGAGGCCAATTTGACGCCGGATGAACTTTTGCAAAAGATTCGCAGCGAATAAGCTGAAGAAGAGCATAAAAAGACGAGCCCCGATTCGGGACTCGTTTTTCTTTTATAAACTTTCTTCCAGGCGGCGTATGGCCTCTTTCACATCGGCCTCTTCCATGGCCTCGCCCTTTAGGCGCAGGTCTTTCGCAAAAGCCAATGCCTCGGCGCGGGCGTCGGTGGGATCGGTCTTTTGCTTTTCCATGGATTCCTTGGCCACGGCGAGCATTTGCGACCAGGCCTGCACGATGGCATTTTCCCGGCGAATGTGTTTGATGAGCCGGGCGAAGGTCCAGTCCTTGTTGGTTTCCGTCAATGCCGCCTTGTGAGGGAACACTTCCCCCATGTCCCGTAGGGCCATAAGGATGTTTTGCAGATCGTGGGAATGGAGATCCACAAAGACCAAAAGTTCTTCTTCCGGCGCATCTTCCGCGCCGCCGAGCTTTTCGTAGCCATCCAGGCCCGCCAAGTAGCCCACGTATTCGCCGACTTCGTCCCGTGCCACTTCCCGCAAGGCGATGTCCTGTGCCTTTGCCGCCTCGATTAAACGGGCCTCGCGCTCCTCGTTCTTTATGTTGTAATAAATAATCAAACTCATGCCCTCATCCTTTCCGAATTTGCCGTCGCGGAATCGACAGCGCCGTTATTCGTCGCGCGTTGCGACTTTTCGAAAGATAGATACCCGAGGCATGAAGCATTTAATCGTTTAAGGGAGCGTGTGTGATTTCGTGCCAGTCGAGATGGAGATAGCCCTCGGCCTTCGTATTGCTGTTGATCAAATAGCGGGTCTTGACCAGCTCCATCATGGGGCGGTCGGCGGAAAGGGAATCGCTGTAGGCGACGCTGTTTTCGTAGTCGATTTCCATGCCCTTTTCCGTCAAATGGGCGAGGATATTGTCCACCTTTTTCTCGTGCTTGTTGTTGTCTCCCGTCATGCAGTACTCGGCGTCGGTTTTCGTGCCGATAATGTGGTCGAAGGGGAGCACGTCCCCCACGTATTTCAGGTAATCCTCCACGGAGGCGGAGACCAGAAGCAGGTAGTATCCCGCGGCCTTCAAGGCGTAAATTTCATCCACCGCCTCTTTAAAGGTGCGGGCCATGACGTCGTCGTAGACGAAGGCTTTGATTTCGTCTTCCGTATAGTAGCGGAGCATGGAGAGAAAACTGTCCTTGACGTTTTTCTTTATGCCCTTGGGCGATTTAAGCAGACTGCCGAAAAGCAGGGATCCGTAAAGTTTCGAGCGAAAGCCCGGGATTTTTCTCGCCGTCACGTCGTATAATATAAGGATAGAGTCCGTGGATATAACGGTGCGATCGAAATCGAAGAGGGCGATTTTTTGTTTCATATTGTCTCCTTTCCATAGGCGATTTACGCCGACGGTGGTTTTTTGATATATTAGGGTGGTGATTCATTTGGACATATTACATGTGGATATGGACGCGTTTTTTGCCTCTGTTGAGATTCTATTGAATCCCGCCCTGAAAAACAAGCCCCTAGCCGTAGGCGGAAAGAATCCTTCGGGGATCGTGACCACGGCGAGCTATGAGGCGCGGAAGTATGGGGTCCATTCCGCCATGCCCATGTTTATGGCGAAGAGCCTGTGCCCGAATCTCATCGTGGTGCCTACGAGAAAGGGCGTCTACGGACAGGTGAGCAGAAAGGTCTTCGGCTATTTACACGGCTACGGCTTTCCCATGGAGCAGGTGTCCATCGACGAGGCCTATTTGGATTTAACGGGGGCGAACAATCCCGAGGCCCTCGCGAAAACCATGCAGAGGGAAGTGAAGCGCCGCTTCGGTCTTTCCATGAGCTGCGGTTTGAGCTACAATAAATTTCTCGCGAAGATTGCATCGGACATGGACAAGCCCGCGGGCTTTACGGTCATCGACCGGACGCGCGCATCGGAGGTCATCGAAGGCCTTCCCCTTTCCAAGATTCACGGCATCGGCGAGAAGACGGAGATGCGCTTAAAGGAGCTGGGGATACACAGCGGGGCGGATCTGAAGGCCCTGGATCGGGATTTTTTATTCGAGGCCTTCGGAAAAATGGGCTTGGAACTTTACGACCGGGTGCGGGGCGAAGACCTGCGGCCCGTGGAGCCCGGAAGGAAGCGAAAATCCATCGGCACGGAAGAGACCTTCGCGGAGACGCGGGACAGGAATTTTTTCAAGGAGCAGCTGAAGCGCTCCGCCGAGGAAACGGCCTTTCTTATGGAGAAAAAAGGCATCGCGGGCTACACCCTCACGGTGAAGATCAAGACCTCGGATTTCCACACCCACACGAAATCCAAGACCTTCGGCCTGCCCCTGGAAGGGGAGGAGCTGTTGTTTCGAGAGGCCTGGGCCCTGTTCCTGGCCCTGTACGGCGGCGAAAAGCTGCGGCTCTTGGGCCTGAGCGTGTCGTCTTTAGAGGAGAATTACAGCAGGCAACTGCGTTTTTTATAGGAGGAAGTATGGAAGAGTGGAGAAAGGAACGCGTGCGGGAAATTACTCAGCGCTTTTCGAGCCAGTTCGATCTGACGATTTTGGAGCA
>QWCK01005959.1_pt1 | contig 10658 bp, 7 predicted proteins | sample 1972571 | NCBI WGS metagenome assembly QWCK01 (sample SAMN09866710, study PRJNA288562) | Human gut metagenome isolate term2_stool, whole genome shotgun sequencing... | isolation source: gut | host: Homo sapiens | place: USA: California | reverse complement strand
TTGCAAATGGAGATGATATAAGAGCTCGCAGAATTGCCGAGACTCATAAAAACTCTGTGCTATTTGGCTTTAACAATGATAATGATTATTATCCTGAAAATATTTCAGTAAATAATAGGGGCTGCGCAAGCTTTGATGTTATAGAACATGGCAAAAAGGCTACTAGAATAAACTTGTCTGTGCCTGGACATATACAGATAGTGGATGCTGTGGCTGCATTTGCAGTATCACAGTCACTTCATATTGATTCCGAAATAGCTGCCAAATCAATATCAGGATTTCATGGAGTACATAGGCGTTTTGAACTAACTGGAGTGTATGATGGAGTAAGTGTGTATCATGATTATGGTCACAATCCTGAAGAAATGTTACAGGTGCTGCAGACGGCAAAGAGCCTTCCACACAATAGACTTTGGGCAGTAATGCAGCCACATACATTTTCTCGCGTAAAGAGGCTGTTTAAAGATTATATTCATTGCACATCACCTGCAGACATTACACTAGTAACTGATATTTGCGCTGCAAGGGAAGTGGACCCTGGTGATATTCACTCTATGGACCTTGTGAACGCTATGAAAAAAGAAGGCGTAAATGTAGTATATACTCCTAGCTTTGATGATACTGAAAAATACCTTATAGAGCATTGGCAAGAAGGCGATATAGTGCTTACTATGGGCTGTGGAGATATAAATAAACTAAATATACAGATGGAGAAGCACCTAGGTGATAAACATAGTTCTCTATGAGCCTGAGATACCACAAAACACAGGCAATATAGCTCGTACTTGTGCAGTGACTGGAGCAAGGCTACATTTAATAAGGCCACTTGGCTTTGATACAGATGAAAAGAGCCTGCGCAGAGCAGGACTTGATTATTGGCATTTGCTAGATATAAGCTACTATGATGATTTTGGAGATTTTTTGTTGAAAAATCCAAACGCAAATATTTATTTGCTTACAACAAAGGGCAGTATACGTCATAGCGATGTACATTTTAAAGATGGTGATTTTTTGGTATTTGGACCTGAATCAAGGGGTTTGCCAGAGAATCTTATTGAAAAGATGTATTCAAAGGCTATCAGAATTCCTATGCGCAAGACCTTGCGAAGCCTTAATCTAAGCAATTCAGTGGCAATTTGCTTGTATGAGGCTCTGCGACAGCTTGACTATGATGAACTTGAGAGCTGTGGCAAGCTTACTGGTAGAGAAGAGCAAGACAACGAGTGGTTGAAATATATTTAAAAAAGTCGGCATTTGCCGACTTTTAATCTTTTCTTTTATATAAGAAATAATCTGTCTTTTCATTAGGAATAAAATAATAGTATTCATAGGCCGCTAGCTCATATTTATCGGAATCAATAGGCTTGTATTTTGCATATACCCACATATATTCACCATTTGATATAGCCTGACGATGCTCTGCCATAATTTCATCGTAACATACATTTAGCGCACAGAAATCTTTTCTATCGGGTTCTATACCAGAGGCAAGAAAAATACCACCATCTAGAGTGTTGATATTAAGTATATTACCCTTGGGATAGCTTTTTATTATTTTTGCAAATTTATATTGAGGTAACTCAGATTTATCTACTCCCATAAGGAATGTGCTGCTTGACCAGCGCAAAGCAAGAGGAATTGATACGGCAATAGCTAAAGCAAGTATTGCAGAGTATACGTATTTTGAAGAAAGAAACGATATTTTTTTCTCCAAGAATATCATAAAGCTTGCAATAGGTATTATCATAAGGGGAGCAAAAAAGGCAAATACAAATTCATAATAGTCATATCTATGATTTCCAGAGTATATTACAAATGTGCATATAAAGCTAAGCACAAATATCAATGTATATCTTGCATTTTTCTTTATAGTGTAAAACAATGTAGAAACAAAGGCTAAAGCTATTGTCAAAAATGCATTTCTGTTGTCTATATAAGCTATTTTAACAAATCTCAATATGTTAGTGAATCGTTTTGAAATTTCTGCAAATATATTTGTGACGCTACTATGATAAAGAAATATATTATTGTATATATAGCAAGTATAAAAGTCTAACATAGCTCCGTTTATAATAAAATACGCTAAAGGTATTATGCTTGATATTATGAATCCTAGTATTACATACCAAAGCTTAGTAAAAAACAGCTTTATTTTGCCATTAAATATTGCAAGCAGTAATAGAGCAAGAACAAGTCCAAACATTGATCCAAGCAGGCTGAACTTTATGTAAAATATCAGTCCAGCACCTATGCCTGCGAATATAAATTCATTATTTGTAGGCATTTTATCTGTTTTATAGTGTCTAGCAACAAGATATAATGCGTATGCGTTAAATGGCAAAGATAGCTCCTCTGCACTTCCTCCCCACATAAAAGTTTTGGATGAATAAAGCACTGTGGCAACAACAGTGAGTAGAGGCAATGAGTATTTTTTATTAAATAGCTCTAATGTCTTGAATGAAATATAAATAAAAGCAAATGCGAACGCTATCTCTACTAAATACAGCCCAAAGAATCCATCTCTTTGTATAAGGCTTGCTGCATAATAAATAAAAAACATCCATGGGCCCTTTTGATCATAGAGATCTCTATACATAACTTTGCTATCTAGATTTCTACCTACGGTGAAAATAGTGTTGGTATCTACCCAAAAGTTTGTAGGATATAGGGGCGAGCATTGGCTGCATATTGTAATTAGTATTATGGCAACAGTAAGTATATAGACTACTGTAAAGATTTTATTATGCTTTGTTTCCATACTATTCTCCTAAATTTATAAAAAAATTATATCATAAAAACTAACATTATCAAGCAATATATTGACCTTGCTTGACTGTAAATACGGAATTTTATAAAATAACGATAAGTATAATTTAAGGTGCTATATGAATTTAGAAGAATTTTTTTCAAAAAATAATAAGATTGCTTTGGCGTTCTCTGGAGGAGTAGATTCAGCATACCTGCTATATGCTGCTAAAAAATATGGAGCTGATATTAAGCCATATTTTGTAAAATCGCAATTTCAACCAAAATTTGAGCTTGAAGATGCCAAAAGGCTTGCTAAAGAGTTGAATGTGGAGCTTGCAATTATCAAACTAGATGTGCTTGGCGATAAGGCAATAAGTGACAATCCATCAAATAGGTGTTATTATTGCAAAAAGCGCATATTTGATCAAATTATAAAGCAAGCCAAACAAGATGGTTACAACGTAATTATTGATGGCACTAATGCTAGTGATGATATTGATGATAGACCAGGATTTGCTGCACTTCAGGAGATGAAAGTGCTATCTCCTCTACGGGAATGTGGAATTACAAAGGCTGAATTAAGACGATTTTCCAAAGAAGCAGGGCTATTTACATGGGACAAACCATCGTATGCCTGCCTTGCTACCAGGATACCTAGCGGAAAAGATATAGACGAGCAAAGTCTTAGAGCTATTGAATGCTCTGAAAATTATATGATGGAGCTTGGATTTAGAAACTTTAGGGTTAGGCAAGATGGCAAAAATGCCAGAATTGAAATAGAGCAAAAGGATAAAGACCTATTGTTTGCCAACTTGGATGGAATAATCGCTGAATTAAAAAAATACTATAATAAAGTTACGCTTGATTTGGAGTTTAGAAAATGAATGGAGATATAAAGCAGTTGCTACAAGACTTAAAAGATGGGCATATAAGCGTTGATGAGGCTATGCTTGAACTTAAAAAAGAGCCTTTTAAGGACATAGACTTTGCAAAGGTGGATATGCATAGAAAAATTCGCCAAGGAGCAAGTGAAGTGATATATGGTGAAGGAAAAACGGCAGAGCAAATACTAAATATATCACAGACAATGCTGGATAATGGGCAAAAGTGCATACTTATCACAAGGCTTAGCGCCGAAAAGGCTGAAGCAATCGCAAAAAAACTCGACATCAAATATAATGAAATTGCTCGCTGTGGAGTAATAGGTGAAATTCCAGAACCTGACGGCATAGGCAACATAGTTATTGCCTGCGCAGGTACAAGCGATCTTTATGTGGCAGAGGAAGCAGCTATTACTGCCGAGGTGCATGGCAATAAGGTGATACGCCTATATGACGTTGGTGTGTCAGGTCTACATAGACTTTTTGCCCATATTGATGAGTTGATGAATGCGAGCGTTGTAGTAGCAATAGCTGGTATGGAGGGAGCTCTTGCTAGCGTGCTTGGAGGGCTTGTGGATTGCCCACTTATAGCTGTGCCTACAAGCATGGGATACGGAGCAAATTTTGGTGGACTTTCTGCACTTCTATCTATGCTTAATAGCTGTGCAAGTGGTTCTGCCGTAGTTAATATTGATAATGGATTTGGAGCTGGCTTCATGGCAAGCCGTATAAATCACATGGAGGTAAAAAAATGAAAACTTTGTATTTAGATTGCTCTATGGGCGCTTCTGGAGATATGCTAGCTGGAGCCCTTTGGGAGCTTGTAAAGGATAAGGAAAAAATATTAAGTCAGATAGAAGCAATGGGATTGCCTGGAGTAAGCGTAGAGTTTGCACCAAGCGAGAAGTGTGGCATAAAATGCACAAAGTTTAATGTGCTAGTAAATGGCCAGCAGGAACATTCACAAAGCGATACAGTCGAAGATATAGATCCACTTAAAAGCATAGGTGATTTTGTACGCTCATTTGATGTAGAGAGCACTATAAAGACCATAGGCAAGACAGTAGATGATATAATAGATGGATTACATGTAGAAAAAACAAATCAGACTGGCGACAATAAGGATAATAACGATCCGTTTGTTCCTCTTTGGCGCAGATATGATGAAGACAATAATCACAAAAGTGAAGAAGAACATACACACGAGCATCATAATAGCTACATATCAATAAAGGACACAATATCCAATCTTAATTTAAGCGATAGAGTAAAGGCCGATGTGGCAGAAGTGTATAGAATAATTGCTGAAGCAGAGTCAAAGGTGCATGGGGTAGACATGGAACACATACATTTTCATGAGCTTGGTACTTTGGATGCCTTGGCAGATATAGCAGTAGTGTGCATGCTTTTAGAGCAGATAAATCCTGATCGAATAATTGCAAGCAATGTAAATGTAGGAGGAGGCTTTGTAAAGTGTGCCCATGGAACAATGCCAGTACCTGCTCCAGCGACTGCAAACATACTTAAAAATATACCTATTTATCAAGGCAAAATAAAATCAGAGCTATGCACACCCACAGGAGCAGCACTTCTAAAGCATTTTGTGGAAAGCTTTGGAGATATGCCAAGCCTTAATATATGTGAAATAGGCTACGGATGTGGTGAAAAGAACTTTGAAATTGCCAACTGCTTAAGAGCATTGCTCGCAGAGGAAAATCTTGAGCAAGAAAAAGAAAAGCTATGTGAGCTATCATGCAATATAGACGATATGAGTGCAGAGCGCATAGGCTTTGCTATGGAAATGCTTCTAAATGCTGGCGCAGTTGATGTATATACTCAGGCAATAGGTATGAAGAAGAATAGACCAGCTACAATGCTTACTGCTCTTTGTACTGCTCAGACAAAGCATTCGGTAATAGAGGCAATGTTTAAGCATACCACTACCTTAGGAATAAGAGAAAGAGAGCTGCTGCGGCACATCCTACATAGAGAAATTACTGAGATAGATAGCAAATATGGAAAACTACACAAGAAAACAGCTTCTGGCTATGGAGTAAATCGTAGCAAGTATGAATATGAAGATTTAGCAAGGATAGCTAGAGAAAACAATATGAGCATTGAGGAAGTTGAAAAATCCTTGCAATAGCTCAGCTATTTAAAAAATTGCGTATTGTGTGATATAATATTTTAAAATACACCAAAGCGCAATTTTTTTATATTAGGAGGAAAGATGAATATACAATGGTATCCAGGCCATATGGCAAAGGCAAAAAGACTGCTTGAAGAGCAGCTTAAAAAGGCAGACTTTATTATAGAACTTTGTGATGCCAGAATACCAAGGTCCAGCAGAAACGAGGATTTGCTTAGGCTGGTGGAAAATAAAAAGCGTGTTTTGGTGCTTACTAAGGCTGATCTTGCAGATCCCGGCTCTACCAAGGCGTGGCTAGAGTATTATAGACAAAATGGTGAGGACGCTATTGATTTTGATGCCAACCCCAAGAGTAGAAAGCGCATAGTGGCATTTTTGAATAATGCTTCAAAAAGCTTTGTAAAGCGCGCAGAAGATAGAGGAATAAAGAAAACAATTAGGGCGATAGTTTTAGGTGTGCCTAATGTAGGCAAGAGCACATTTATAAATAGAATAGCTGGTAGCGCCATAACAAGTGTGGCAGATAAGCCTGGCCATACCAAGTCTAATCGTTGGGTAAAAGTGAGCGAGTACTTTGAACTTATGGATAGTCCTGGAATGCTTTGGCCAAAAATTGATGATGAGAAGGCTGCTATGCATCTTGCTTATATAGGCACCATAAAAGATGCCGTATATAACACTGATGAGCTTGCAATAGAGCTTATCTGGGAGCTCTTGCAGATAAATGAGGATAACACTAGAGCAAGATACAAGCTGAAAGATAATAGCTTTAGCGACAAAACAGAGCTAATGGATGCAGTATGCAAGGGTAGAGGATTTGTGGCAAAGGGTGGAGTATATGACTATGAGAGAGCCTGTGCTACAATACTTGACGAATTTAGAGCTGGAAAGCTTGGCAGAATCACATTTGAAAAACCATGAGTAGAATAGAAAAGTATATGCAACACACAGCCGAGCTTGTGGAGTTTGATCTTGGCTTTGCAAGAGAAAATATTGCTGGTATTGATGAAGTTGGCAGAGGACCTCTTGCCGGGGATGTATATGCAGCTTGTGTAGTGCTTCCCAAAGAGCCAAGGCTTACAAGAGTTGACGATAGCAAAAAGCTGAGTCAAAAAGCTCGTGAAGAGATCGCTAAAAAAATATATGATATAGCTATTTTTTGCAATATAGGTGTAGCTTCTGTGCAAGAAATTGATGAATTAAACATACTGGAGGCTACAAAGCTAGCAATGCATAGGGCTGCTGAGGGTTGCAAAGCTGATTGCTTTTTAGTGGACGCAGTAACTGGCCTTATGCTTCCTAATAAATCCTTTAGCGTTATTTCTGGAGATGCCAAAAGCTATAATATAGCAGCTGCAAGCATAGTTGCTAAAGTTGCAAGGGATAATTATATGTGCACTATGGCAGAGCACTATCCTGAATATAATTTTCAAAAAAATAAAGGCTATGGCACTGCAGAGCATATTGCTGCAATAAAAAAATATGGGCCATGCCCGTTGCATAGAAAAGCTTTCATAAGGAATTTCGTATGAAGAAAACATTGCTTTGCATTCTAATGATTTCTCTTGTCTTTATTTCAGCATTGGCAGAGGGAAATTTAATACACAATTTTAGCTTTGAAGATAGTAATAATGAGGGACTTGCTGCAAATTTCTATACTGATGCATATCAGGATCCTAAATTTATTACTGTATTTAAACTAAGCGAAAAGGCTCATACAGGCTTACACAGTGCCTATATACGCAACGCTGCTCCAAACGATGCCAGATTTGCTCAGACACTTGCAGTAGAGCCAAATACCATATATAAGCTTTCTGGTTATATTATGGCAAGTGGAATAGAGGATGGCAAGGGAGCCAACCTATCCATAGAGGGAGTATATTCATTAACAGAGCCAATATATGATACAGACGGCAAATGGGAATACGTAGAGCTGTATGGAAAAACTGGCAAAAATCAAAGAGAATTGACTGTGTATGCTAGGCTTGGAGGATACAGTGGAGAGAGTGCTGGAGAGGCCTACTTTGATGATGTAGAGCTTATAAAGGCTGAAAACTATGTAGCTGAATATGACGATTGGTTTACGGAAAAAGATCAAGGGAATTTCGTATATTCTGATGAAAAGGATCTTAATAGACCTGCAATTTTTATTTCTATAATAGCTTATATTGCACTGGCATATTTTGCACTAAGATATATTCAGAAAACTAAAATTAAAGATGACAAACTGATATTGATATCAGGACTTTTTATTGCATTTGTGCTTAGAATAATACTTGCATACAGTATATATGGGCATGGTGTAGACATGGTATGCTTTACTGCATGGGCAAACTCCCTTGATAAATTTGGTATAAAAGGATTTTATTCCAACATCAATTTCTGCGACTATCCACCAGGATATATGTATGTACTGCGATTGCATGGTTACTTATTCAGTAAATGGCATATTTCTGAAAATATGGTGTGGCTTATAACAAAGCTACCCGCGATAATTTCGGATATGCTTACTGCTATATTACTCTATTTTGTAGCCAAAAAAAGAGCCAACGGAGCATCATTGCTTGCTCTACTATACGCATTTAATCCACTTATAATAGTAACCAGTGCAGTGTGGGGGCAGATAGACGCTGTCTTTGCTTTTCTTATTGTGCTGGCGTGCTACTTGCTACTCAATAGTAAAATAGAGTGGTCAATACCAGTATATACACTTTCTTGCTTTGTAAAGCCACAAGGACTTATGTTTGGCCCCGTTGCTCTTGTATATCTTATAAGCATAATCAAGGACAAGAATATGCTGAAGAAAGCTGTGCTTGGCCTTGTTATTGCTGCTGTTGTGTTTGTGGCAGTGGTACTGCCGTTTACTCCAGAGGGCAGAGGTCTTGACTGGATAGTGGAAAAGTATGAGGAAACTCTCTCATCTTATGAATTTGCTACTGTAAATACGGCAAACATTTTTTACCTGTTTGGAGCTAACTGGGTAAAGCAGGATAATCCTATAAATCTTGATATTGCAATTATCTATTTTGCTATAATTATATCCTTGTGCATTATTATATTGTATAAGCACAGTGCTATTATTACAAATATAAAAAATAGTGCACCAAAAAAACCTGCAATAGCGCTTGGACTTTTGATACTCTACACTATATCTTGTGCTGTTGTGTATAGCATAAATCAAAGCTACCTTGCATTTAGCACAGTAAACCTTGTTTTTGCAATATCGCTTGCATTTGTACTTATATTTGTTTTGCCAAAAGATCGCATAGCCTATATATTGGCACTATCTATGCTAGCAATATATTGTATGACAGTGCGTATGCACGAGAGATATATATTTGCTGCAGTAGCGTTATTCATACTTGATTATGCTTTTAGCAAGAATTTTAAGTCACTTATAATGGGAATATTGACTAGTATTGCAGTATATATCAATGTTGCTGTTGTGCTGGATAACACAATCGTTCTAGGTACTCAAATGGGGCACCTTAATAATGATACAGTTGGTCTTGCCACAGCACTTGCTATATATAATTGCCTTATTCTTATGCTTGGCATATATTTTGCCTTTTCAGATGATTTAAAGTTTACAAAGCATGAAAACGCTGCAAAGAATAGCTCTATTGCAGAAAGCAAGCTAAAGATAAAAGAAATAGCACAAATAAACAAAAAAGATATAATTATAATGCTTGTTATAATGCTTGTTTATTCATTTGTAGCGTTCTACAAGCTAGGAAGTTTCAAGGCCCCACAGACAATGTTTACTAGCTCTGCTTCAGATGAGAGCGTAGTATTTGAGCTAGATGAAAATACAAATTTCAACATATTATATTATGGAGGAATAAACTACAATAGCGTAAACTTTTCTGTAAGCGATGATGGGGTAAATTTTGGAGAAAGCTATCCAGCAGAGCTTAACCAGTCGCAGATATTCAGGTGGAAATATCTGTGCCAAAGCTATGAGGACAGTGAAGAAAAGTTGACTTTTAACCACACTCCTTTAGCACTTTCTGGAAAATATATAAAGCTAAGCGCAGACGAAGCTGGAGTAAACATTGGGGAAATAATAGTTCGTGAGCCCTCTCAAAACGGAATTCCTGGCAAACTAATAAACATAACACCAATAAGCCATGAGGGCCAGGACAGTGATTTTTCAAGCACCCCAATTGATTACCTATGTGATGAGCAGGATTCTCTTGACGGAGAACCAAGCTACTACAATAGCACCTACTTTGATGAAATATATCACGCACGTACCGGCTATGAATTCGTGCATGGTATTCGTCCATACGAAACAAGCCACCCTCCTCTAGGCAAGCTATTTATGAGCCTTGGAATAATGATGTTTGGAATGACACCATTTGGATATAGATTCTTTGGAGTTGTGGCTGGTATAATCATGCTCCCTGCCATATATATTTCTGCAAAATATTTGTTTAACAGTACTAAACTTGCTACATCATCTTGCCTATTGCTAGCACTCGATCTTATGCATCTTGCACAGACAAGAATAGCCACAATAGATAGCTATCCTGTGCTTTTTATACTGCTAAGCTTTATGTTTATGCTAAAATATATTTCACTAAATCACTTTGCTATGAGTGTTGAAAAAACCTATGCTCCACTTTTGTTATCTGGAATATGCTTTGGACTCTCTGTGGCATCAAAATGGATAGGCTTGTATGCTGGAGTTGGACTAGCAATTATGTATTTTACTAGCCAATATGTGCAAATAAAGGCTGGCAAGCTTGCAGAGTCAAGGCTTTGTGATGATAGCTCTGAAATAGAGAAAGAGGCTGCAGACAGCTACATGTATCGCTTTATGCAGACCTGCGCTCGTTGCATATTTTACTTTATACTTATCCCTTGCATAATATATT
>QWCK01005956.1_pt1 | contig 10660 bp, 4 predicted proteins | sample 1972571 | NCBI WGS metagenome assembly QWCK01 (sample SAMN09866710, study PRJNA288562) | Human gut metagenome isolate term2_stool, whole genome shotgun sequencing... | isolation source: gut | host: Homo sapiens | place: USA: California | reverse complement strand
GTAGAACTTATGCAAATTTGAAATTTTTATCATAAGAACACCTCCTCAAATATTGTTAAACATATATTAGCACAATTTTTAGTTAGCGTCAACTAACTTTTTGAAAGATATTGAATTATATATATCTTGTGTACAAATCTTTCGAGGTTTGAATATAGGTAAATATAAAATAAACATATAAAAGATTTTTATTAAACATAAACATATACAATTTGATATAATGCATGAGATTTTTATGATATAATATATGTAAGGATGTGATTTTTTGAAAAATAAAATGCTTTATGATCGCGAAGTCACTTTTAAGGACAGGGCGATTGAGTTTGAGGTAAGGAAGAAGTTAAAGAAGATGCAAGGACCGCTCATGTTTTCGGAAACTTTAAACATATATGAGCTTGAGGTGATTTCAAGGGGGACAAAGGACCTTGAGGGCATAGAAAATTTAGTGAATTTGGAGAGGCTGTCTTTATATTCGAACAATTTAAATGCGATGACTTTGAGGCATTTATCGGGTTTAAAACATTTGAAGAGTCTCGATTTGGCGGACAATCCTTCGATTATGGAAATCCCTGCGGGCACGCTTGACGAAATGACTGAGCTAAGAGAGCTCGTTCTGGACGAGACGGGAATTTATACGCTCGATGAGATTATGATGGAGAAGCTCACAAATCTCGAGGAAATTTTAATTGAGGACAATAATATTAAAAATTTAAATTTTTTAAGAAATAATAAGGCGCTCAAAAAAATTCTCTTTAGAAACAATCGCGTTTCGGACATAAGTGCGATAAAAGATTTGGAGAAACTTGATGAGGTTTGGGGTGCAAATAATGAAATTTCGTCGATTGATGCGCTTGAAAACAAGAGTGAGTTGGAATATATAAATTTTGAAAACAATTTCATCGAGGATATTTCGGCGCTAAAAAATTCTTATAAGCTCGAAACGGTTTATCTTGGAAACAATAGAATCACAAATGTTGACGCGCTTCAAGATAAAAAGCTGATAAAAAATCTTGAGCTCGAAGAAAACCGAATTTCAAATATTGATTCACTCTCGAGTCTCGATGCGGTTGAAAGGCTTTATTTAAACAAGAATAATATAAAGGACTTTTCCCCGATTGCAAATTTAAAAAATCTGGAAACACTTTTTGTTTCGCAAAATCAAACTCTAGATTTCGATGTGCTTCACGAGATTGGAATAAATTTGAGAAACAAAGACTTTTAAAATGTGATTTTCATATTTCATTAGCATTACATTTCATGTAATATTGTTTAAAAGCATAAAAAATAGGTTATAATTAAATTAAAGCGATTACTTAAGGAGGTATTAGCTATGAAGAAACTACTAAGTGTTATTCTTGCAGCGGCACTTGTTATAAGCGGTGTTTTTCTATTTGAGTTAAACGCAGCTGACAATCCACGCATCAAATATTTGCAAGATAAAAAGATTATCATCGGAGATGAAAACGGTGAATTAAACCTGACAGAAAACATCACTCGTGACCAATTTGCAAAAATTGTTGTTTACGCATTGGGTGATCAAGAAAAAGCAGACAATTTGATTGGACTTAAATCCCAATTCAGCGATATGAAAGTTGGCGGATGGGCAAACGGATATGTTAACGTTGCATCAACCGCAAAAATCGTAAACGGTTTCCCTGACGGAACATTTAAACCGCGCCAAAACGTAACCTATGAAGAAGCTATCAAAATGATGGTTAACACAGCTCTAGGTCGCGATTTGACAGAAGCTGAAAAAGCTGTTGAAGGCAGATGGTCAAAACCATATATCGACAAAGCTATCGAACTTGGACTTTTAAAGAACTTGGGCGTTGTTGATTATCAATCGCCGGCTGTTCGTGAAAAAGCTTTCGATATTTTATACGAAGTAATTATCAGAAAATTGGAAACTCCTGAAGCAGCAGTTCGCGGACTCGTTGTTGAAGCTGACGACAAGGGCGCAAAAGTTTTGGTTATCGACACAGATTCAAAAGATATTAAAGTTGAAGACGAAATCAACTTCAAATTCTCAGAACTTCTCGACGCAAGACACTATATCGGTAAAGTATGCGACCTCACAGTCGGCCCTGAAAGCAAAATTACAGCTTTAAAAGTTGCAGGTGAATATGAAGTTAAGACAGGAACATTCGAAATCCTAAGAAACAGACTTTATATGAACGGCGACAAGAGCGGATATGACCTTTCATTGAGCGACAGAACGAAACTCGAAGACAATTTGGCAGGCATTTTACACAACGGCGTAAAATACAGCTATGACAAATACGAAAAAGAAATTAAGAATGTTGACTTTGCACAAGTTACTGTTCACAACAACAAAGTTGTGTTCATTAGAAGCTTCAACTTCAAAGACATCGCACCGATTGCAGATGTTAAAGACGGAAAAGTTTATGTAATAAAAGACGCAAATCCTGAAGCAATTTCAATTCAACCTTTGACAAATGTTTATAAAGTAACAAAAGAAGGTTTGGAAGCAATAAAACCTATCGAAGTTCCGACAGATGGCGTTCTCCATATTTATGGAAACAATGAAGCTATCGTTACAGACAAGAGTTTGAGCGACGTTACATTCAGACTTTCTAAGAAAGACGGCGTTTTGAACTTCTATGTAAACGGCGACTACTACAAGATTAACACTGAAAAGGACAAAAGAGGCGTTATCAGTGTTGATTTTGAAAACTACAAAGTTATACCAAATGATGAAAATGACAGCACTTTAAGAGCAATGGAAACAAAGAAAAATGTTATCCTTCTTGACTTAAACAACAATGTTCAACTCGTTCGCGGAAACTTTGCAGAAAAAGAAGAAACAATGATTGTAGAAAAAGTTGCATCAGGCGAAATCAGAATGATTGACAAAGACAACAATCCGGTTGACGTTATCGACAATTTAAACCTCGAAATTTTCGAAGGCAAAAAAGTTATCAGAATGCAAGATTTAAACGCAGGTGACCTCGTTTATGTTTCTACAAAAGACCACAAAGTTGCAAAAATCCAAAAATATGCAAGCACAACAGATGCTAAAAATGTGGACAAAAAAGGCGCAGAATTTGCAATCGACACAAGACCGAGCCGTGGAAGATACGGACTTGTAAGTGTTGACAAAGTCGAATATGAACTAACAAAAGACAGCGATATAATCGTTAATGAAAATGGACAATACAATTTCAGAACTCTTGACTATGTCAAGAAATTCGCTTCAGAAGGCGCACTTCAAGCTGTTGTTGTTTCAACCGAAGACTTCCAAAACAGTGTTCCGGGTGCTGCAACACCGATGACAGCAAGAAAAGACCTTGTAAAGACAATTGTATTTACAAACTTTAAAGAAAATGTTCCTGTTGATCATGTTGAAACCCTAAAAATGGTTTACGGATTTGTTCAAGGAACAGATGCTAAAATCACAGCTGAAGATAACAAAGGCGAAAAGAAAGAACTTGCCATCTTCAAAAATGCAGAAATTGACAGACTCGACCCTGAAGACATCGTACGCGTTTCACTTTCAAAAGATGGAGAAGTTATCTCTGTAGAAAAACTCATTCCATACAATTATCGTGAATACACAGTTACAGATTATGCTGTAAAGGACGGCGTTACAACTGTTAAACTTGAAAGAGAAGGCAAAGAATTTGTCAAGACTTTCAGAAAAGACATCACAATCTTCGGAGCAGAACCGACAGTCGGCTCTGTTGTAAGAATGCACGTTGTTGAAGACGACATCGACGCTCTTTATGTTATAAAATAATTGAATTTGTATAAAATGCTCCCGATTTTTCGGGAGTATTTTTTTATGAATTTTTTTGAAAGGTTTTTTACTCGTTGTGTAATGTTATGAAAAGTGAATTTTTGGATTGAGCACATGAAATATGTTGGTGATTTAAAAAAGTGTTATTTAGCATTTTTTAAATTGGAAATTTAGATATGTATAAGATATAATAGAAATTATTAACGGATTCGAGGTGAGGACGGTGTATTTTAAATACGGTGAAAAAGAGATTTCATATTTAAAAAATAAGGACAAGAAACTTGCGGAAGTTATTGAGAAAGTCGGCTTTATCGAAAGAGAAACGGAGCCGGAGTTTTTTTCCGCACTCGTACATCACATTGTCGGGCAACAAATTTCAACAAAAGCTCAAGCGACAATTTGGGAAAGAATGAAAAATTCTATTGGGGCGGTCACGCCGGAGACGATCTTAAACGCAAGTGAGGACGAGTTTCGTTCTTTTGGAATTTCTCTGCGAAAGGTGGAATATATAAAAGATTTTGCGAGAAAAGTTCACATGGGGGAATTTGACATAGATGCGGCTGAGAAGATGGATGACGACGAGCTTATAAAATATTTGACGAGTTTAAAAGGCGTCGGGGTATGGACGGCGGAGATGATTTTGCTCTTTTCACTCGAGAGACCGAATGTACTTAGCTTCGGTGACCTCGGCATACAAAGGGGGCTTCGGATGGTGTATCACCACCGAAAAATCGACAGAAAACTTTTTGAGAAATATCGGAAGAGATATAGTCCTTATTGCAGCGTTGCAAGTCTTTATCTTTGGGCGGTCTCGGGAGGCGCGATTCCCGAAATGAGAGATTATGCGCTGAAAAATAAAGGATAACTTCAGGAAAGGGTTTGAAAATTGGATGAATCTATGGAATATAATTTTGAATACAAGTCGCCGATTGGAAGTATCATAATCACATCGGATGAAACGGAGATTACGGGTCTTATATTTAAGGGAGAGTCGGAAACTGAAGTGCTGAGCGACAAGAAATATAAAGAAACGAGCGCGATAAAAGAGGCGAAAAAATGGCTCGACATATATTTTTCGGGAAAAAATCCGGGGTACATTCCTGCTATAAATCCGAAGGGAACGGAATTTCAAAAGCTCGTTTGGAAAATACTTCTTGAGATTCCGTACGGAAAAACGACGACATATGGAGAAATTGCAGGAAAAATCGCGGAAATCAAAAATGTTTCCCGAATGTCTGCACAGGCAGTTGGCGGAGCTGTGGGGAAAAATCCGATTGCAATTATAATCCCGTGCCACAGAGTTGTCGGCAAAAAAGGGAATATGACAGGTTATGCGTACGGCATAGATAAAAAAATAGCACTCCTTGAAATTGAAAGAGCTGATATAAAAAATTATTATGGGAGATAAAAGAGTCTTTGAAAATTTAAGGGCTCTTTTTTGCAAGAGAAATATAGCTTTTTATAAGAGCATCTTTTATTAAAAGCAAAATTATTAAGGAGCATGATAAAAGCATAAAGAACAGCGTTCATTTGCCATTAAATGCGATTAATATTAAAAATAGGTATAATTCTACATACTTAATGTAGAGAACGAAATATAGGCAATAAAAATGAAAATACATATTTTTAAATATATAAAATTTTTTAACATACGGCGCTTATTTTACCTATATGAAATTCACAAAATTTGCACTGTAAATTTATTTTTGATTTAGTATTGTTTAGCGGTGATACACATTTTATCTCATATCCGGGCGAAATAAAAGCTTTCTTTTCGTGGGTCAGAAAAACCGGCCATCGTTACGTCTGTACTTGCAATAATTTACAATTTAAAACATAAAATTTGCGAGGAATTTTCGATGAGAAACGGTTAGATGAAATATTTTAGGAGTGAGACTTTTTTTGGCGGTACCCTTCCCACGCTCAAAAACGAAATCGTAGATGTATGCCTGTGCCCGGCAGTGCGAAAAAGAAATCTTTGATTTCGTATTTGAGCACTGAGAGGGTATTTCGCGTGGTTGGGCACAGGAAGGACATCGTTGTTCCTTACGTCACAACGTATGCCATCCCGCTACGTTCTGCGATTACTACATTATACATTTCAAAAGCTTTATCGAAATAATAATTTTTTTAAAGTTTCTATAATTTAATAATCTTAACTTGCCTCATAATTTGCGATGATAATTTGATGAGAAACGGTTGTATGGAGTATTTTTGGAGTGAGGCATATTGGAAAATATGTCGCAACGACGAAAATACGTAATCAACCGTTTATCGCAAATTAGCGCGCAAACTAAAAAGACCGCTACAAAACTGTAGCAGTCTTTTAGTTATTGTTATTTAGAGATTGTATCTCCGATTGTATTGACAATATTTAGCACTTGGTTGTTTGATTCAAAGTAGCTGAGGTTTGTTACGTTGCCGTCTTTGTCGAGGTACATCAAGCATGGTACATAGTTTGAATTTACGATGTTGAATAATCCTCTTGCATTGTAGTGGAAATATGGTTCCATTTGGCTTAAACCAAGTCTGTTCAAGATGTTTCTGATTGAGTAAGCGTTGCCTGAAGTCATTGCTTCAACCATTGTGAATCTTGATTTGTCAATGTTTACAAGGCTTCTCCAGCTGCCTTGGCAGCCGCCGCATTCAGGATATCCCATTGCGATGACTGTCGGGCGTTTGCCGTCGATAAGTGAAGCGATTGTAACGCTTTGACCGTTCATATTTGTCAATGTGTAGTTCTTAACATTTCTTCCGTAGATAGCTTTTAGCTTTGGTCCCAAGTCGCCGCTGTTCAAGTGGTTGAATTCACCTTTTCTTGCTCTTTCGTCATAGCTTAATTCGCCGGATGACGGTTCATAAGGGTCAGGATTGCTTCCTGTTGTGATAGTGAATTTGCTTGCAGCTCTTGCGCTTGAATCGTTTGCGAGTTCAGCTTCAATGGTGTATGTTCCTTGTGGAATTGATTGGTTTGTTGTGAATGTTAGAACTGATCTTCCGTAGTAGTCTGTAGTTCTGTCGTAGTTGTAAGATTTTCCGTCAGGATATGTGAATGTGAATTTAACCGGTTGGTTTGTCATTGCACTTCCGTTTTGGTCTTTTACAAACAATGTCATTCTGATTACTGCACCCGGTTTGAATGTGTCTCCGCCGCATGTGAGTGTAAGATTTGCATTGTTGTTTTCTTCTTCTTTTACAACTTCGAAAGTTACAGTTTCTTTCTTAGCGACATAGTTTCCGTCTAGTGCTTCGATTGAAACTTCATAAGTTCCTACCGGTGAATCTTTGTCCGGTGTGAAGTATAGATTTGTTTGACCTTGATATCCTGTGTTTCTGTCATAAGTTCCTGTTTGAACTTGGTTGTTAGGATATTTAAGAGTGTATCTTAAATTTGTGTTTCTTACAAGATTGTTTGATGCATCTCTTAACATTGCAGTCATTCTTACTGTTTCATTTGCTCTGATTTCAGTTTTGTCAACTGAGAGTGAGAGTGTTGAGTTGTAAACTTCACCTGGAGTTTCATCTTCGCCTTCAACATCCAAGTCAACAGTTGTCTTTAGAATATTGTATAGACCGTCTTTGTCGAGCGGACCTGCAATATTTAAAAGTCTTCCGTTTTCGTCAAGAATAACTGTGTTAGGTGTTGTGAGGAATCCTAGACGTGATGCCCAAATCTTTTGGTCAGCGTCATAGTAGATGTGATCTCTGAAGTTTTCGATATTTAAGTCTTTAAGAACTCTGTCTACAAAGTCAACTGTTGATTTTACGTCTTCTTCAACTGATGTTACGATTTCTAAGAAATTGTATTTATCGTGAGGAAGTGGAGCCATCTTTTCCCACATGTCAACACATGCTCCGCATCCAGGATAACCGAATACGAGAACTGTTTTCTTTGACGGGTCGATGAGATCAGCGATTTTGTGGTCGCCTAAAGTAGCGTCCTTAACAGTGTATTGAAGAATGTTTTTGCCGTAGTGTTTTTCGAGTGATTCATATTCGAAATCTGTAGGTTTTAAGTGTCTGAATTGACCTTCAGCCTTACGTGCAGCATATGATTTGAATGCTACTTCTTTGTCTGCAACTTCAAAACTTGCAATACCTGTAATCTTTTCGAAGTTGTTGTAGCTTGCTTCTGCAAATACACTGTATTTTCCGTTTTCTTGTGGAGCTGTGAATACTTGGCTAACTTCTCCTGTATTTCCTGTTGTTACTGTCTTTGTTTCAAGAACTCTTCCGTCTTGGTTTTTAAGACTTAGAGTGATAGATGATTTTCTAATATAGTTTCCTTCAAGGTCTGTAACTTTAGCGTTTACAGTTACTGTTGAACCCTTTACATATGCTGTTTTGTCAGCTCCGATATTGATATCGAGTGCTTTTTCATATTCAGGGAATACTGATGGACGGTTTTCTCTTAACCATTTGGTCATTCCGCCGTTCATCCAATAGATTTTCTTGAAGCCGAGGGCTTTCATCATTTCTGCTGTACCGCCTGAACGAACTTGTGTTCTGCAGTATAGCAAATAAGTTTTGTTTTTGTCTAATGTTTTTAAGAAATCTTCGTGGTCTTTTGCGTAATAGTCGTGGTGAATACATCCGTCGATGTGTGATTCATTGTATTCAGCCTTTGTTCTTACGTCAAGAAGTACAAAGTCTTCGTTGTCTTTGTTTTCTTCGATCATCTTTTGACCTTCGTCGGTTTCAATCATCTTGTAGATGGTTTCTTCCGGTTCATCAGGTTCAACAGGATCTACAGGGTCAACCGGGTCTACAGGGTCAACAGGGTCTACAGGTTTTTGTCCGATGTAGAACTTGTATGTTTCGTTAACTCCGTCATATCCCCATCTGTCTGCAACAACATTAACTGTGTATTCGCCTTCACCCATAGTTGTGTCTGAAGTAACATAGATTTCAGCCTTACCATACCAGTTGCTGTATTTTGTGAGTTTGTATTCTTTTCCTTGCGGGTCTGTAACAACAATCTTCATAGCGTTTGTTCTTACAGGTTTTCCGTCTTGATAGTTCAATTGAAGTCCGATAGTAGCTTTTTCACCGATTTGGTATTCGTCCTTATCTTGTGTGAATTCAATTGTCAAGTGTTTAGGATTTACATATTTTACAACTTCAAATGTTGCTTCACCGATTGAATTTTGGTAACTTGATTTTGAAGATGTGACCTTAACTTTGTAAGTTCCTGCAGGACCGTTTTCAGGTTTGTATGTGTAGGTTGCTCTACCATAATAGTCTGTACGTCCTGTGTTTCTGTGAACTGTACCGTCAGCTGTTGTGATTTCGATGTTGATGTCAGCATAGCTTATAGCATATTGTCCATAGCTTGTTTGAATATTAAGTGCGATTGAACCGTTGCTGTAAATTGAATTTTGAGCAGGTGTAACAGTTGTTACAAATGTCGGACGACCGTCATTAACTTCAAATGTTGCTGTATCGTTTGCAGGATTGTAGTTTCCACCGCTTGCTTTAACATTTACAGTATATTTACCTGAAACGCCGAGTTCATAAGATGAAATAGTGAATCTTGCATTTCCGTAGTAATCTGTATAAGCAGATTTTGTGATGTGGTTTCCGTTAGGTCCTACAATGTCGATTTCAACAGTTGTATATTTGAGGTTTCTGTTGTATTTATCCTTTGTATTAACAGTGATTGTTTGGCTGTTTCCGCTGTTTACAACATCGCTTGAAAGAGTTGTTGTAACATTGATAGGGTTTGTATTGTCGCTGTTTCCTGTAACGGTTACATATGCAACTTGTGAAACATTTGAACCGTCTGTAGCTGTAGCTGTAATCTTAACCTTACCTGCGCTGATACCGCGAACGTTTCCGTTGTTGTCAACAGTTGCGATACGTGGGTTTTCACTTACAAATGACAATGTTTGGTTCTTTGCATCTCTCGGCATAATTGTTGCAGAGATTCTGTATGAGTCGCCAACAGAGATTGTCTTGTTGTTAGGTGTAAGAGAAATATAAGTTACTTGTTTTCCTGCGCTTTCTACAGTTACACGTGCACTTGCAGTAACTCCGTTTGAAGCCTTTGCAATAATGTTACATGTTCCTTCGCCGTTTGCACGGATAACTCCGCCTGAAACAGTTGCAACTCTTGAATTTGTTGTTGACCATGAAATGGACTTATTTGTTGCGTTTTGCGGATAAACAGTTGCTGTGATAGTCTTTGTAGCACCTGCTGAAAGTGTTACATTTGTTTCTGAAAGAGCGATTGATTTTACAGGAACGTTTACAACTTTATTTTTTACATTAACTGTAAATGTAGCTCTCTTGTATGAACCGTCAGTTGCAGTTGCAGTAACTGTTGCAGAACCTTCTCTCAATCCTTTTATAACTCCGTTTTGAACTGTTGCAACATAACTTGGATTTACACTGTATGATAAAGTCTTGTTTGCTGCATCTTCAGGGAGAACTACAGGATTTAATTCATAGCTTTGTCCAACTTCAATTTCAAGTGGATTTTCGTTGAAGCTGATTGAATCAACTTTCTTTACTTCAGGGTTTGGTCCCGGATTATATCCTGCAGGACGTGTCATAGCTTTCAAACATACGTTTGCATTGTATCTTTGTGTTGTAACGTCCATCCAGTTGCTTCCGTTGTAAGAAATGTATGATTCATTTCTGTTTGCTCTTGCACGTGATGAATAGTAAGCAATCGGGTTTTCAATAGGAATAGGATATGAATATCCCGGAGTTGTAAGTTTAACAATAGGAGCGAAATATTGTCCTGCTTGAACATTATATGTTCTAATAGGAACAGTTACATATCCTGCGTATTCAATATTACCGCTTGCAACCGGTGTACGGTTGTTGAAACTTACTTGACCGTTTCCTGAAGTCATATAAACTTCATAGCTTGCGCCGTTTGACGGAACAAAGAAACCA
>QWCK01005954.1_pt1 | contig 10661 bp, 7 predicted proteins | sample 1972571 | NCBI WGS metagenome assembly QWCK01 (sample SAMN09866710, study PRJNA288562) | Human gut metagenome isolate term2_stool, whole genome shotgun sequencing... | isolation source: gut | host: Homo sapiens | place: USA: California | reverse complement strand
CTCGCTGTCCACCTGGTTCCGCGACTATGTGTACATTCCGCTAGGCGGCAACCGGTGCTCGCCCGCACGGCACATTTTCAATCTGCTTGCCGTATGGACGCTGACCGGCTTCTGGCACGGTGCTAACTGGACATTTATGGCGTGGGGTCTGTACTTTGGCGTGCTGCTCATTCTGGAAAAGAAATTCCTCGCCGGATGGATTACGCGCCTGCCGTCCGTGCTGCAGCACCTCTACGCGCTGTTTTTCATCGTCATCGGCTGGGTGTTCTTCCGCAGCGATTCAATGGGACTGGCGGTGCAGTACCTCGGCAGCATGTTCACTTCGACGGTGCCGCTCAATCGGTTCGTAATCGAATATCCGCTGCGGTTCTGGCCGTACCTGCTGTTCGGTGTTGTACTGTCCGCGCCGGTGTTCCCACGTCTCCAGTCCACCCGTATATGGCGTGTACTGGAGTTTCCGGTGCTGGCTGTCTTGTTCACGCTGTGCCTGATGCGCCTGCTCGCCAGCAGCTATAACCCGTTTATCTACTTTCGTTTCTGAGGAGGCTGAGACCATGAAAAACACGAAGCATATTGTCAAAACCGTTCTGTTCTGCGGCACGCTGGCCGTTTTTTCGGCTGTCAGTGTATTCAGCCCGAAGGAAAAAGGCTCGTTTTACGAAAACCGCAGGCTGGCGGTCTTTCCGGTGCCGAGCGTCGAGACCGTGCTGGACGGCACGTTTTTCTCCGATGTAGAGACCTATATCAGCGACCACTTTGCCTGCCGTGTTCCGCTGCTGCGGCTGAACGTCCGCAAGGAGCTTGCGCTGCACAATCCGGTCGTCAGCAACACGGTTATCGCAGGCGATACGCTGCTGCCCTATCACGGCAAGCCGCGCACCGATTATGACCATGGAAATATGCAGACCGTACTGGATGCGCTCTCGCAGGTGAGCGCGGCGTGTGAGCCTGTCGGTGCAAAGTTCGTCTATCTGTCCATTCCCGAGCAGAGCAGTGCTTTGCGGTACAAATATCCGTCGTACCTCACGTCCGGCACCTACACGGATGATTCCATGCGCACGGACTTCCTCGCCGGACTGGATGCGCGCGGCATTGACTGCCTGAACATGGCTGAATATCTCTGCACCGATCCGGAGAAATATTACAGCAAAACCGACCATCACTACAACTTTTACGGCGCATATGAGACCTATCTGCGCACCATGGAGCACTTGCAGACGCTCGGCATAGACGCACCTGTCACCACCGATGTGACCATCGAGCCGATCGAACGGCAGTTTCTCGGCTCCCGTTCCCGCAAGCTGCTCGGCGAGTACCCCACAGATGACAAGCTGTACCGCTTCACACTTGGCACGCCCGTGCCCTTCACCCGCACGGATAATGGCAAGCCGGTTGCCAGCACGGTGGTCAACGAGAATTTCAACAACGTGTATGATTACTACATGGGCGGCGATATTGGCGAAACCATTATTAAGACAAACCGTCCCGGCCTGCCGCGCGTGCTTGTCATCGGCGATTCGTTCACCAACCCCTTGGAGGGCATCCTATATACCTCGTGCGACGAAATGCGCAGCCTGGATTACCGCCACTATGACGGCGAGAATATTCTTGATTATATCGCTGATTATCAACCCGATGTCGTGCTGTATGTCCGCGATGATCTGACCTGCATCACCACCGAAGGCAACGGCACGATGGGACTTGCGGAATAAAAAAGACACCCTTCGGGGTGTCTTTTTCAGGTAGGCATGCGGTGTAATTGAGAATGAAAAATTCTTCTCTGGCTTTTACTTCAATTACTGCCAATCAAGCGGCTTCGGTTGCTCAAATGTAGTTGTTGGCTCACAGAAGACGTGCTCATGTGCACTCTTGAGGATGCACTCCATCACCTCAAGCGAATGCAGCGCCATCTCGCCGGAGGCACGCGGCTTGCGGCCCTCCTCGAGCGCGTAGACGAGATCCACCAGACCGATACCGCGCGGGTTCTCGGCGTGGCTGACCGAATTATACGGATGGCTGTTCGGCACGACCGGCCACGGCGCGTTTACGTTCTCCGGACGGCGTTCGGCATCCGCCCAGCGGTACTGGTCGGGCGTGCGCATGAGCGTATCGCCGCCGAACAGGTTCGGGCCGGAGATCGGGTCTTTCTCATCGATGAGCACCGTGCCCTCCGTGCCGTAGATCTCCATGCGCGGCAGCTCGGAATCCCAGATGTCAAAACTGCAGGTCAACGTCACCTGTGCCCCGCACACAAACTCGAGGATCGCGTTGATATGAGTATCCACGTCCACCGGCAGCACCTGTCCCTTGCTCGGGCCGGACGGCACAGTTCGCGTCTCCCCTGCCTTGGTGGCCATTGCGCAGACGCGCTTTACCGGACCGAGCAGGCTGAGCAGCGCGGTGACGTAGTACGGCCCCATATCGTACAGCGGACCCGCGCCCGGCTGATAGAAGAATGCCGGAGCCGGATGATGGAACTCGTGCCCATGACCGACAAACCACGCGCCGCCGCCCGTGATGCGGCCCAGTCTGCCGCTGTCGATCAGCTCGCGGATGTTCTGCAAGCGGCCGCCGAGAAAGGTGTCCGGCGCACAGCCAATCAGCAGTCCCTTCTCCTTGGCAAGCGAAACAAGCTCCCTGCCCTGCTCAAACGTCATCGCCAGCGGCTTCTCCGTGTAGACATGCTTGCCTGCCTTCAAGGCTGCCAGATTATACTCATAATGTGCCTGCGGCGTTGTCAAATTGAGAATAATGTCAATATCCGGGTCAGCGATCAGCTCCATACCGGAGGCGTATGCCTTGGGAATACCGTGCTCTGCCGCCTTTCGCTGTGCCTTCTCCAGTCCGCGTGAGGCACACGCCACCATCTCGACTGCGTCATACTTTTTCAGATTGTTCAGGTAAACATTGCTGATGTCGCCAATGCCGATTACACCAACGCGTAATTTCTTCATCTTATGTTCCTCCCTTTGCTCTTTGACCATATTATAAAAGGAATGCGGGTGGTTGTCTTACAATATCTTGCGATTTCTTACAGGCAGGAGACAGGAGTTTCGGTTGCGGTTTACCGCTGCGCAGGAGACCACCGGCCACTCGACAACACGAGAAATCATCGTCCGCTCCTCACTTCTGCCTCCTTATTTCTCACTTTTTACGACTTGCATGTGCGGATATGCAATATCAATGCCTTCCGCGTCATAGGTGAGCTTAATGCCCTCGAGCACGGCGCACTTGAGCGCGAATGCAGTGGCGTTATCCTTCGCCCACAGCGATGCACGCAGAACAACCGCGGAATCCGCCAGCTCAAGCACAACGACCGGCACATCGGGCACGCCGTCCTTTTTCTGCTGCTCGGTGCGAATATCGAGGAAGGCCGGCTGCTTCCGCACCTCGCGGGCGAGCAGCTCTTTGGCTTTTTTGAGGTCGCTTTCGTAGGTAATCCCCACTGTCAGGAACACGCAGACCTTGCTGTCCGCATAGTCGGCGTTCTCGATGATGGCACTGTTCATCTTGCTGTTTGGGATGATAACGCGCTTGTTCTCGAACGTGCGGACCGCAGTATGGTGCAGCGTGATCTCCTCAACGCAGCCGGTGATGTCATTATCGACATAGCGCACGACATCGCCCATCTTAAACGGCTTGAATGCGAGGATCATCACGCCGCTGACCACGCTGCCGAGGGCTTCCTGTGCAGCAAGACCGGCAACCACCGCGATCACACCGCCGGTAGCCAGCAGAGTACGCACCGCACTCGACAGCACCGGAATCGCACCTACGATGACCATGCCGCCCGCAAAGTACACCGCAGCAACCGCTATGTAGCGCACAAATCCTAAGACTGTCGCAATACTGCTGTTCGTTTTCCGGTGACGGTCAACCAGCTTTTTCATCAGCCGATTGACCAGTCCGGCCGCCGCCAGTGTCAGGAGCAGCACCGCCACGGCCAGTATTCCCGTGGAAATCAGCTTTCCCAGCGGCGATTCCATAAATTCTGTAAACCATTCAAACATCAGGGTTCCCTCTCTTTCCGGAGATAGGTTTATTATAGCGTATCTGCGGGTACGATACAATAGGAAAAGCCTCGGAGCATACATCTCCGAGGCTTTTCACACGTTCATAAATGATATCCTGTCGTTTGCCTGATGCTATCACCGCATAACCTCCACGAATGCAGGTTGCCCGGCAGGATGCTTACCCTTCCGAATAAAACTCCACCGACGGTTCGGTCAGATGCTCATACATACGCACGAACGAGCTTTCCATATACGCCGAGAGAAAACCGTTCAGTACGGCAGTCAGGCATAGCGCCGCCACCAGAGCTGCCGCGAACACCGCAATCGCCATGCCGGTGCTCATCACAGTCAGACCGACCGTGCCGAGCAGGATACATCCCCAGATGACAACCGCCGTCAGGATATACCAGCCGATAAAGCTGAGGTCGAACACAAACAGCTTCATCAGATTTCCGCGAAACGCCCATGAAGCCTCGCGCGTAGCCGCCCATGCGCTGCGGTTCTCGTCCTGCGCGAGCAGGAACCAGCCAGCATTGTAGGTCTGCAGCTTAACGCGAATCGGAATCATCACCAGCAGGTACACAACCTGCAGCACTCCCGCAATTACCTGATACTGTGCTGTATCCGAGACAGCCACAGCAACCGAAAATACGATTGCCGAATAGATGACGGTCGGCACGATTGACCAGATAATGCCGCGCAGCCACAGCGTAAACACCATGCGGATGCCCGCCCAGACACTTTTCAGCGAGGTAAACGGATACATGAGTGTACCCACCGTTACGTCCTCGCCGTGTGCGAGACCGATGTAAAAGTGCATAAGGCCGAACTGCAGGGGGCCCGTAATCGCCAGCATGAGCGCAATGCACAGCCAGATGGTATTCAGTCCGCGCGAGAGCGCCGCCATCAGCTGGTAATCGTTTGCGCTGACGCCGCCTGCGATGAGCGCGAACGCTCTGCCGAACACGGAAACGTACAGGATCACCATCAGCAGCACATACGGCACGAGGTACATCAGCTGGATGCCGATACACCGGCCAAGGTTTTCCATTACACGCGTCTTCTGCTCCCGCTTGAGCTGTCTGCGGGTCTCAGCTGTAAAATTGTTCATAAAATTCTCCGTTTTCTTTATCATTCACCGATGTAAACGACCTCATCCCGTTTGGAATAGGTGGAACTGTTGGCCAGCACCTCGGTCGTCTTGCCGTTTTCGGTAATCTGCTTGTAGGTCTTGGTCGAGTAGCCCGTGATGCCCGAGGTCTCCACGCGGCTGTCGCCTGCCTCCATCGAACTGTCCGTCTTGGTAACGGTCTCCGGCTTATAGGTCTCGAGCACCTCTGTGCGGGTCGTGACCGTCTTGTCGCTCGTTTTGGTGCCGACAATAGTCATGATCATCTGACCGTCGGTCTGCTCGGCAAGAATCTTGACCGGATACGCCGTATTGTTGACGAACCGGAAATCCAGATTGCCATAATCCACGGTTGCGTCCTCGCCGAGCGGTGTGTAGGACACGGTAAACGAATGATTATGCCGTTCGGTCACCTTCAAATCGGCACGCAGCACGGCCATGTATAGCGTCGAGGACGGCTGGCAGACACCGCCGCCGAACTCGTCAATAATCTTGCCGCCCGAGTAGGCGTGCGCCTCCTGATAACCGCGTGCGGCTGTGCGCTCGCCAACCGTGCCATTATAGGAAAACTCGTCGCCCGGATTGAGGATGGTGCCGTTGATGGCTTTAGCCGCCAGACGGATGTTGTTCGTACGCGGTGCGTTGCCCTCGTCGAGATTGGTCGCCGTGCGCGCGAGCGTATCGTGGAACAGCTTCGCCTTGAGCGTCTCTGCCGTGATGGACGGCTGGGTGATCGTCACCGGAATGGTGTAGGTCTCCTGCGAGCCGTCGCCGATGATCTCCCTGGCCTTGTCAGTGTCGAACGATACGCCTGCCTTGCCGGCGATGATGGTCTTGCCGTCCTTCTTACTGACAGTGGCATTGACCGGGTCACCGATAATGTCGGCTGCGATCTTGTCAACGTCAATCGCCGGAGCGGCTGTCACATCGGTCGAGACCTCATACGGCTCAAAGTCCATCAGGCGGATCTGATCGGTCAGCGCCTGCTCTACCGCATCCGTGTCAAACTTGACGCCCGGCTTGCCGGAATGCACGATCAGATTGCTGTCCTTCAGCTCCCAGGTCGGATTGACCGGCTCGGTCAGCGCCGTGTCCGCGATTTCGTTGAGCGTGCCGCGCAGGCTTTCCTCGTCTACGGTTGCCGCAATCTGCGCCTCTCTGTGACCGCGCATTGCGCCGATGATATCGTGCACGCGCTCGAGCGGATTGCCGGTGCGGCCTATTTCATAGGCGTTCTCGGCGGACTGGATACCGTCCACGCTTTTCAGCACCTTATCGACCGGAATATCATAGTTGGAGTCGTAAATTGTCACCGTGACATTTTTGCCCTCGTACAGCGGCGCACTCTGGTCCTCAATGGTGTTTGCCGCGTCATCGCGGTTCATGCCGCCGACTGCAATCGGTCCGACGGTCACACCCGGAAAAACATTCGGGTAGCAGTACACATAGCCGAATGCACCGGCTGCCGCCGCAATGACAACCCCGACGACAATCTTTACGCCGATAGGAACACGACGTTTCTTCTTCGGCTGCTTCGCTTCCGTCCGGACGGCCTGCGCCGGTTTTTCCGGCTTTGGGGCCTGTTTTTTGATCAAATGCGCTCCCTTCTTCGGTTTATTTGCGCTTTTATCTGCCATGAGTATACCTCTTAACTAATCTATGTCTATGCTTGGAATTGTTTACTGATGTAACGAAAACGTCAAATGCATCGTCTTTCCCCTTTATGCTGTATTTCATTTGTCTGATATTTCCACGCCGAAGCGCGCATGAAATAGAATTTGCTGTACAAATTCCAAAAAAGAGGGAGCATGTATCGCTCTTTTTGACCTCCGGAGGGAGAAAGTTTCCGCACGGGAACTTTCGGACGACTTTGGAACGGCCTATGGTCTGTTCCTGCTTGTCGGCGAAACCACGGTTTCGCGACAGCCATTCGACAGGTACACCTTTATATTATAGCGCCCTGTATTCATGATAGCAACCACAAATTCGGATAAATTCGGTATATGCCGTCATAATCTGTCGCTTTAACTTGCTATCAGATGTATTTTCTGATATAGTATTATTAGTATGTGTAGAAGTTGTTTTCACAGCCACTGCACACCGCCTGAACGGTATTTTTCCCGCATACTGCGTTGTTTCCCTTTGTAATCCCACGGATTACTGCAGAAAAACGCCTTGTCTGCAGAAAAAATCCTCGTCCATCCGGCGCACTCTGGCTGTAAAAGCAACTTCATATTTTGTGAAAAAGAGGAGTAAATGTAAGTGAAACAATTAGGACTGTTAATTCGACTGATTATCGGCATCATCGCCGGTATCCTCATCGGTATGTGCGGACAGTGGTTCGGCATCGCGGACACTGCGTTCTTCGTTACCATCATCCGCCTGCTGGCAACCTTTACCTCGCTGTTCTCAACCTTCCTGTCATTCATGATCCCGCTGATCATCCTGTCGTTCATCACGGTCGGCATGGCAGAGCTTGGCAAGAAGGCCAACCGTCTGTTCGGTCTGACCCTGCTGCTGGCCTACGGTACAACCGTTATCTCCGGTCTGCTGACCTTCTTCATCGGCAAGGCCGTTCTGCCGGGACTGATTCAGCCCATCACCGGCGATGTGCTCGAGAGCAATGCCTTTGAGCCGCTGTTCTCTATCACGGTTGACCCGATCTTCGGCGTTATGACCGCACTTGTGCTCGCGTTCGTGCTCGGCATCGGCATGGCAAACCTCAAGGGCGATTCCCTGCTGAACGTCTTCCGCGATCTGCAGAAGATCGTTACTGGCGTACTCAGCCGCATCATCATTCCGCTGATTCCGATCCACATCGCAGGTCTGTTTGCCAACATCGCAGCCGAGGGCCGTCTGGCGGCTACCGTCAAGATGTTCGCTTCCCTGTATGCCATCATTATTGTGCTGCAGCTGCTGTACATCTTGTCTCAGTTTGGTCTGGCAAGTATTGTCTGCCGCAAGAACCACTTCAAAAGCATGAAGAACGTCGCTCCGGCGTACTTTACCGCACTCGGCACCCAGTCGTCTGCATCGACTATTCCGATTGCACTGAACTGTGCATATAATAACAACATCAACAACGACGTTGCCGACTTTGTCGTTCCGCTGTGCGCTACCATCAACCTCAACGGTGATACCATCTGCCTCGTACTCGGCTCGATGGGTATCATGCTTGCAAGCGGCATGAACCCGACCTTTGCCATGTTTGCTCCGTTTGTATTCATGCTGGGCGTTACCATGGTTGCGGCTCCGGGTGTACCGGGCGGCGGCGTTATGTCGGCACTCGGCCTGATCACCTCGATGCTCGGCTTCACCGACCCGATGCAGCAGCTTATCATTGCCCTGCACTTCTCGCAGGACAGCTTCGGCACTGCTACCAACGTCACCGGCGACCAGGCGATTGCCCTCATCGTGGACAAAGTAGACCGTTCTGCTTCCGAAAAATAACCGAGAAGCTGTTTTCATAACCATCCCTCGGCTATAAAAACAACTTCTACTCTCCTGAAAGGCGGCGATTCCGGTAAATGGATATTCTGCTCGATATTGTGCATTCAGTTGACTACGGCGTTCTCGCGTACATCTCGGAGCACTGGCGCGGTGGTCTGTCCGACACGGTCTGGAAGGTGTTCTCCCTGCTGGGCAGCTATGGTGCTGTCTGGATTACGCTTGCCGTACTGCTGCTGTTCTTCCGGCGAACACGCCGCGCCGGCGCGGCGATGCTGATCGCGCTCGGCGTCGGTTTTCTGCTTGGCAATGTGTTCCTCAAGAACCTTGTCATGCGGCCGCGTCCGTTTGTCACCCACACCGACCTGACGGCGCTGCTCGTTCCGGAGGACCCGTGGTCGTTTCCGTCCGGGCACACGCTCAGCTCGTTTGCGGCAGCTTCGGCGCTGTACTTCTTCCACCATAAGACCGGTTTTCTGGCCTTTCTGCTGGCAGCAGCCATTGCGTTTTCACGGCTGTATGCCAGCGTCCATTACCCGACCGACGTACTGACCGGTGCGGCCATCGGCGTGCTGTGCGGCATCATCGCTGCATGGCTGACCGACCGCGTTACCGACCAGTGCCACACACTCCGGCTGAGAAAGGGCAAAAAATGAATCAATACAAACGCCTTCTCGGCAATACCTTTATCTTCGCGATAGGCACGTTCAGTTCCAAGATTCTCGTTATCCTCATGCTGCGTTTCTACACCGGCATGATGACGCAGGATGAAATGGGTGTCGCCGACCTGATCATCAAGACCACCAGTATTCTGTATCCGGTGGTGTCGCTGTCCATCGGACAGGCGGTCATCCGCTACGGACTTGAGCGCAAGTATTACAAGCGCAGTGTGTTTACCATTGCGCTTGTGACCGTGCTGTGCGGCTTTATTATCGCACTGCCGTTCCATCCGCTGCTGAATCTCATCCACTATAACACCTCGGCAGGTGTTACCGGCTCACTGCTTGAGTATCAGTGGATCATCTACCTGTATGTTCTGACCTCGTGCACGCAGAATGTGTGCAGCCAGTTCATCCGCGCGCTCGGACACGTCCGCCTGTACGCGATCGACGGCATTTTCCGTACGTTCGTCACCATCATGCTGAACATCCTCTACCTGAAGGTGTTCCGTTGGAACATCCTCGGCTATGTGTTCTCCATCATCTGCTCGGACGCACTTTCCACTGTTTGCCTGTTCATTATCGCCGGTTTGTGGAAGTACGTCAAACTCAAGCGTCTGGACACACACCTGTGGCGCGGAATGCTGGCGTACTCGCTGCCGCTCGTGCCGGATGCGATTCTCGTGTATATTATCGGCTTCTCGGATCAGGTGTTCCTCGCTTCCATGCAGGATACCGCAGTCAGCGCCATCTACTCGATCGCCTACCGTGTGCCGACACTGATCGCGCTTGTCGCGTCCATCTTTGTTGATGCATGGCAGATATCCATGGTCAACAACAACACCAAGGAGGAGCAGATCACGTTCTTCTCGAACGTCGGCAACACATACTCGTCCATCGTGTTCATCATCGCGTCCGGCGGCGTAATGTGCGCCAAGCTGGCTATGACCGTGCTTGCCGTGCCCAGCTACTATATCGGCTGGACGTTCATCCCGATTCTGGCGGTCGGCGCGGGCTTCAACTGCCTGTCCAGCTTCCAGAAAAGCGTGTACCTGCTGGAAAAGAAGACGGTCGCGTCCTTCCTGTCCACGGCGTTCTCCGCGGTTATTAACATTGGTCTGAACGCCCTGCTCATCCCGCGGATGGGCGGCACGGGTGCGGCACTGGCAACGCTCATCAGCTATGTGGCTCTGTTCCTGTACCGTGCAATCGACAGCCGTCGGTTCATGCCGGTCCGCTGGAAGGTGCCGCGCCTGACGCTGACCGTGATTTTGCTTGCCGTGCAGTCCGTACTCATGCTGCTCGAGCCGCCGCTGTGGCTCGTCTGGCAGATTGCACTGTTCGGCGCGGTTGCGGCACTCAACAGCCGCGAGATGCTGCTCAGTGTCAAAAAGCTGCTGCATCGAGCATAAG
>QWCK01010146.1_pt1 | contig 10667 bp, 7 predicted proteins | sample 1972571 | NCBI WGS metagenome assembly QWCK01 (sample SAMN09866710, study PRJNA288562) | Human gut metagenome isolate term2_stool, whole genome shotgun sequencing... | isolation source: gut | host: Homo sapiens | place: USA: California | reverse complement strand
TTCTCCAAATAGTCGTTGGCATAGGCACCCATAGTCCAATTGTGTCCGTCACAACTCACCTCAGCGTTCACATAGAAGTTGTCCAGCAGCACAAACTCCTCGGCTATCTTATGAAGGTTGGGCGTGACGCGTCGACCGAAGAGCGTCAGTGATGAATCGCCATTGCCTTTGGGGATGTCGCCCAGCACCTGGTCGTACGTTCGATTTTCCTTGATGACATAGAATACATACTTGATGGGACTGGGATCACCGAGCTTCTGTGGAATGGGATTGCCTGGCTCACTGCCTGAGAGATATTCTTTTTTCTTATCGTATGGCGTGTTGGCAAAACACTGTCGAGTGTATCGTTCCAACTGTTTCTTGTTGGGCACGTCGATGATGGACATTGCCCCGAGAAACATTCCGCCGATGTACTGCACTTTCTTGTTTTTCTTGACGTCGCCGCGATGATGCTCAAATTGTTCTTGCCGAGAGACAGGCCATGGCCCATGTGGGTTCGCCGCAGAGCTCAGTCCCTTGCCGTTGGTCACCCACAGCTTGTGGTTGACATACTTCACGTTCGTGGGATACCATCCTACCGGAATGAAGCCCATGGCTCTACTGCTGCCTGGCGTCGACACGTCGAAGAGTGTAACACAGTTGTTGTCGGCATTGGCGATGGCCAGCTGCCTGCCATGCTTCAACAAGCACAGTCCGTTGGTGGTGCTGCCAGGAAGCGACTGACTGAAAAGAGCTGCGTTGAGGGTTTCCTCCACCCGCCGCTGCCGCAGGTTCACCACCGAGACACTGTTGTCATTGGCATTGGCCACGAAAAGTCTACCGTTTCTCTCGTCCAGACACATCTCGTTGGGGTGACTTCCCACGGGGATAGAATCGGACCACGCCTTCGCTGCCACGTCCCAAACCTTCACCTGGTCGCATCCCCAGCAGGAGGCGTAAGCGTGCTTGCCATCTGCTGACACCAGCACCTGATAGCCCTCGCCGCCCAAAGGAGCCTTCGTGAGGAGCCGCTTGGTTGCTGGATCGTAGATGTACAGTGAGTTGTCCCAACGTGTCACGATGTAAAGATGACCGGTTTTGGGATGAACAGCCAAACCAGCGGGCGATATGCGCACGGGCCACTTCTTGCCCAGCACGATGCTGTCGCCGAGGTGTATTTTCCCATTATTGGCCACTTGGTACATGTTAACCTGGTTGTCGTTGCCACCCGAGACATAGAGTGTCTTGCCGTCGGGCGAATAAGTCAGTCCGTACCAACTGGTGCGGATGGTTTGGTCATCCACCTCTACCTGCTTTTTGGTGTCAAACACCTTGACGCATTGACGGCCGTAGCCGTTGTTGGTCACGGCCAGCCACCGCCCGTTGGGCGACACGGCCATGTTCAGCGGGAGGTCTCCCAGCGGTAAATGTTTGCCTGCAGGCGTGAGGCGCCAGCCGTTGGGCAACATAACAGATTGTGCCTGCTGGGCAAACGCACCAACAGACAGGAGTGTAGCGAAAAGCACACTCCATGTTTTCAAATATTTCATCATTGACAATTTCAAATAAATCACGCTAATACCTTGGTCTACAAAAAGACAGCACAAAGTTATGGATTCATTCTGAGAAGAAAAACTGAATCAAGTTACAATGATGTGACATTCCAGAGAGGGAGATGGAAGGTCTCGAATGCAGAAGCCCATTCCTGCGTCCATAAGAAATAAGAATTGAGGAATAAAAAAATATGAAATAAAAAAGGAGAAATGAAACGAGAACCTACCTTCAACTCAGACAAAAAGACCGTATTCCAGTCACACGACAGGATACGGTCTTTTTGGTACGCTCGGCATGAGCATTATCCGTTATGACAGCGTTAAGCGCAAAGACAATAACGCAGCTTCTTTCTGTAAGTACAAGAGTCAAGCCGAACGACGACCACGAGAAGATGCAGTTCTACTACCATCCTGACCACTTGGGTAGCAGTAGCTCTAAAGGAAATCATTATTCTTTTGATACGCAACATAGAGAATTTGAAGTTCTCGATAAAAGTGGCAAACACCAAGTGGCTGTAAATTTTAACGGGGAGAGGACCAAGAAGCCTAACTCTTCAGGGAAACATAATATAAAAATAGATTCATCCGACATTTGCCTGGATGAATCCTGAGACAACAAATACTGATATTTTTTCTTACAATCATCTCTCTATATTTCGCGTATTTAAAAATAAGAATCCTTCGGTTTGAAATTCGAGAAATTTGAGATAATTCGTAGTGGGTTGACGTTCTGGGTTTTAACAAACATGATTTTACTATACGTTTTTTGTTGTCTACGATTAGATATCAAACGCCACTGCGATTAAACTCTAATCACGATGCGACAAAGGTTCGGTCGCGCAATCGATAAGCTCAAATCGCGGTGCCACAAGGCTGTAACCGCATCGGCCTTGTGTTTTTGATATTCTTCGGTCTTGTAATTATCCGAAAAAACATGGCGCATTTCTGCCCAGATGCGACGAAAGGAAATGACAGGAAATGGTAATAATATTTTATAATGTGAAGAATGAAAAGTGAAGAATGAAGAATGAAGAATGAAGGATGAAGAGGGAAGAGTGAAGAGAGAAGAATGAAGAATGAAGAGGGAAGAGGGAAGAGGGAAGTGTATGCACTGCATGACTGTCGTATCACTCGATCCGATTTTTGACGATTCAAAGTTACCGATTACAAAAGTATGTTTTGAGTGTTATAAAAAATAAAAAAAAAGCACTATTACGTTGATACTTTTGTATTTTTGCACTCAGTTATCTTGAACAGCAGAATTTGAAACACTGAAAATCCGTAATCTGTCTATATGTAAAATCTTTAAATTTGGATTATTATGACTAAGAAGTTTTGGTTAATAGCACTCATCGTAGCTTGCACTGTTGTATTTGGCAGTTGCGATAAGTCTGAGGAATTGAGTGTTGAGCAACGTAAGTTGGATATGAATCTATTCAACCAAACCTATACTGTCAATGATGAGGGGTGCTGTGTGCTAAAAGGGAGAAAGCCAATAGCAGCAGAAGAAATACAGAGTAAGGTCAAGGGCTATGGTTGGGAGAGTATTGCCACTTATGAGGTACAGGAAAACGGAAAGTTGAGCAAGGAGGAATTTTGGAAAGACAGAGTTGGTGGCAGCCCTACACACTTTTGGTTTGAGACATCACAGCAAGCTTTTAGTTATTTTTATAGTGATGACTTGCCTGCCTTTTGTTTCAGTCGTGTATCATGGAGTTATGACGTGGGTAATGGCTTCATACTGTTTGGCAACAACAATCTGACAACAGAAAACAGATACATGCAGATTCTTAAACTTGACGAGTCGAATGGCAAGACTTTAATGTATACCATGCAAAAAATAGGAACGAGAAGTGAAGGCAGCAATGGTTCCAAGTCTGTTTATGGCATGATTGTATATAAGCGCATGACAGAAACAGATTTGGAAATGATGAAGAAAAGTTACACATATGATTTGGATATAGACCGTTCTGTACCTGAAAACTGCAAGTTCAAGATTAAGACATACTATACAGAAGACAATAAAGACAACACAGACCCTGTGTTTCAGACTTTCCGCCTTATAACATTTGAACTTACCGATGAATATGGTTTCAACTCTTCGGATAACGCCTTTTACAATTACTACGATTCAATTACTTGGACGAGTGATTGTCGTGATATGCCAGATAGCTTTGGCATCATGGAACGCAAGACAAACAGTTTGAAGACCTCCTATTGGTGGAGTACATACTTCTTCACACCTCATGACAATACTACCGTATATGCCAATGGCTATAAAGATGGTCATATTGTCTATCAAGCTCATAAGAGGCTCTATTTAGTAAATGATGGATTCTTTGGTTACGATTGGGATATTGTAAGGTATAATCCAAAGAACCCCGAGCTAACAGAATATTGCTTGCTTGACAAGAACCGTGAGTTCATCATCACTCCACCTACAGCCTACAAAGAAGACATTGCAAATCCGTATGCAGAGTTACGTATTGTACTGAAAGGAGCAAAAGACAAAAACGACAAGGAATATATGTTAGGCGTGCTTGAACGTGAAAGAGAAGGTCTGTTGAAGATTATGGACCAGTACTATGAAGCACACAGTACTATAAAAGAAACAGAAAAGGCTTCGCTGTGTAAAACGTTTAAGGCACTACCCGAAGATGCTGATATTAAGGCATATTGGCGTACAAAACATTCACGCATGGTACTGATGCTTAAAACTGACGAAGAAGACCACCGTACGTGCCGTTCGGCATACGGCGGTTTCGTACTTTTACACCTCACGGTGTGTGGCAAGTTGTTTTCAGCTATCCCTTTGAGTAACGTCACTTCTACCCTATTGTCGGATTCCGTCCTATCGTCTTGGATAGAGAGCTCCTTTCGGACATCTGACGAAGAAATTCGCAGGGTAGCATTCATTTACTATTGCACTGCACGATTCGGTCCTTCCCTGTAGGCACACGTACCTTGGGTACTATGACCTCTGCTGACTTCTCACGGCAAGCTTTACTCCGCTTCTTTCGTAAAAACAACAATTTGAAACGTCCGTGAGACCTCCTCGGATAAGAACATTGGCTTTCCATCTTATACCTACTTCATTTTTTCGCTAAGCTCAAGGAAACTCCACCAACCATTCCGAATAGCTATAGGGCTTTGGTTTGTGTTGCAACCTTGCCCATGGTTATATGCCTTGTATGAAGTTTCTGTTCGTTAGGTCAGATGTTTGCCGCCAGCATCCTTCAGATTTCACCTCACGATGAACACCCTTGCTCTTGGCTATGTAATTCCCGCTATTAGGGCTTACTCGGGACTTTCACCCGTTAGATAATGCTCATGCCGAGCGTACAACGAAGATGGCTTCGATAATCTCAAAGAGGCTATCGAAGCCAACTATAAGCGAGTCAAACAAGAGATTCTTGCGCTTTTGGAGTCAGAGACGGAGCGTATCAAGACTGATCCAAAGTTATTCCATCTGATTCCTTAACCTACCATAAAAGTATGTCATTCATCTTTTTCACAGAGAACTCTCATTACAAATTCAATAAGGACATGGGATTTATAACCACAAAAGTCAGAGAATAAGTTTCTAAGATTATTCAAGATGTAGTCATCTTTTGATATAACTATATTGTACAAATATCTATTTGTTGCTTTCATTGGAGTCTTAATTGACACGTATCCTTTCATCTGAAGATTCTTTACTATTGACGCAACTGTTGTATATGGATAGGGAGATGATAAATCTCTTATTGAAAATGGTGATGCTATTTCCCATATGGATTTCATAACTAGTTCTTCCTTTTCTGTTAATCTAATCATAAAGTACATTGATTAATGATTGAAAATACTGCGAGAAATGATTCTCCTGTAAGAAATCTCTCTATTCTAGAGTTATCGTCTATTCTTTGCATTATATCTCCCACATTCTTTGTATCAAAAAACGTAAGGGGAAGACGTACTATTTTTTTGAGAAAGTCAGAGAGAAACAGTATATTTATCTTTGAATTAACCTGTAATAAAGCCCATGAACGCAAAAAATCTATTGAAAATCTAGATACAAGAATTCCCAATTGTGCAATAATGATAAGCCAAATTATGTTTTTGTCTTTCAGTTGAATCCCTTCATCAACAATTTTTTGAGTAAGAATAGGAAAGACGAAGCCCAAAACACTGGTAATAAGGAGAAAAAGAAAAATATGTACGAAGAGTTGTTTGTATTTCAAGGTATATGGAAGCAGAGAACTCCATACTGGTTTGCTTTTCTTTGTGGATTCTTGCTTGAAACTTTCGCTTGGAGTTAGAAATGACACAACTCCTTTTCCGTCTCTATTCTCAAAGAAACGACGAAATTCATCCATAGAGAATTTACAACGTCCCTGTGCAGGATCAATAATATGGAAAACTGGAGAAAAATGGTTTGAACTAATCTTGTAGCAAACCATAAAATGTTTTTGATTCCAATGAATAATACATGGTGCCTCAAAATAATGAATCAAATCATGAGCAGATGTCAATACTGGATTCGTTTCAAATCCAAGTTTCTTGGCTGCAACGTCTAATCCAAACAGAGAAACACCATCTCGTGCAATTCCTGACCATTTTCGGACGGTTTCAATTTCTATATCTTTATTGTAGTATTTCGCTATTATTTTTAGACACGTCGGACCACAATCCATCGAGTCATACTGCCGAAAAGAGCATATTTTTTTATGAAAGAAAGTATCAAAAACGCTTGCTCTCATTGCTGGTCTTTCTGTTTCTATAGCCGGCTTTAACAGAATTAATACGGTATGAAATGTTCAAACTAATGCCTGAAAAATCCTGCGCTTCTATTTCTCTGGAAATGATACCCGACATTTCTCTCACTCTGTAGAGTTTGTTATCAAGGAACAAATTCTGGAGATTTAGATCAAATGTGAAATTCTTGATGCTTTTTGAGAGCATAATGCGATAATTCCATCTATCAGAGAGGTCTGTGAAAAGATTATTATTTCTACTCGAATAGCCGGCGTAAACTCCAGAACGCCAATTTTTGCCCAAGTCTATATAGTGCTCGGTTGAGAGCCTGAACATAGGACGACCAAAAGAGTCACCATTGTATTCTACAAACTGTTTTTGGAAACTGACACCTATTGACGGAGAGTAGGGACCATACGAATCTTTCCAATTCAGACTGAGGAAAATCATAGAATAATTGGGAATATTTATCACTCGCTTTAAAACAACATTTTCCTTGGATTCATATCTCGTCAATGCAGTCGTCGCCGTATTTTGTATATAATTATAGCTTACATTGAATGATAGTTTCTTGTATGTACCAAGAAGCTGTATAACATCATTTGTCTGGTTAAGCAGGAAAGGATTCCCCTGCTGATAAATGTATTGGTTTTCGATGATTATAAAGTTATTCAAGGACGAGTACGCAGGCCGATTGAGACTCTTTCTATAAGACAGAGTTGTTCGAATGCCTTTTCCGGAATAAGACAGAGAAAGGGTCGGACTCAGAAAATGAGGGGATGGTTTCTGGAAAAGCTGTTTTATCCCATTTTGGATATATGAAGATACTTCATATTCGTAGCGTACTCCTGCATATAATGTCAGTTCTTTCCAACTGGTCCTCATATCAAAGAATGCCGCCCAAAGAGTTTGTCTGTTCTTGACAGTGGAATTAATGACATCGGTGGTTATCCCTTGCTCATGCTTAAAAAGGCTATTCTTATTGAAGCTGACGGTCATTTCAGCACCATATCCCAATTTCATTCCCTTGGCAGGTGTTTGGAATGATAACATTGCCGAGTTCATAACATAACTCTGTTCGCCGGTTGTTTCTACGGATGAAGAAGTAGAAGTTTCATCGTATGAAAAGGTCTTAGTGGAACTTCCAAAAAGGAATTCATCAGTGACATTCATACTTGTTTTGCCAATCTTTCCATTATAATACAAACTCGAGGTTGATTTGTACGGTTTTGTCCTTAATTGCGATATGAATGGTGTATTCAATAGTTCAATTCCATTTTCGGAATGTTTCAGACCGTTTGAATGAATGTCAAATTTCACATTTCCTATATTGAAGTTAGAGACAAGACCTATATTGGTCTCTTTAGAGGGTGATATATTCAGACCTAACCCTCCGATAAGAAAATCGCTTCGGTTGATGATATCTGATGAACTTGAGGTTTCAGACAAATTACCACTATTATTCCGCAAAGCATAGTAATCACTATTCTGATTTGACATGGCAGTATGGCTATAACCTAGATTGAAATTCCAGTAAGTCCGTGTGTTACTATGAGAGATATTGGCTCCTGTATATGTACTAAGTCTGTTTTGCATTAGAGCGTATTGAGAGGCAGACAAACTTGTGCTGTTTTGCTTCTTGATGGTATTAATTTTGATAATCGATTTAGTGGAAGCCTTGTACTGAACTCCGGGAGTGTTAAGGACTTCTACACTTGCGATATCTTGGGAACGCAGTCGCTGTAGAGTTCCGGAATCCTGTACTTTTTGACCGTCAAGATAAAGAGTCGCAGTACCACCTGTACCTAAAACTGAGTAGACACCTCCGCCGCCTTGAACAAAAGGAATACTATTCAGCAGGTCATCAATGGAACCGCTATTTTTAAGTGAAGGTATAGTCGAAACATTGGCGATAAAAGTGCCATCCTTCAGAGAAAAGGCTTTACGTTTGCCCAAGACTGTCACTTCCTGAAGTTGACTGGTATGTACTTCCAGTACAAGAGTCGCCCCCTCTTGAGGATATAAACTCATAGGTTGTATCAAACTTTCATAGCCGATACAAGTTACTTTGAACAAATGAGGAATTTTTCCTTCTTCGATTTCAATAGAATATATTCCCTTTTCATCGGTAACTCCTCCTGCAAGAAAAGAAGAGTCATTTGTTAATATTACCACATTGGCAAAAGCTACCGGAGTCCTATCTTTTGATGAAACTACTTGTCCCGAGTATTTCTCCTGAGAGAACATCGAGATTTGAGAGATGAAACAAAAAACGACTATCGTTAATATCTCCCTCATAATCTATTAGTTTGGTTAAAGTATTTATTCTTCGCTATATTATAGCTAATCGGATCCAGTTTATCTCGAATATAGTTTGTCGTTGTTATTAGGGCTGGAAACTCAGATGGACTCCAAACGGAAGTAGTATTAAAAATCGCTTTTTTATCCTTCCCTTGTATAACATAGATAACAGAAATATCTCCAAAATAATCCTTGACAATTATCCTATTTCTCCGCTCAACCACATATACTTTTCTAAAAAACACACAAGATTTGTCCACAGACGGAATATCCTCAGTTGGAACAGCTATATATGAACAGACCCAACGTCCAGTTTCAGAATCAAAGTTATACATATAATCCGCATCAGGCTTGTGGCTTGTTTTGAGACCTTTTAGTACAATAAAGTCTTGTGATATAACAATAAGTGTATCTTGGCTTGAATGACATTCTCGTAAAATATCATATATATATATCTTTGCATTCTTTGACAGCGAATCTCTTTCGAATATTAGTTTTTTCTCTTCAAGATTTAATACCGATTGTGCTATCCTTAAAATAGGCTGACCGTTACTTTCTATGGAGTTATTATTCAGTCTAACAGTTGCATGTTTGGTGAAAAATAGAGTTCGTTGTGTTACACATGAAATCAGCACACACATCGATAAGTATATGAATACACCTTGTATTATTTTCTTTTTCATCATTTTCATGGATTATATTGACACTTTAAAGGTTTGGAATATACATTTCCTGGCTTCTGAAGGAAGCTACGACAATCAAGACAAGCATATCTAAACTCACAATCTTGGCACTCTTCTACCACATCCTTTGTTAAGAACCAGCACTTGCGTAACTTTCACCATCTCAGATTGACCATTACGAATCAATCATTGTGGATGCCATCATCTCCATCACAGCCATTGCCATGGTCAGGACAATCATGCTCAATCTCCGAGTTCGAACTCTCCTCAATAGAACTTGGAGTAACCGTTACAGTGTGAAGAGTATAGCCACCTTTTACGGCTTTCATCCCTTCGTTGTTGATCTTTACAAGACCATCAAATTTATTTTTCTTCATAATGATAGATCAAGAAAAAAGTTATCCTACTCTTTTATTCGCCTTTTCGGATTCCGGCTATCTCTGGGTAAAAACTGAATTCCCCTTCGCGCGAGCAATTATAATAACTTATTCTCGAATAACCAAAAAAATCTTCATAAAAATATACACAAAAGCATTGCTCTTTCACAATGAACACTGTCATTTAGAGTTGATGAGTTCGTGAGTTGATGAGTTCGCAAGTTTACGAGTTGCGTAATTCGTTGATATTTTTTACCGAATAATGCCCTAAAAATGGCACTTGAAAATCTTCAATCTAAGAAAAAACAATAGGCTGGGAGGAAGCAAATGAGAGATGATTGGACAAGAAAAAACACCATACCAAATAAAAGCAATGAGTTTATCCAGCAAGAAGCATCCTTTTGACCCGCTATCTACACGCTATTATGCGTTAAAAGCTTCCCTATATCTGCCGTCAACACCTGCTTTTGGCGGGTAAAATGGAGAAAATGAAACTGCATAGCAATATCGGAAACGCATAAGCAACTGTGTATAAGCGAGATACAAAAGTTGCTCATGCTTGGCGTATTTACGCCCACAAGACGGATTGGTTGTCTACACGCCAAAGATAAAGAGGCAAGGTGTCAAGAAAAATTCATTAGCAAGGCCAAACAAACATTTTGTTGAAGCCCACCTGCATGAAATTAGTCTGGGGCATTTTTTACACACCTTTTGAATACTTCGTTCTACCAGAATGTCCTCACATCTTGCCGAAAAAAGAAAACCCAAGAGCATATTTGCTGCCCTTGGGTACTTCTGGCCTTTACTTTTTCGGTAAAGCCTTATTTACATTCACAAAACAGCCAGTCTCGTGGCTTTAGTATTCGTCTTCGTTAAACAGGAAATCTTCTTTGGTAGGATAATCAGGCCAAATATCTTCGATGCTGTCATAAACATCCCCTTCATCCTCTATTTCCTGCAAATTTTCCAGCACTTCCAGTGGAGCACCCGAGCGGATGGCATAGTCAATCAGCTCATCTTTCGTTGCAGGCCAAGGTGCA
>QWCK01005949.1_pt1 | contig 10669 bp, 7 predicted proteins | sample 1972571 | NCBI WGS metagenome assembly QWCK01 (sample SAMN09866710, study PRJNA288562) | Human gut metagenome isolate term2_stool, whole genome shotgun sequencing... | isolation source: gut | host: Homo sapiens | place: USA: California | reverse complement strand
CCAGATCGTCCGTGCGGACCATTTCGGTCGTGAACAGCTTGGTCAGCAGCGGCACCCATCGCTCCCCGAAATGGAGGGTGAACGGCTTTTTTGCATGGGCAGTGCCGTCAAAGCGCAGATATTTCCGGAAGGCTGTCCGTACTGCCTCTGTCAGTTCCTCACCGCTCAGCGTGCCGGGACAGGAAAGCGCCGCCGACAGACCTTTTTCCCAAGGCGCCAGCACAGGCGGCTTTTGTCCGAGCACAGCTTTCCAGCGGGCGGATTGAAGCGCGTATACCAGCTGGTTTTTCGCCATCCACTCCTGTCGGGAAAGCTGGTATTCCGAGGCAAAAAGGCAGCGGCATGCGCCTGCTGCAGTCCCGCCAGCGCGGGGCGCTCCGGTAGCTCTTTTTCGTAGACGGCATTTTCCAATGCCAGCCATGCCAGATCGTCATACATGGCCTGATGAGCGTCACCCGCCCACGAGGTAAACAGCTTTTTTGACAGATCTTCTCCGAACCACTTGTGCACCAGACCGATCACGCAGTTCATGTAAAGATCGGGCTGACCGTCCGAACGCATCGCCAGAAACTGCGGTTCAAACCGATAATCTCCGCAGGCGGTCCAGATCTGATTGATAGCCCGCCGCTGACGGGCACTGTAAGCAGAAGTTTCCATATCAGTCGGTAAACAGGCGGGCACGGTCCAGCTTGGCCGGAATGCGGGCGGCGATGATGTCCCGGATCAAACCCTGTTCATAGCTGTCGAACGCCTTGTTTGTGATGCCCATATCGAGCGCGGTTCCGGCGCTGAGTCCCTTTTGAATCAGCCGCAGCGCATCCAGCATGCCGCGGAGGTCGAGTGCCTTGGAGGAAATCTCGGCATTCTCGCACTTTTTCTGCAGGTCCAGAAACAGCTGTACAAATTGTTCGCGATATTTCTTTTCCAGGGTGGGGAATTCCTTGGTCAGCAGCCGTTCCAGATTGCCGCCGTCAATGGCAGGCACCTGGATGACAGCGAAACAGCTGGTCAGCGCCTCATTCAGCTCACGGGTACCGGCGTAGCCGTAGTTCATGGTGCCGATGAACCGCGCGGCCGGATCGACGTCCAATCGGTCATAGCCCGGCACGTCAATCGAACGGCGGAAATCCAGTGTGGCGTGCAGCACCGCCAGCGCTTCGTTTTTCGCCATGTTGATCTCGTCCAGAACACCGAAGCCGCAGTAGCGTGCGCAGCGAACACGCGCCTTTTCTGCCTTCATCATAGCATGCGGACTGGCGAAAATCAACAGCGGGGAAGGGGGAGTTGCCATTAAAAAACGGGAGAAACCGCAGTTTCTCCCGTTGAGTATTTGCATACCGTTTTTTTGCCTGGCAACAAAATTTGCAATGATATCGCTGTCAGCGGTGTCCATCATAGAGCCGGATTTCAATACCTTTTTCAGCAGTGCAATAACGCGATCTTTGTCTGAAATCTCTGCAAAGCGTACGCAGGCTGTTTCGGGCAAAATCGGCCTTGCCTGCGGACGGGTTTTGCATGTCGGTTTTATATATGCAATTTTGTGCGATATGTACGCGGCGTTAGGCAGGCTGTACGAAATACCTCCGGTGGGATTTAGCTATCCTGCCAAATTAAAAAAATAAATAAAAAATCCGTTGACTTTTCATTCGGTTTCGGTTATATTAACATCACAAAGAGGAACGAGCACGAGCTCGTAAAACAAAGAGCACGAGCTCGATAGAATGCGAGCACGAGCTTCTGAAACCGGCGGCATGATTTGCTGAGAACTGCCGGATATGCTATTATTTACCGGAGAGGAAGTGAAAGCCCGATGAAAGTAACGATCAAGGAAATCGCGGAACGTGCGGGCGTTCACCGCGCTACGGTAGATAAGGTCCTGCATAACCGGGTCGGTGTAAGCGATGAAGTGAGAATGAAGGTGCAGCGCATCATCAAGGAGATGGGCTACACGCCGAATCCTGCCGGCCGCGTACTGCAAAAGCAGGGCAAGAAGTACCGCATCGAAGCGATACTGGTCGAGGTTGACGCGCTGCCGTTCCTCAAGGCCGGCATTGAAAAAGGCATACACAATCAGGTCGGCTTTGATATTGAAGTCACCTACTCCATCAGCAAATTTCAGGATGCCGAACGGCAGAAGGAATTTATTGATAACGCCATCGCCGCGAGAGCGGACGGCATCATCATCAGCCCGATCAATTCCGAGCGCGTCCGAAAGGCGATCGACAGAGCGGTGGATTCCGGGATACCGGTCGTTGCCACCAACGCCGATATCGACGGGACAAAGCGAACCTGCTGCGTCGGCATCAACAACCGCAAGGCCGCCCGCATTGCAGGCCGTCTAATGGGTCAGTTCCTCGGAGGTACGGGAAAGATCGCGGTGGTTTCCAGTGCGGTCGCATCGGAAAACAACAATTACTATGTTCAGATCCGCGAAAATGAATTCGCGGACTTCATCCATAGAGAATACCCGGATATGAAGATCGTTACGACGCTGGACAGCTTTGAGGATCCGCAGATCACTTACGAAAAGACAGTCAAACTTCTGTGGGATTACCAAGACCTACAAGGTATCTACATCACCTGCGGCGGCGTTTCCCAAGTGGGACGGGCGCTGGAGGAGAGCGGGAGAGCGAAAGACATCCGCGTGATCTCCTTTGAGGATTACCCCGAGGTTGTAGACCTCATCCGAAAGGATGTTATCGACTGTACGCTGGCCGGAGAGCTCCAGCAGCAGGGCGAGATACCGGTACAGATCATCATGGATTATCTGGTATTCGGCAAGGAACCCGAACAGCCGCAGATATTCACCGATATTCGCGTACTGGTAAAGGAAAGTCTGTAAATCAGTTGCAAAAAATATTTGCCTTAGAAAGCAAATATTTTTTTACAGGGTTACGAGCACGAGCTCGTTCCCGAAATATTTTTTTAGAGAAGAACGAGCACGAGCTCGTAATTCGAAAGAGAAGAAAAGTTGCAGGAAAAAGGAGGAAGCAGCATGGCAAATCCAGAGTATGTACTGGAAATGCGGGACATCGTCAAGGTATTTCCCGGCGTGCGTGCGCTGGACGGCGTTAAACTGCAGGTTCGGCCCGGCAAGGTGCACGTTATCTGCGGCGAGAACGGCGCAGGTAAATCCACGCTGATGAAGATTATCAACGGTACTTACGTTGCCGATGAGGGCGAGATGTTCTATAAGGGAGAGAAGATCGGCCCCCATACCGTGCAGGATACCCTCAAAATGGGCATCGCAATGATCTATCAGGAGCTCAATCCGGTGCTCGAAATGACCATCGCAGAGAACATCTGGCTGGGCCGCGAGCCGAGAAAGGGCAGGTTCGTAGATTTCGGCAAGATGCAGAAGGACACGCAGGAGCTGCTCGACAAGCTGGATATGCCGTACAAGGCAAATCAGAAGATGTACGAGCTGTCCATCGCAGGCCACCAGCTGGTCGAGATCGCAAAGGCAATCTCGTGCAACGCATCGGTCATCATTATGGATGAGCCGTCCTCGGCCATCGGTGACGAGGAGATCAACGTATTGTTCAAGCAGATCTTCTCCCTCCGGGAACAGGGCGTAGCGATTTTGTACATCACCCACAAGATGGACGAGATCTTCCGCATCGCGGACGACATCACCATCATCCGCGACGGCCAGTGGATCGAAACCGGCCTGGCAACCGATTACAACCCGGATAAGCTGGTCGCCCGCATGGTAGGCCGCGAGATTACCAACGTATTCCCCAAGGACACCACGGTGCCGATCGGCGACGTTATCTTTGAGGTAAAGGAGCTGACACAGGAAAAGGCCGACGGCGGCCGCTTCCGAAACATCAACTTCCAGCTCCGCGCAGGCGAGATCCTCGGCTTTGCCGGTCTGGTAGGCGCAGGCCGAAGTGAGGTCATGCGTGCCATCTTTGGTCTGGATCCCATCTCCTCCGGTTCGGTTTATCTGAACGGCAGGGAAGTGCACATCAAGAACACCCGTGATGCCATCAACCACGGCATCGCAATGGTAAACGAGGACCGCCGTACCTACGGTCTGGTGCTCGGCCGCAGCATCCACCACAACGTATCGCTGGTAAACCTGAAGAAATATACCAAGGGTCTGATTGATGACAGGAAGATCAGCAAGGACGTTGAAAAGATGCGTGAGCTGCTTCAGATCAAGATCGCAAACGAAGATGTAGAAGCAGGCACGCTCTCCGGCGGCAACCAGCAGAAGGTCGTACTGGCCAAGTGGCTGGTAGGCGATGTTAAGGTCATGATCCTCGACGAGCCGACCCGAGGCATCGACGTCGGCGCAAAGTCCGAAATTCACAAGCTGATGACAAAGTTTGCCCGTGAGGGTATGGGCATCATCATGATCTCTTCCGAGCTGCCTGAGGTCCTCGGCATGAGCGACCGTGTGGTTGTTATGCAGGAGGGTATTATCCAGGGTACTCTGGATCGTTCAGAAGCAACGCAGGAAAGCATTATGAAACTGGCTACGAGGGGAGTAGGAAAATCATGAGCAAACAGGCAGAGAAGAAGTTTAATTTCGGTCAATTCTATGGCAAATACGGTATCGCACTGATCTTTGTTGTAATTTTCATCGCAGCATCGCTTTTCGTTCCAGGCTTTCTGAGCACGTATAACCTCAAGAGCATCCTGCTGGCGATCGCCTGCACAACAGTGCTTGGCTTCGGTGCAACATTCATCATCATTCTGGGCCACATCAACATCGCATACGGCTCGGAAATCGCGTTTATAGGCTGTATCGCCTGCATGGTTGACGTTGCCACCGGTTCCGTATGGGCCGCTATCGCAGTAGCACTTGTAATCGGCGTTGTACTCGGCGCTTTGACCGGCTTTATCATCACAAAATTCAGTATTCCGGCATTTATCATGACCCTCGCACTAACCGAAGCTGCCCGCGGCGGTGCGGTACTGGTAACCAAGGGCAACACGATCTCCGGCATTTCCAGCGGCTTTACCTTTATGGGCCAGGGCTATGTAGGCCCGATCCCGATGGCGGTTATCATCCTGCTGATCTGCTTCGCAATCATGTGGGTCATCCTCAACAAGACTCCGTACGGCCGCTACATCTACGCGGTAGGCGGCAACTCCAAGGCAGCGGAGGCTTCCGGTATCAGCCCGAAGTCCGTAACCTTTAAGGCATACCTGCTTGATGGTGCACTGGTCGGCGTCGGCAGCCTGCTGCTGATGGGCCGTCTGAACTCCGGTGTTCCGGGCGCCGGCCTCTCCTATGAGATGGACGCCATCACCGCTGTTATCGTAGGCGGTACCTCGATGTCCGGCGGCTCTGGCACGCTGCTTGGTACGCTGGTAGGTGCTATCATCGTTGGTATCATCAACAACGTACAGACCCTGATGGGCGTTGACTCCAACATCCAGAAGATCGTCAAGGGTGTTATCATCGTCGGCGCGGTTATCATCGACGTAGTTACCAAAAATTCTGCGAAGAAGGCACGCTAATCCCAAACTGTTGTATTCAATTTTGTGCGGAGGCTCCGCTTCCGCACAGATTGGTAAAGAGAAGAAGAAACGAGAAATGATAATTTAGGAGGAAATTATTATGAAAATCTGGAAACGCATCGGCGCAATGGCAATGGTAACGGCATTTTCGGCACTGGCACTCACCGGCTGCGGCGGCGGCAGCAGCAGCGGCGGTGATTCCGCAAGCAGCGACGGCTGGAATATCGGCTATGTAAACCTTGCCGATACCGACGTATTCTGCATGGCTCGTGAGAGCGCGTTGACCACAGAGCTTGATGGTACCGGTTACTCCGTATCGTTCTCTGACGGCAATAACGACAACCAGAAGCAGATCGACCAGACCAACGCATTCCTCGCAAAGGGTGTTGACGCGCTCATCCTCGTACCAGCTGACTCGGATGCAATCGCTCCGGCTATCTCCGCTGCAAACAGCAATGGCACTCCGGTTATCTGCCTCGGCATCAAGGCAAACTCCGGTGACTTCACCTTCGTAGGATCCGAGAACTACGACTCCGGCCACATGCAGGGCGAGTACATGGCAGAAAACCTGCCGCAGGGCGCTAAGGTTCTGTATCTGGCAGGCACCGCTGGTCTGCAGCACTCCGCTGACCGCCGTCAGGGCTTCAAGGATGCTCTGAGCGAAGCAGGCCGCGATGACATCACCATTCTGGCTGACCAGGATGGCGATTACGTTAAGGACGAAGCAATGCGTATCTGCGACGCTTGGATTCAGACTTACGCTTCGGGCGGCAAGGCCGATTTCGACGCAGTTGTATGTGCAAACGACCAGATGGCTCTGGGTGCTGTGGAATCCCTGAAGGGCGCAGGTCTGCTGACCAATGCCGGTGAGATCCTCATTACCGGTGTTGACGGCTCCGACGACGGTCTGAAGGCTGTTAAGGACGGCTATATGTGCCAGACCGTTCTGCAGGATGCAGCAGGTCAGGCTAAGGCTACCCACGAAGTTCTCGAGAAGCTGAAGAACGGCGAGACTCCGGACAAGGAAGTTATCGTTCCGTTCCAGTCCATCACCAAGGACAATGTTGACGAGTACCTGAAGTAAGCATCACTTCATTTCGACCACATCTAATGCATATCACTTTTCCCCCTGCGGGGCAGTCCCGCAGGGAGGAGAACAAGCAGCCAAAAGGAGAATATACCATGGAAACTTTGAGAATTGGTCTTGTAGGCACCGGCGGCATCGGCCGCACCCATATCGAGCGCATTAACAACACCCTGCAGGGCGGCAAAGTTGTTGCTTGTGCAGATCCGGCAAGTGCATTCGGTATGTCCGTTGCCGAGAAGTACGGCATCAAGGGCTTTGAGAACCCGATCGATATGATCAACGATTCCGAGATCGATGCAGTCATGTGCACCACCTCTGATCCGTATCACGAGGAATATGTTCTGGCCTCCATCGCAGCCGGCAAGTATGTGTTCTGCGAGAAGCCGCTCGCTCCCAAGGCAGACGCGTGCAAGCGCATCGTTGAGGCGGAGATGAAGGCAGGTAGGAAGCTGGTTCAGGTCGGCTTCATGCGCCGCTATGACGAAGGCTACAAGCAGCTGAAGGCAGCGGTTGACAGCGGCAAGTACGGCGAAGCCCTGCTGCTGCACTGCGCACACCGCAACCCGTCTGTTCCGGATGACTGGGACAACTCCATGGCAGTTGAGAACTCCATGGTTCACGAAATCGACGTTCTACGCTGGCTGCTCGGCGAGGATTACGCTACCGCTGAGGTTCGCTACGGCAAGTCCACCAACAACGGTCCGAAGGACCTGCACGACCCGCAGATCATGATCTTGACCACCAAGTCCGGCGTCCGCATCGACGTTGAATCCTTCGTAAATAACAAGAATGACTACGACATCAAGTGCGAGATCGTATGTGACGGCGCGGTGCTCAACATGCCGAAGCCGAATTACATCTCGGTAAACGCAAATGCAACCACCGGTCAGGCAATGTACACGGATTGCTTCCAGCGCTTTGCAGATGCATATAACGCAGAGATCCAGACCTGGATCAACGCTTCCAAGGCAGGCTACGTTGACGGCCCAACCGCATGGGATGGCTACTGCTGCCAGGTTGCTGCGGCTGCAGCTTCCAAGGCACGCGAAACCCAGACCATCCAGCCGGTCGTATACGACGAGATGCCGGATTTCTACAAGAAGTAATTCAATTATTTTATATCACTTTAGCATTTTCACTTAGACCCTAACTTCTCTCTTTTTTCTTCGGCGGGTGTGCGGTAATCCGCGCACCCGCTGCCTATTTTCAGGAGGTAATCTTTATATGAAACTCGCAATTTGCACGGATGTTTTTGCTGATCTGTCCTACACGGATATGCTCGATAAGGTAAAGTCCCTCGGTATTGACGCGGTTGAGATGACCGCAGGCGGCTGGGGTGCGCGCAAGCACTGCAACACCGCGGAGCTGCTTGCTGACGAAGGCAAGCGCAAGGAATTCATGGGCGAGCTCGAGAAGCGCGGCATGCGTATTTCTGCTCTGAACACATCCTGCAACCCGCTTTGGCCGAGCAAGACCGGTGAGGAATACAAGAAGTCCATGTACGACTGCGCTACTCTGGCAGGTCTGCTGGGCGTTAAGAAAATCGTTGCCATGGCAGGTCTGCCGGCCGGCAGCGAGACCGACACCACCCCGAACTGGATCACCTCTACCGTTTCCTGGCCGGACTTTATGGCTCCGGCTTACGAGTACCAGTGGAAGGTAACCATCGAGTTCTGGAATGAGTTCATCGCACACTGCAAGAAGTGCGGCATCGAGCACATCGCTATCGAGGAGTTCCCGGGCACCATGGTTTGGTCTGCTTCGACCCTGCTCAAGCTGCGTGAGGCTACTGACCCGATGCTCGGCATCAACCTCGACCCGTCCCACATGATGGTCCTCGGCGCTGACCCGATCGCGGCTGCTCGTGCGCTCAAGGGCTGCATCTTCCACGTTCACGGCAAGGATGCCCGTATCGAGCGTGGTCTGGCTGACACCGACGGCATTCTGGAGCCGCGTCCTGTTACCGAGTCCGCTGGCCGCGTATGGAACTACGTTGCAGTCGGCTGCGGCAAGGATCTGCAGTGGTGGAAGGAATTCTTCTCTGTATGCCACATGATGGGCTACGACGGCGACGTTTCGCTCGAGATGGAAGACCTGACCATGACCGTTGATGCCGGTGTCAACACCTCGATCGACGCACTGCGTCAGACCATCAGCCAGTAATTTTACAGTTCGCTGTCTTTACGGCAATACTTCATCTGTTAAAACCCCGGTCTGCACTTGTTTGCAGACCGGGGTTTTTGATGAGGGATATGATTATATTGATATACATATTCCCAATTTTGATGGTATGTACACCAAACGATTGAAAGCATATAAACATATACGCATTTATTTGCTATCCATAAGCGGCCACTGTTCTTGAGGCAGATTACTTGGTTTGCTTACAGCGGTCAATCCCTTCTTCTCCTACAGTTTGTGGGCGGGAGAAGGTGAATGCGTTATGAAGGAAAAAGCATTTCGTCTTTTTATTTGTGTGGTCATCGTACTGCACATTTCCCTTATAAATGCGCGATGACCGCTCGGATGGGACCCGAACGGTCATCGACTTAATGATGATCTAAAAGGTGATTGATCGTGGAACAGTGTCCACCATTTCTATGTTTATTATACGCTCACGGCTCTGCCTTTGTCAAGGTAGAGCTTGGACTACTACAACAACCGCAGGATTAAGGCAAAACCAAAGGGCCTGCCGCCTGCAATTCACAGACAGCAAGCCCTTTCGGCTGCTTGAACAATTTTCGCGTTGAATTTTTGTCTAACTTTTTGGGGTCACTTCAATCGGCTGTGCCTTTTCTTTGCTCTAATCGAGTGTTATAGACAATGAAGAATGCAAAAAGAAACGTCATTCTCCATTTTTCATTCTCAATTCAGAATCTTTTCCATCTCCGAGATCATTTCATCAAACAGCTTTGTTGCGTCCTCAATCGGCTTCGGACTTGCCATATCCACGCCTGCGCCGCGCAGCAGCGTGATCGGGTCGGCGGAGCAGCCACCGGACAGGAAGCCGAGGTAATCCTTCACCGCCGGTTCACCCTCCCGCAGAATGCGGCGCGAAAGTGCAATGGCAGCGGCGTAGCCGGTCGCGTACTGGTAAACGTAGTAATCGTAGTAGAAGTGCGGAATACGCGCCCATTCAAGCGAAATTTCCTCGTCTACGTTCATTTCCGGTCCGAAATACTGCTCGTTCAGCTTTTTGTACATCGCGCAGAGCGCTTCGGCGGTCGTACCCTCGCCGCGCTGGGTCATCTCGTTGGCGGCAAGCTCGAACTCGGCGAACATGGTCTGACGGTACAGTGTGCCGCGGAACTGCTCGAGGAAGTGGTTGATGAGGTACGCGCGCTCCTTCTTATCGGTCGTGACGGACAGCAGGTACTCCATCAGCAGCGCTTCGTTGCAGGTGGATGCAACCTCAGCAACAAAGATAACGTAATCCTGGTATGCGGTCGGCTGGGCCTTGTTGGACAGGTACGAGTGGATAGAGTGGCCCATCTCATGCACAAGCGTGAACACGTCGTCGAGCGTGCCCTTGAAGTTGAGCAGCACATACGGGTGTACGCGCGCACCTGCCGAGTACGCGCCCGAGCGCTTGCCCTCGTTCTCATACACGTCGATCCAGCCGTTTGCAAAGCCTTCGCGGAGCAGATTCAGGTAGTCCTCACCGAGCGGCGCAAGCGCCTTCAGTGCGATCTCCTTGGCCTCCTCGAACGTGAATTTCATCTCCACGCCGTCCACGACCGGCACATACAGGTCGTACATGTGCAGTTCGTCCACGCCGAGCAGCTTCTTTCTCAGCGCAACATAGCGGTACATGGGCGCAAACGAGCGGTGCACCGCGTCGATTAGGTTGCGGTAAATCTCGGTCGGCACTTCATTGCCGTCAAGGGCGGCATCCAGCGTCGAGGGGTACTTGCGGACATTCGCGAAGAACAGCAGCTGCTTGAGCTGCGCGGACAGCGTTGCCGCCGAGGTGTTGCGGAACTGGCCGTAAACCGAGTACAGCGAATCGAATGCGGACTTGCGGAGCACGCGGTCGTAGGACTGCATGAGCGGGATGAACGTGCCGTGCGTGACGGGGTGCTTATTGCCGTCCTTGTCCACCGCGTC
>QWCK01005948.1_pt1 | contig 10669 bp, 10 predicted proteins | sample 1972571 | NCBI WGS metagenome assembly QWCK01 (sample SAMN09866710, study PRJNA288562) | Human gut metagenome isolate term2_stool, whole genome shotgun sequencing... | isolation source: gut | host: Homo sapiens | place: USA: California | reverse complement strand
AACGGATGGAATAGTGACTATTTTTATATAGAAAAAAATAATGAAATAATTGCTGTCGCACAAGTTTTATCTATATACAATTCAGAAGCAAAAAAAAATTTATTCTATTGCCCGCGTGGACCAGTATCAGATCTTTATGATATAGAAACAAATATAGAATTAATTAATGAAATCAAGAATTTTGCAAAGAAAAATAATGGATTTCTTGTGAAATTTGATCCCAATTATGAATATGATGAAAAACTTGTAAATGAATATAAAAAACATGGCATAGAATTTTGTCACAAAATGTATTCTTATGTTCAATTCCCTTTTTCAATGATGCTAGATATTAATGGAAGAAAATTCGAAGATGTTATCCAATCTTTTTCTAAAAACGGAAGAAAACAAGTAAGGAAATCTTATAAACAAGATTTGGAGCTATATGTTGGAAATAGAGATGATATTAAAATTTTTCATGAAATAACTGCTGATATGTGCAAAAGAAAAGGTATTACTTATAGACCTATAGATTATTATTATCGCCTTTATGATAATTTTAAAGATAAGGCAAGAATGACTTTTGTAAAGTATAAAAATGAATTTTTATCTTGTTCTTTTTTGATAACATTCAAAGATTATGCAATGGCTCTATATGGTGCAGATAATCTCAATATTGATTTAGGTCAATCTTACTTTCTAGATGCTGAAGAAATAAGATATTGTTGTGAGAACAATATAAGATATTATGATTTAGGTGGTATAAAATCGTTAGACATAAACGATGGTCTATATAGGTTCAAAAGAAAATTTACAAATAATAATATAATAAAATGGATTGGTAATATAGAATGTGTTATTGATGAAGATTCTTACCAAAAATTTATAGAAAATAAAGATGATAGAGACTATAGTCCTGAGCTTAAAGGAAATATTATAGACTAATTTAATTGGTTAACTATCATAATTTTTAAAGATATTTAAATTATAAATTTCGCTATCTAGTTTCTACTTATAATTTGATAAAAATCAAATTATAAGTAGAACATTTTTTTATTCAAAATTAAAAAATTTGCTTTTTATAATTTACTTCCACTTAAAATCAAAATCGTACTTATAAATATTGTGTTAAATACCAAGTATTTACATTATAAAATTCCTTTAATAAAAGAAGCTCTGTTTAATTTGCAAGAGAATAACTAAATACCTTGTTATTTTTTTAAATTTTAAACACTCATCAAATTTTATTTTTTCTTAATCTAAAGAATACTTATATTCAAATTTCAATAAATAAGGACCATGGATGATTGCAACAATAATGACAATAATTTTTGAATTTTTAAAACTATTCAAATTTCTTTATTTCATTAAAATGACTTATGACAATCTCATCAAGTTGGTAAGATATTTGTTCAAATGGTTGACCTAAATCTAAGGTTTTTACGCTAATTTGATTGCCATGCATCTGGTAATTATTGTCAGGTAAATTATCATCTTCTGTTTTAGCATAAAGTAGCATTCCAGAGACGGAGTTTTTAATATCTCCAAAATTATACTCTCTATTTTTAACATAAGTAAATATCTGATAGAGGTTGTGAGAGTGTATTGTATGTTTTCCATAGTTTATCTGCGTTGTTTTTGAATAGTATTTTGCATCAATAATTAAGACTGTATTTTCTTTTTGAAGATGGACATCTGTTTGCATAGTTGGTAGCATATCGCCTAGTCCATCATCTAGTGCCCAAGGAATCTGTGATGCTTTTGGAGAAAGGATTGGAAAATGTTTCTTATAATATTCTAAAATGAATTTTTCATAAAGCTTACTCATCCTTTGTTCATCTAAAAAGTCCATCAACTTAATTTTACCATCAGATTTATTTTGTATAAGTCCTTTTGTTACTAAATAACAAATAGAAATGAGCATTCTATAAGTTTGATTATTACGATTATAATTAAATTTCCAATCTACTCTAGATAAATCAATTAGATTTACATCTGAAAAATAAACCAATAACTTACGGAGTTGTTTTTTTCTTTCTAACGATATATTTGCCTTTAATAGGACCATTAAAGTAGATTTAATTATTCTATTCATTTTGTTATTAACAGAAAAATCATCATAATTACATATTATTCTTTTTCTTAATAAACTTTGAGTTTTAATAGATTGGCCAATATCAACTTTCCCTTTCAAAGTTGATAAATCAGCTATTTCCAACATATACTCATGTCTAAGACCTCTCTTAATTTGCATAGAAATACCTTTTATTAGTATCGATGCCATTAATTCAGAAGTGTTTTCAAATTTTTCTGTAGCAATTTTTTTATATCCATTTTGGTTAAGAACTTTAAATGCATAGGTCAACATATAATAAACATTATGGATAGGTATCACTTAATCGTTCTCCTTAAATTATTAGTCCATTCTTCTACTTTTCTAGGCTCATCAAACCAGTATTCATTTAAGAGTGGTATAAGTTCATATTCAATAATTCCATTTAATACTTTATCTTCAATTGTAGTTGATTTTAAGTTACAAAAATAACTATGTCCAATTAAAAATCCTTTGCCTAAAGATTCGTCATTTAAAATTTCTTCATTTAGTTTTTTTACGCAATTAATAAGATTATTAAATTTTTCATTATTCAGATCTTTTTGATATTTTCTAAAACCATCTGTAGAAAAACCTGGTCTAAGCTCATAAAAAGCAAATCTCCTTCTAAGTGCATAATCGAGCATAGCAAGACTGCGGTCAGCTGTATTCATCATACCAATTATATAAACATTATTAGGAATATAAAACTTTTCATCAGAATACAACAGCTGTAAAGGAATTCCTCTTTTATCATTTTCAATTAGCATAAATAATTCACCAAATATTTTGCTTAAATTGCCCCTATTTATTTCATCAATTATAAAAAAGTAGTCATTATCGCCATCAATTTCAGCTTTTTTACAAAAATTGTAAAATGAACCTCTTTTTAGCTCAAATCCATCTGAAGCAGGTCTAAAGCCCATAATAAAATCTTCATAAGAATAGCTCTGATGGAATTGAACCATCATTACCCTATCAATATCTTTAATGCCCATCATAGAAAAAGCCAGTCTCTTGGCTGCGAATGTCTTACCTACACCAGGAGCGCCTTGTAAAACAATATTTTTCTTGAAGCGAATAATATTAACTAACTTATCATATTCGGCCTCTGATATATATACATCTTCCAAGAAATTTTCTTTTGTATATGGTGGATATTTTTTTTCGATCTCTTCTATATCTTCTTCAGATTCATTTTCAAATAGTAATTCAAGTTTTTCAACATAATCTGTGTAAGGAGTCACATCTGTAAGTGTTTTCATGGCAGCTTGACCTGGGTGTTGCCATTTTCCCTTGTGTGTCCAATCTACTTGACGAATATTTTTAAAAGTATCTTCCCTGTCCTTATCATATTCATAGTCAGAAATTACTACGCCACGACCAATAATCTCGTGCATTCCTTTTTTAACAAATATTACATCACCTATTTTCATTTCATTTGCAAATTGCCAAGTAGCATGGGCAGAATTTCTATATGAAAGATTCTCATCATAGATTTCTTTCATTTTTTCTTTTATGGCTTCTTTGCTATCAAAATCCAAAAGATTGCCTATTTCACCCCAACCAATCGCCATAATTCCAGATTTATAAAACTCTTCCCACATATAAGACCCTTCACCAGGGGCATATAGCCAATATCTATTTGTATGAATATCTCGATCCAAAGTCTCTGTTTCTAAATACTTATTATTTTTTGCAGCCATTTTTTCCTTGTTAACTTTCTCAGAATACACCCAGGCATCAAAGGACAATTCTTTAAAATCTTTTACTGTGCTTTTCTCTTCTAATAGATACTTTTCTAAAACTTTTATAATTTTAAAATATTTTTCAGCACTAATTTTTCTTTCTATTACAGGAAGCTCTTTTACAATACTTTTCGGTATTTTTCCAGATTCATAAATATACCACTCATTTCTGCTATCCAAATTCAAAAAAACATCTGGGCAAATCCAATATAGTCCCATAGTTATCTTGCTATTTCCATTGCCTTTTTTATTGATAACTAAATCAAAGTAATATGACAGAGTTTTTAAATTTTCTTCTGTATGAGATTTTGCATAAGCCAATGCTGATATATAAAAATTCCAAAGATCATTAATATCATCTTCTCCACGATCGCCTATAAAATAATAAAAAGTTGCATTTTGAGGATTCAAAACTGGTAGACTATCAAATGACTTAGGTACTTTTGTATTAATGTCAAAAAGTTGCGCAATTGCTGTTAATATTTTAATTCTGTTAGAATCAGTAAGTTTTTTATTAAAAAGACCAAATATAGTAAATGGATCAATATCAACAAGATTATTGTCTTTTTCAAGAGTAGGCATATTAATTCCAGTAATTTTGTAGATCTTCTTTACCTTTTCAATTAATTCATCACGTTTATCTTTAAAATCTAATAGCTTTGTTGCAAATTCCTTATAAAAATTCACCCAATCAAATTGATTTTGCTCTTTCATATTATATCCTCCCAATATTATTAATATTTATTATATCAAAAGAGTTTTAAATAATCTATTTTATCCCAATAAATTAAATCACATTGTTGATAAATAAAATTGTTAAATATTCCATATATAAATAATTTGTCTTATGATTTCACATTTAATTAATTTGCTTATGAAATATGGATATATACTAAACTAAAATATCAAATTTTTTGTTAATGTCAGCTTTTTAGTGTCAAATAAGCGATAGATGAAACTTCAAAAGATTGTATTTTATAAAAATTTGTAAGTGCAATAATTTTTGTAAAATAAATTTTTTTAAATCTCATGAAGGTATATTTTAATATAAATCCTTGCCCACTTGCCTTTCATTTCTTTTGTTTCAACTTTTGCAAAAATATTTTTTCCTGCATCCATGAGTCTTGAAAAAATAATATTATCTTGGCGAGGAACATATCCAACTTTTTCTTTTTTCAAGGTTTCAATTCGAATAGCTTGAGGATCATATTCATTTTCTGGTTCACGATAAAAAACTAGCTTATCGTCCTTTTCTATAGTTTGGTATATCTCTTCAATATTTTTTATATGTGTCGTACCTGCCACAAAAGAATCGAAAAGGTAGATGTCATGTTCAAACGGTTTGGGCAAATCAAGTTCATTTTTATTGTTTATAATATAATTAATTAGGCTATTTTGATCTTTTTTTATCAAACCACTCATTTAAAATCCCTCAACATTTCTTTTATATATTCTTCCTGGGTGCTTATTGCTTCTTCGTAGCTTTTTAACTGATTTTTTAATTTATTAAGCTTGTCTATTTTTTTATTTTCATCTTCAACATATATCTTCCAGATATAGGGTACCGAAGATTTTATTTCGTCAATATTGTTTTGAATTTTTTTTACAGATTCTTCTAATCTTTTTATTTCATCAATCAAAGATTTGCCTGTTAAAGGAACGTCATTATTTATATTTTCGCTAACAATATCAAATATAATTAGAATAGATTCGAGATCTCCAGCCTTATATGCTTCTGTTGCATTATAAAACAATTCTTTTTCCCTATCAGTAATTTGCGGATTAAGATCTGGATGAAGATTTCTTACAATTTTCCTGTATAATTTTTTTATCAAGACTGTTTCTTCTTCAGAAAGGATTTCAGATAATGAAAATTTTATTGCTTTATTTATTTGATCAATCTTTTCATCAAGTTCTTTCTTATAGGCAAAAAATTCTTCATCCAATATTTTATCTATTTCATATAAATCTATTTTTTCCCTTCGATTTATCCTCACTTGAATTAAATCCCTTTTTCTACGCAAACGATGATAGTTACAAAAAGCATTAAACACCTTGTATTCAAGGCTTCCAAAAGTAAGCATGTATTGGGTTTCAATGTTTTTACAAATTACAAATTTAAGATTGTCCTTTTCTAGTAGAAGTTCTTCCAAAATTTCTTTCAATCGCCTAAGTTTTTCCCTTAATTTTTTATCATCTGGAAATTGAATTATTTTTCCCATAAATCTTGCCTTTCTAAAAATTTTTTAACCCATTTTAATTCAATCATCAAATCCTCTAATTTTAATTCTTGATATTTTTTACAAAATCAATTCATTTCAAAGATTAAACTTTTGCTAAAACATAATACACGAGAACACCTTATATATTTACTCTAAATCTTTTTTAAGCATAACCATATCTTTAGTTCTGTAATCTTCAGTAAATCCACAATCTAAAAAAAGATATATTTAAATTTTTAGTCTAATCATAACCATTTTTATTACAGCAACTTAGAAAAGTAATAACCATTAGTTTGTAGTCTCACCTTCATTTATTAATCCTAGACAATTAAAGTATTCATAAAGTTCATTATTATATTTTTTTACTATTTGGCTAGCCCTATTTTCCCAAAACTCATATATTCTTTCTATTTCATCAAGACAAGCTTTCTTGTCTTTTTCTTTATATATTTTTAATGTGTTATCAATCATTTTATATTCTGACAGACCATGAGTATCTAAAAAAGATTCCCACGTAAAATTTTTAAAATATTCTTGTGATTCTATAAAGCTTAACTTCACCTCTCCTAAGTAATAATTTTTTACTTCTTCCAAATAATAGTCTAGAGAATCGTACCAGCTAAGCTTTGCACTTTTTCTTCCATGACACATAGGGATAATCCAAAAATTAACCAAACAATGATATTTTGAATGATAATCAATTAATTCTTCAGGCCATTCTTTTATTGGACTTCGATTTCTTTTTGATTTGTCACCCAAAATTATATTCGCAAAAGAATTAAATGAATGTATAGTGTCTCCCATATAATTCTTATTTCTATATGTCCCGTCTTTATTTAGAATTTTTCCACTAATTCCCTCTAAAATATCTTTATATACTATTTCATAAAATCCAACACTAAAATCTGACATATCTTCATCTAAACCACTATTATATAACTGTGGACTATATATAATATTGTCTTGCATACAAATTTTTTTAATATTATTATCACATATGATAGGGGTAAGTAATACTTCATAAACTTTCTTTTCTTTTTCTGTCATTTTATTTTACCTTTTAAATTCTAGATTATTTTAATCTTTGCCATTTATAATGTTGACACAATCCACCAAAATATCTAAAGTGTTACTACGACCCTTTCATAATATTTATAGCGTTGCTACAAGTCGATATTTAGGAGATATTTTGAACACTGATTTCAAACTTTTTAAATCTACTTTACTAGAATTCTCTTGTCAACAATACTAACGTCTCCACATGGATTGAGTGGTCAGTATGGATAAAATTTAATTTTTTAAGTAAGCCTCGTATGAGAGAATATATCTACTAATTAGTCGCTTCCAGCTTCATTGAATCTTTTTTTGGCTCATCTAATTGTATCTTATTAAACTCATTGATTTTACCAATGCATACAATATTATAGTATCCAGGTTTGCCAAGTTCATTATTTTTGATTGGAAAATATATCTCTAATTTTTCCCCTGCTAGATTTTTTATATAAGGCAAATAATATGCTCCACCATCTCTCTCTTCATAACCTAACCACACTTTCTTAGCATATAACATTTTTAAATTACTATTCATTTTTAAAGCATTCAAATCAATTTTGTTAGTTAAACTAAATTTTTGAATCGTATTATTGCTTCTTTTATCTACATTATAATTATCTCGTTCTGATCGTAATCTGTTATCTTTGCTACAATTCTTATTCCCATAACTTTTATCTATATCTGAATCAGATAAATGTCTCAATAAAATCTCAATTTGATTCCTTTTTTCAGATGATGATAAGTTTTCAATTAGTTTATATCTTGTTATAGTACTATAAGAACTACCTTTATACTTGTAAGAACAATGTTCTAAATGTTCATTTAGGTCAATAGTCGCTAAATAACCCCTTAACGGTGCAGGCTTCGGAACATATTTAAGTCTTGCCTTTTTACATTCAGGGCAAAATATATTGTTTTTATACTTCCCAATTCTATTATTGTTTTCTTTTGCATAATTATCTATAATTTCTAAATAATAAATAGACCCTTTATATGCAAATTTGTCAAAAGATTTTTTAGACATAAAACCTCCATTTATAATTATTTTTTCTTACGATTCTCCATTTAATAGCTTTTCAACTTCTTTTATATCGTCATCATGCCTAGCTCTATTTGTACATTGTTTATTCTTGTTGTATTCATCCTTTACCTTATCAATTGTGTCTTTTGTAAATTCACTAATATGCGATTTAAAAAAGCTCATAAAATTATCAGCTGAATTGAATCCATTAAAAGTTGGCACACCCTTTATCATTATGATGATAAATTCGTTAATATCAAAGTCTTCCTCATCTTTAAGAACTGTAAATAATTCATCAATATACTTCGGTTTTTGTAGGCTTGACATATCTTTAAACCATTGAGTTACAGTTTTTTCTGAAGATGAATGGAAATATTTATATTTATCTAACTCTCTTGGATCACTAAGTACTTTGTCAGCAATAAATGTAAATAGCCCATTATCCATCTTTATAATTTCCATTATTACTGGAAAAATAGAAATTATATCTACTAACATACTAAATCTGGTATTATCATCTTTCAGATTTTCAACATCTATTCTAGAAAAAATTTCAAGAATATTTTCTTCTTTAAAGATTTCTGAGTATCCTTTTTCAATAATATATTCAGTCATAGTAATAATAAATACATAAAGACCACTTGCATTATTTACACACTCAACATCATTAGATATAAAATTCAATTTAATGAATGTTTTATATGATTTGCAAAGTGACTTGTGAGTCATTCTACTAAGATATTTTTTCTTAATATTATTTTTGATGTTTTCTTCTATTTCTATACCGCGATAGTAAAATACCGCATTTGTGTAACTTTCTACCTCTGTTTCAGCATGACTAAATAAATCTAAAATAAAAGGAGCTTTTACAGAAAGAATATTATCATACATTGAACAAATTAACATTCTTGCTTGATAGTCATTTGGTACATATAGAGTATTATCATTTACTTTCAAGTGTGCACACTTATTTCGACAATCTTTTAGATAATTAATATCTTCCTTAAAATCTTTAAAATAAAGTTCATGATTATCAGTGAAATACCCAACTATCTTATTCTCCACTATTGAATATTTCTCATCATCTGCAATCATACTATTTATTTCTTCTACCATATTTTTTGCCTTGTTATCGCCTTCAATTTCCATTGTCTGTAGTTTCATAATAAATCATATATAACAAATGAATATAATAATACAATAGTGGCTCGATAATTCTGACTATAATAAGATTGCAGTATCTCTTTAAAATAAATTCTCGAATCAGAATTTTGAAAAACAATCATATCTCTTTCATCAAATAACATAATTTATAATCCTCCCCTTACAATTAATAATTTTTTTGTCCACATGGAAATATTTATGTAATTCATTTATATTATATCATTTGTAAGCAAAGCAAAAACAGCCCTATAATATGAGCTGTTTACTAATTAATCTAAACCTCAAGTCCAGATTTAAATACTATTTTTAAATCATCGTCATATACAACTATCTTCTCCACTAATTTCCTTACCAATTCTTCATCATAGCTGTCTACTTCTAATTCTTGATTTTCTAAAAACTCTTCTAATTCCCTCAATCTACTTTGTTCATTCTTCTCTTCTGCCATTTCAAGAAGTATATTTTCTTTCTCATTCCTTAGCCTTTACACCCTGTCTGCAAGGTCTGTGTAGTCTTTCTCGGCATTAGCAACTTTTAAAAGTTCTTCTTGAAACGCCATCATTTCTTTGTCTATTTCTTATATTCCACTACTTCCATCGGCTGTTATGGCTTTTTCTATATTTTCTTTTATTATTTCTTTTAATTCACTACTTTCAGATATAAGTTGATTGATTGCTTCTACGACTGCTTCTTGTAGGTCGTCTTCTTTAATAGTTCTCGCATGGCAGACATCTGGTCCATGGGTTACTCTTGTGTAACACCTCCAAACAGTGTATTTCTTCCCTCTGTTATTCCAAGAAATTCTCCTGTAAATATCTCCGCATTTAGAGCAATAGACAATACTTGAAAGTGTGTATTTGCTTGAATTAATTCTTCTCTTTCCTTTGCCACTTACCATATTAGCTCGTCTATTCATTTCTTCTTGGACTCGCATAAATATTTCTTTAGATATAATAGAAAAATAGCTTTTAAGATTTTTTAAAATATCCTAAAAGCCACCTGTTTCAACACTTTTATATCTTGTTATTCTATTTCATTGGAATCAATACCACACTCTCAAGCGTTTTAAAGTATAGAAAACCATTTATTTTACCACGATTGAATGAGCCTTGATATTACACTAAAAATAACATGGGGAATAGTACAAAACATCTGACTATCTTCCGTCTTTCTTAATTTTATTGTAACTTTTAATTATTATCGTCTTTTTCTGATTGTTCTTGCACAAATTTGATGCTATTTTGAATATATTCTTTCTCTTTTTCTGTTGCAACTTCTTCTAATTGTTTATATAAAGCAATACATTCATTTCGTTTACCTAATACATTAAATGCAGTTGCAATATTAAGATACCATATCATTTCATCTTTCATATCTTTAGGCTTCATAT
>QWCK01012852.1_pt1 | contig 10672 bp, 8 predicted proteins | sample 1972571 | NCBI WGS metagenome assembly QWCK01 (sample SAMN09866710, study PRJNA288562) | Human gut metagenome isolate term2_stool, whole genome shotgun sequencing... | isolation source: gut | host: Homo sapiens | place: USA: California | reverse complement strand
TCCAAGTCCCATCCATTTTCCAAGAACAACGCTGCAGAAGATTCTAAATATCCACATCGTGGCTGATGCTACAACCATACAGTATTTGACATCATTTGCGGCTCTTAATGTGTTCGGGATCGTGAATGCTGGCGGCCAGATCGTTACACAGCATAAAGTATGATATAATAAGATCTTTCTTGTGATCGCTGCTGTTTCTGGTGATAAATGATATACCTGAACGATCAGTGGTAAGATCATAACCACGATGATATTTAATGCGATCAATGCTGCATAGGCTACTTTTAACAGCTTCTTTGTATAGTATCTTGCAGCTTCATAATCCCCAGCTCCGATGCATCTTGATACAACGGTCAGCACTGCAAATCCTACTCCGATTCCTGGGATCAACTCAAATGATGCTACCACATTTCCGATGGCATTGGCTGTGATAGATGATGTTCCAAATCCTGCAACGATACTTAATACCATGATTCTTCCTAGCTGGAACATACTATTTTCAATTCCGTTTGGTACTCCGATATGTAAAATCTTCTGTATTAAATATCCCTTAAAATGAAAATGGATATGTTTGCTTAAATGCACATCCTGATTTTGTTTTGCGAGCAGTCTTACCATAACAACTGCTGCAACAATTCTTGATACTAATGTTGGGATCGCAACTCCTTCAACTCCAAATTTAAACCCATAGATCAAAATCGCATTTCCTGCGATGTTGATACCGTTCATCAACATAGACATATTCATAGAAATCTTTGAATTCCCCATGATACGGAATAATGCGGCGCATCCATTATATATTGCAATAAATGGAATAGATGCCGTGACGATCATCAGATATATTTCCGCGTTATGCATAACTCCTGGTTCAATATTTCCAAACACTACATTTAAAATAAAGTTTTTACATGCATAAATTCCTGCCATGATCACTACAGATAATGAAACAATAAATAAGATCAACTGGTCTGCTGTCTTACATGCCATGATATTTTTTCTCTGTCCGAGAAACTGCCCTGCAACGACGGCTCCTCCAGTTGCCAATGCCGAAAACAGATTGATCATTAATACCATAACACTGTCTACCAATGAAACTCCTGATACAGCTTCTTCTCCAACATTCGCTGTCATGATAGAGTCCGCAAGTCCTACCGTTACAGTTAGCATCTGCTCAATGATCAACGGTATGATCAATCGTACGAGATCTTTATTTGAAAACATCCTGTTCCTTGCACTGTCTGTAATTTCCATATTATTTCCTTTCTTTTTTAAGATTATTTCTGTGTTTTGTCTTTTATTTTACAGTTTTTATCTTATCACACTTTTGATTTTGTTCAAGGTCTGATTAAAAATATTTACATTTTCTCATTTTTATACAAAAAATATACAAGGTATCTTTTGATACCTTGTATACATTGCATATCATCGTTTTTTATTTCACATAATCCATGATAATTTCGACTGCTTTCTGGATTCCTGTCCTTGCTGAATTGATCATGAGATCATAATTACCGGGGTCTCCCCATTTTTGTTTTGTATAATAATTATGATAAGAAGATCTCTCCCAATCGGTTTGCTTGATCATCTTCTTCGCTTGTCGTTCTGTCACATGTTCTGTCTCTACGATCCGTTTGATCCGTTCTTCTAGAGGACTGTGGATAAAGAAACTGTAGCAGTTTTCGTGATCCTTAAGCACCACATCTGCACATCTTCCCACGAAAATGCAGGATTCATTCTCTGCTGCCAGTTCATGGATCACATGTGCCTGGATCATAAATAATTTCTCTGGTGTCATGATCTCTTCTGTGTCAACGCCTGGAAATCTGTGTCCGATCGGGACATTGATAATGTGGCTGTAGACTGCATTCTCCTCGTGATCTTGGATAACTGCTGTCCGACCTCTCTTCCTCCACTGCCGAATTCTCTGGAAATGCATATGATCGTATTTTTCTTCATATTGCAACACCCCTTTTCTTGAATTACTTTATGTATTCCTTTGGTAATTGTATTAACCATCCTGTGACTGGTTTTATTCTTATATCAAAAAATTACAAATTTCTTTTTCATCTTTATCAGGATATTTTCTTATTAAATTATATATTTTCTCAATAATTTCTTGATCTTCTAACAGATCATCTGCTATTTTATCTACCGTATCTCCTTTTTCAATTTTTCTCTGTACTAGTGTCACTAATTTTAAAAGTTCACCTTTCCTTATTCCTATATTCTCTGCACTTCTTAATTGACTCGCTTTATCGCGGATTGCCATTTGTTCCCTTAAATAAAGATATCTCTCACTCTCATCTTGGCTCATCTTAATCATTTCATCCCTCACCTTTTCCATGTAATGATTTCCTTCAGATTCTTCTCTGATTTCTTCCCAAGTACTTGCTGAAATTAATTTAGCCCATTTATAAAGATCTTGTTTTCTTGCTTTTCCTTTTGTCGTTGCTATTTTACTTAATTCTATCACATGAAATTGAAATTTACTACTATACAATTCACCTGTTGTATCATCTTTTAATAAAATTCTATGATAAAATCCAGGACTTTTTAAATAATTAAAATCAAGAATTCCTACATGAATACATGGAGGTAATTCATAATACGATTCTCCCTTTTTTAACCCCTCTGTAAACATCCGACAATTATAAAATAAACTTCTCTCTGCCCAATCTTCCTGATACGTATTTTGCATCTCGATATTAATCTTTTTGCCACCATTTAAGATTAATTTGACATCTAGTATTCCCTCTTTTTCTTCTTTTACTTCACCTTCCACAAAAGGATCCGTAACCTCCAACTCTTCAATATCTGTTTCCTTTAAATGCAACAATGCTATTAAAAATCCTTTCACTATCTCTTCATTCTTAAATATCTTTTGAAATGCATAATTATTGGTCAAACAAATATTTAATTCTTCCTTACTTGCTGCTCTCTTTCTTAATTGCGCTTCATTGAAATCTGTAATGTCTTTATTCCCCATATTTTCTCCTTAGCATATTCATCGTCCATCTGGAAATAAGGGCAATCCCAATCGCTATAGCTCATAAATCTTGCCATCTCATCTTCATCTAAATTAATATCACATACATAATATTCATAATCTTCATCATACACATAATTACTACAATATTCGCACCCTGCGCTTTTCTTCTTTGCCATATATTCTCTCCTTATTTTTGTGTTTCTTCTATATCTAATGTTACGCCCTGTAAAATCTCTGCAAATTCCAGCAAAGATTCACATTTTCCAAATAATATATCATCGACTTTACTTGTATCCTGCACGATATCTGGGATCATCACTGGATTCATGCCTGCTCCATGTGCGGAACGGATTCCATTGATCGCATCTTCTAATGCGATCGCTTTTGATGGATCGACTTTTAATCGTCTGCATGCTTCGATATAAATATCTGGCTCTGGCTTTCCGTGTTCGATCATATTTCCTGTGATCACGGAGTCAAAGTAGTCAAAAATCCCTTCTCGTTTCAGATTACTTACGGCGTGTTCTTCACTGGAAGATGTTGCAACTCCGATCTTTAGTCCTTTTTCTCTGAGGACTTTCAAAATCTCATGAAGACCTTTCTTGGCTGGCACACCGTCTTCAACCAATTCATAATATGCATCTCTGTATCCATCCAAAAATTTATCAAATGGAAAATCATTTCCGTAATGTTCTAAGAAATATTTCTTACGATTTGTAAGGTTTGTTCCCAATGTATTGACAATATTATGCCCCAGAGGTCCATATCCCAGACGTTCTCCTGCAATATCCCATGACTTCTGTACATAGCGTTCACTGTCAAACATCAGCCCGTCCATATCAAAAACAACGGCCTGTATCTCTTTTAATTTATTAAGATCCATCGTCTCTATTCCGCCTTCCTTGTTGATCATCTTTCTATGATACCACGGATTTCCTTTGATTTCATCTGGTTTACAAAAATCGCACTGACTGTTATCATGGATTTTAGGATTAGGAGGAATTGATTTATGAAATCATCATCGAATTTAAAATCACTATTAAAAAATATTGACCGTAAAGGATATCCTGCATATAAAAGTACGCAAGGTACTTATGATTTTGGAACTTATTTTCTTTCCATTGATCATGTACAAGGCGATCCTTTTGCATCTCCATCAAAATTAAGTATCCATGTGAAAGGAAGATCAGCTAGATTTCCTGCTTCTTTTTATGATACAAAATATAAACAGGTTGCACTCTGTGATCATTTGACACGATTATTTTATCAAACTTTATCTAAGATCTCTTTTCGTGCCAAAGGTTCTGGAAAAAGCGGTTTATTTTCTGTCAGTAAATGTGGACAACAGGTACTAGAACGAACTGCATGTACGATCAATCCTTCCAACGGTGACATCTCTGTTCATTTTGAAGCTGGTTTCCCTGCAAATGGACGAACTGTAAATGCGCGAGAATTGGATAAAATGTTGTTTGGACTACTGCCAGATTGTGTTTCATCTTCTTTATTTTATAAAAATATTGATCAAAAAATGTTGGAATCAGTAATTTATTTATCCGAAGATCAACATACAATCCGTAAAAATCTGTCTTCTATGGGACTTGTCGCATTTATTGCAGATGGCTCTGTTTTGCCTAGAGAAAGTGGTATCTCACAGAAACCTTTAAGAAACTGTGTGAAATTCCAGTCACCAGATACTTACCGGGTATCTTTTGATCTTCCACACCATGGGACGATCACAGGTATGGGAATTCCGAAAGGAATCACCCTGATCGTTGGTGGTGGATATCATGGAAAATCGACGTTATTAAAGGCATTGGAACTTGGTGTTTACGATCATGTCAAAGGGGATGGTCGTGAATTTGTCATTACTGATCCAACTGCCATGAAGATTCGTGCAGAAGATGGAAGAAGTATTACAAATACAGATATTTCTATGTTCATTAATAACCTGCCAAATGGGAAAAATACGGTTTCTTTTGACACAGAAGATGCCAGTGGAAGCACCTCACAGGCTGCAAATGTAGTTGAAGCCATGGAAACGGATTCTTCTTTATTCTTAATTGACGAGGATACGAGTGCCACCAACTTTATGATCCGTGATGAACTGATGCAGCGTGTAGTTCTTCGTGATCAGGAACCGATCACTCCTTTTATCGAACGGATTCGTGAATTGTACGAAAGATATGGTATTTCTTCGATCATCGTTGCTGGAAGCTGTGGATCTTATTTCCATCCGGCAGATCATATCATTCAGATGGATCAGTATATACCAAAAGATATCACTACAGCCGCCAAAGACGCAGCAAAAGATTTCCCTATGGTTTCACTGCCTGAGAAGAAACATCCAGATCCTTGTTTTGACCGTTGTTTCAACGCTGGAAATCATTTGAAGAAAGAACGCAAGATCAAGATGAAAACACTTGGAAAAGATGCTTTTTCGATTAACAAGGATACAGTTGATCTAAGATATGTGGAGCAGATTGCTGATACTGAACAGACAACAGCTCTTGGTTATGCTTTGTTGTATGCGAAACTTCATTTGATGGATGGGAAGAAAGATCTTTGTGCAGTTGCAGATGAATTAATGCAGATCATTGAAACAAAAGGAAAAAGGACTTTCTGCACTCTTGGATAGTAAGTATGTGAAAAGTAATCTGGCGATGCCTCGGAAGCAGGAAGTTATGGCAGCGATGAATCGTTATCGAAAACTGTGATTTGTAGGTAGGCTTACGTGTATGTGACAGAAATAAAAGAAAAACAAATATTTGAAAGAATCAAGGTGGCAACTCCGCATTTTTGAGAGCGTTTTTTACAAATCGCCGATCCGTGCCTGTTCCTTTGGAAACTCCCTCGCTGCGAGCCAAAATGCCCGCAACAACAGTCAAACATCCAACCACAGGCACTGCGAATTTGTAAAAAACGCACTCAAAAAGTGCTCATGTTTGCCACCTTGATTCTTTCAAATATTTGTTTTTCTTTTATTTCTGTCACATACACCTGAAGTCTATTCAAACCACCACACAGTGTGTATGTTATACGATATTAGTTGATAATTTTTGTATTCGTTAACAGAAGATGAAGGGGCTTAAACAGCACCGATTTGACGAAATAATTAAACATTCTCTTATCTTAATTTCTATGAGACCTCTCTGTATATTTTTTGATCTACAAATTCATAATATCTTTCGCCATCTCCAAAATCACATCTTCTGCCTGCGGCATAACTCCAATCATATCAAAAAAGCCATGATCACATCCTTGATATCGAATCGTTCTTCTTAATTTCCCATGATCTACACATCTTTTTGTAAATATATCTGCACTAAATCTTAAGAAATCATATTCACCTACTACAGTAACAACTGGTGGAAAATCAGATAAATCTTTTTGATAAATAATTGATGCATATGGATTTTCAAGTTTTTCTTTTCCCAAATACAATTCCCTCATCATTTTCCCAGAATTATCTAATCTCTTCATACGACCAACAATATATTTTTCTTCATCTTCTGGAATATCATAGTAATTCTTATCCCAAGGATTTTTAGGATTATTCGAATTATCAATATCACAACATGGATAAATCTCAAATAACAAGCGAATCTTATGTTCTTGATCCATTAATGCACATGCATTTGCAATACTGGCACCCGCACTGTCTCCAGCAACCACTATTTTATTTTTATTTCCGTTCAATTCATCTGCATGATCATAAATCCAATTTAAAATTTCAAATGCATCCTCAATTCCTGCTGGAAATGGATTTTCTGGTGCTAATCGATATTCTGGAAAAACAACACATGCCTGAGCTTTCTCCGCTATAAATCGGCATTGATTCTCAAACTGTGTATGATCACCTGTCATAAATGCTCCCCCATGAATGTATAGAACAATCGGCATATCTTCTTTATTATCAGGATAATAAAAGAATGTATTGATATAATGTTCATTCACTTGAATTAATTTTTGCTTTGTATTAATCGTATTTTCTGTCAGATCATAGTTCTTCTTATCAGGTCTGTAACGTTCCCCATATAATTGAAATGCGTCAATCGAAAATTCTGTTGGCAAATTTTTGATTTTTTCTTTTGCTGCTTTCAACATTCTTGGATCCATTCCAGATGTCTTTTCAATTTCTGGAATAGGTTTTACGATGAATTCTACACCATCTTCCATTACAGATTTAGAATCATTCTGCAATCTCGCCACCAATTCTTCATTATACTTGCGCATCTAATCCTCCTTTGCCAATGTTGCGAAAATCGGATCTCCTGCTATGATTTCTTCTCCTTTCGCTAACATTTGTATATCTTCATAATCTTGTGTATTTGAAATTGCCATAATCGTTGTTTCATCGATGTTATTTTTCTCAAATACTGTCTTATCATATGTTAATACTTTCTGTCCTTTTTTTACAGTATCTCCTTCTTCTACAAAGACTTTAAATCCTTCTCCTTCCAAATTCACTGAATCAATCCCAACATGCATTAAAACCTCTGTTCCTTCTTTGCTTTTAAATGCCATTGCATGTTTTGTCTGAAATACAGATGCAATTTCACCGTCAACTGGAGAATAGCAAACTCCATCATTAGATACAATTCCTACTGTTTTTCCAATGACTCCTGTTGAAAATACTTCATCTTTGATATCTTCCTGTTTTACAATCTTTCCTGATGTTACGCTGACAACTTCTGAATCATCGACATTTTCATTTAATACGATGGGTGCAGTATCCACATCTTCCGCAGATTCTTCATCATAATCATCATAAACACTGTCATCAAATCCTAAGATCCATACAGCGATCATTGTAACACCTATCGTAAGTACTGCTGTGATGATAGCATGCTGTAAGTTGCTTGAATATTTTGCACTATAGTATCCTGGAATTCCTACAACTGAGAACAATCCAAATGCGAAAACTTTTAAATGTACAATACCCGCATAAATTCCTGCAACTGTTGATCCAATAATTGTAGCATATAATGGTTTTTTCATTTTAACACTGATTCCATATAATGCTGGTTCTGATGTGCCACCAAATAATCCTGAAATTGCTGCTGGAATTGCTAGCTGACGTAATTTTGAATTCTTTGTTTTTAATAAAACTGCTAATGCTGCTGCTCCCTGAGATAATGTAAAGCATAAAAATACAACTAATACAAATTCATCATATCCAACTTCTGCAATGGATGTCATTGCTACTGGGATTAAAGCAAGATGCATACCTGTCATACATAGGAAACTTGCTACAAGTAAAGTTAATGCAAGTGCAACCCATCCCGCTTTTGCAAAAATTGTCTGTAATACAACGGCTAATCCCTGTCCAAAAATTGCTCCTGCAGGTCCTGTTACGATTAATGCAATCGGTGTCATAAATAAAACAATTAATAATGGTCTGAATAAATGTACCACAACTTCTGGCAATATTTTGTCAATAAATTTCTCAATATATGACATCACCCATACTGTCAGGATAATCGGTACAACAGTTCCATTATAACTTGTCTGTGTTACTGGCAGTCCTAAGAAATGAATTGCCATATGTTGTTCCTGTGTCTGTGTTACCATACTTACAAAATTAGGATGTAATAACACTCCCGCAATTACAATTGCCAATACTTCATTACATTGAAAACGTTTGGCAGATGTATATGCAAGAATCACTGGCATAAAATAAAAGACGGCATCTGATGCTGTACTTAATAATGCATATGTCTGACTCTGTTCCGGAAGCAGATTCAGCATAGAACAAATCGTTAATAATACCTTGATCAGACCTGACGCTGCTAATGCGGGAACTAATGGTGCGATACATCCAGAAACTGTTTCTAAAAATCTGTTAACAATATTTCCTTTAGCTTTTTCCTGTTTCTTTCCTGCACCTGCAATTCCATATGCATCCTGTATTGCTTTGCATAAATGGATTGCTTTCGGTCCTACAATAACCTGATACTGATCTCCAACAATTGATGTTCCCATAACACCATCAATTTTCTTAATTGACTCTTCATCATATTTTGATACGTCTTTAATGTACATTCTTAATCTCGTCGCACAGTTTGTAATTGACTTGATATTTTGGGCGCCTCCTGCTGCCTCTATAATCTTTTTTCCTAAAGTTTTATTATCGCTCATATTATTTCTCCTTAAAAAATAAGAAACCAAGGGTCCATAAAGACTCTTGGTTTCGCCGATTTGAATTTATTCATCGTTACAATCCAATTATTTTTTACTTTTTGTTATAATATTTTCAATATGTACTGTTAAATATAACTGTTCTTCTTTGGATATCTTATAATTGTATTTATTATCTACAAATTTTACAACTGACTGAGTACAATTAAATGCCTTCTTATATTGTTCTTTTACAATATGATATAATGGATTATCTTCATCTGTGTACTGCTTATTTTCTAAAAATAGTCTCTGGGCAAAAAATTTTAAATGTGTGATAAACCGATAATAATATACCGATTCTTCATCAAAGTCTAATCCCATCTGATATTTCACAATATTCGTAATCTCTTTTACAAGCTTCATGATATCAACCATTTTGGAAGATTCCAGATTTTGCTGTGCATTCACAAAATGAAATGCTATAAAACCAGCTTCATCTTCTGGCAGTTCTACTTTCAGCTGATCTTTAATAATCTCCAATGCCTGACATCCAATCTCATATTCCTTGTTATAAAATCGTTTGATATCCAATAATAATGGATTTGGAACCTGCATTCCATCCAGATAGCGTTTTACCGCCATATGGATATGATCTGTCAATGAAATGTAGATATTATCATCTATCTCTGCATCTAAATATTTCTTTGCTCGTTCAATAATACAATTACTGACTTCTAAATATTTTGATGGAATATCCAATAATATTTCCTGAAATTTCATTGAAAAATCTTTATTTGATGGAACAAATTGTTTCTCAACTTGTTCTACATCAACACAGTCTCCTGCTTTCTTGTCATAAGTAATTCCTTTTCCCATAACAATGATTTCGTTTCCAGTTTTATCTGTTACGACAGCTACATTATTATTAAGTTTTTTCTTAATTTTCATGTATCTCCCTTTCCAAATGATATATTCAAAGACTGGCCTCACCTTTTCTTATATCCGTTTCAGCAAATTCATGCCAAAATAAAAAATGACCCTATAATTTATGCAATAACATATACTATACAGGTCATGCTTGGCTTCACAACCGCAATCCAATTTAAATGTCTAATAAAACAGAGTATCGCCCATTACTTAAAACGGTCAGAATCTCTATACCTTTTTATTATATCCACTTCCATAGCAATTGTCAACTGAATAAATTTTGCAAATGATATCTGCCAGTATATCAAAATCCTTCCGTCCACGAACACAAAAACTTTATCTTAATTTCTACGAGACCTTAAGAAAAGAGAAATTTTAGTTTTCGATTAGCTCAATGTATAAGCCAATACAGTAAAACATACATACTATGAGTTTTGATTTATTGGATTTAATACCTGTAAACTTTAGGTATCTTAGAAAAACGAAATAAAAGAATAGAAGATCCAGAACCATTGAAATTTTGCCGTTATTTTGACAGGTTCGCAGCAAATTTGGTGCATTGTTTGAACTCGCGTAGCGAGTGAGTTATGCAAGGAAAATTTGCGAATCAGCGACCGGTCAAAATGGCGAGCAAAA
>QWCK01011033.1_pt1 | contig 10673 bp, 8 predicted proteins | sample 1972571 | NCBI WGS metagenome assembly QWCK01 (sample SAMN09866710, study PRJNA288562) | Human gut metagenome isolate term2_stool, whole genome shotgun sequencing... | isolation source: gut | host: Homo sapiens | place: USA: California | reverse complement strand
GACGGACTCGCTGATGAGTTTGATGGCGTCGATGATGTCCTGATGGCTGTCCGGACTGTGGCAGATGACGACGGGGTAGCCGAGGCTCCGTATCATTTCCACCGTATTTTTATCAATATAGTCGGTGAGAATGAGAAGATCCGGTTTGGTTTTCATGATGAGACTTGTGGAAATGTGACCGCCGGGAGGAATGGTGTAACGGATGTCTTTCACTTCGCCGGCGATAAAGGAACCCATCGGGTCTTTGGAGAGGACGTTCACGGCAACTGCGTGGTCGGCAGGTACGAGACCGAGGAGTATGGTGTCAAAAGCCAGTTGGGCGGTAATAATCCGTTTCGGTTTATGGGGAATGTAGACTTGATTTCCTTCATAGTCGGTGACGGTGTAGCCGTCAGGAGTTACCGGCGTTTCCGGTTTCGGAATGCCGCAGCCGGTTAAAAGGAAGAGGCAAAAAAGAAATGCAAGTCCCGGTTTAAAAAGTTTTTGCATGGAAAATATCCTTTTATTCTAAATCTCTTTGCGAAATACACTCATTTTCAGTTTATCTTTCTATAGTGTATAATAATGGAAATGCTAACAGAATTTCAAGTATCATAAGGTCAATGAAGACAACAAATGACTTTGCCGTGTTAGGCCGGATTTGAGGAGAGGGACATGATTCAATCGGTAAAAGGAAAAAGTTTGTTTATTGTATTGATGGCGGTTTTATTGTTTTTGGTGGTGGTGGCGGCGCTCCATGTAGGCGCGATTCCCGTTCCGGTGACCACAGTATTTCATGAAATAGCCAGGGGTCTCGGTCTTCCTGCTTTCGGTACGGCACCGACGCAGGAACAGATGGCGGTTTTTTGGTATATCCGCATGCCCCGTATCGTGATTGCCGTTCTGGCAGGGGCGGCACTGGCGGCGTCAGGTTCTGTCATGCAGGGGGTATTTTCCAATCCGCTTGCCGATCCCGGCATCATCGGCGTATCCTCGGGGGCGTCTTTCGGGGCGGTTATCTGCATTTATCTGGGGCTGACGTCCGTATCCATGTATTATATGCCCGCGTTTGCCCTTCTCGGAGCCGTTTTTTCCGTGGCGGCGGCGATTTTCCTCACGCTTCATAACGGGAAAATGCCTCCCATGAGTTTGCTTCTTGCCGGCGTGGCGGTGAGTATTTTTCTCGGTGCGATGACGAACGGACTTCTTACTTTTATGAATGAATACAGACTGAAGGAATTTCTTTTCTGGATGGTCGGCGGTCTTGACTACCGCCGGTGGGAACATGTGACGCTTGCCTTTGCACCGATTATCACGGGCATTGGGACTCTTCTTCTTCTGGCCCGCCATTTGAATGTGCTGTCTCTGGGCGAAGCGGAAGCAAAATCGTTGGGCATGAATATTCTTTTTTATCGTTCTCTTTTTCTTTTCATTGCTTCCCTCATTACCGCCGTTGCCGTTTGCGTGAGCGGCATGATCGGCTTTGTCGGGCTTGTGGTTCCGCATATTACAAGGATACTCATCGGTCCCGATCATCGCACGCTTTTGCCGGCGGCGTCGCTTCTGGGCGCGTTATTTCTTCTTCTTTGCGATACCTTGGGACGGACAATCGCCGCGCCTTTGGAGATCCGGGTAGGCATCATGACCGCCGTCATCGGAGCCCCCTATTTCCTCTATCTGATTCGCAGAATGAAACGGCACGGAGGTATGTGATAATGAGTGAATACATATTGGAAGCCCGCGAGATTTCCGTTTCCTTGGGGCATAAAAAAATTTTGGAAAACTGCTCTCTTTTTGCCAAACCGGGAGAATTTATCGGAATCATCGGTCCGAACGGAGCGGGGAAAAGCACATTTCTCAAAGCCGTGAGAGGAATCATCCCCCGCACGGGCGGCGAAGTTCTGATTGACGGGAAAAATGAGAAAGGTATGCGTGATAAGGAAATTGCCGGGAAAATTGCGTTCATGCAGCAGGAATTTCGTACAAGTTTCAGCTATACCGCCAAGGAAATTGTTCTTTCCGCCCGCTACCCCTATCTCAAATGGTGGCAAAAAGAAGACCTGGACGATGAAAAAATAGCGGAAAAATGGATGACCTACACAGGCGTGCTTCATTTGGCGGACAAACCGGTCCAGACCCTTTCCGGCGGGGAACGGCAACGAGTGATCCTTGCGAAAGTTCTCGCCCAGGAAACGCCGATCCTCTTTCTTGACGAACCGACGGCATCCCTTGACCTGCAATATCAGGAAGAAATTTTCCGTCTTTGCCGGGAACTTGCGGAATCGGGAAAAACAATCATCATGATTTGCCACGACCTCATGATGTCCGCCCAATGGTGCAGCCGGCTCATGCTCCTGTCGGAGCGGGGATTTACCGCCGATGGAAGCCCCGTGGAAGTACTGACGGAAAATAATTTGAAAAGAGCATTCCGCTTGGATTCTCTCATTTATAATGACCCGATTTCCGATCGTCTTGCCCTGTATACCTATCAAGGCAAAGAAGAAAAGCGGGAAAATGTGCTCGTTCTCGGTGACAGTGTGGAAACAGTAAGCCTCATGCGCCATCTTTTCCTGGCAGGCTATCAGGTGAATTGCGGCCCCTTGGGGGAAAAAACACTCGCCCGGGCAGCCTCTTACTGTTTCCATATCCCTTACGCAAGAAGCGAAGAAGAATTGGAAACACTCATCAAAACCACGCCGGTCATTATAGATGACACAAAAGGAGAGAAACTCTGTCACATACCCGAAACGGCACGACTTTACCGGACGGATACGCTCTCACGACAAGAACTACAAGAAAAAATCGACGGCGGAGAATTATAAAGAAATAAAAAATTCAAAATTCGCAATGGCTCTCATAAGGGTCATTTTTTATAAACAATAAAGAAATGTTTCACGTGAAACGATAGTATACATTCCTCTGTCGTGTAAAAACGCAAAAATGATTCTGACCTGTGTACGAAAGCTTGCCTCTATCGCCTCGCAAGCTCGGTACTTCCCCCGTATTCGGGGGAAGCTGACGTTAAGGAAAAAAGAAAACTGTAGTTTTTATAAAAGGAATTAACTGCTTGCCTGTCATTCTCGAACGGTGGCAGAAGTGAAGTGCGTTATAAATGGAATTAAATGGAAGTTGTCATAAAAGGAAAGAATGAAGAGTGCGAGCCTTCCCCGCACACGGGGAAGGTGGCGGCGTTAGCCGTCGGAAGGGGCAAGTATGAGCAGAAAAGAAAAACAGTTTTTTACAAAACGGCATTAAATACCTGCCTGTCATTCTTGAACGATCGTAAAAGCTCATATGACCATACTGTAATAAAAGGAAATTGTCTCAGAGTGAAGAATCTAGAAAAGGTTACAGGTATTAAATATTCTGACCTGTGTACTCACGCATGTCCCTACCGCCTCGCAGCTTCGGCTAAGGAAAAAATTAAGTTTTATCATCATTCCGATTCTGTCTGCCGAGCAAGAGTGAGGGCAGGTGAAATCTGTTTGGCAAATGATATTTCATATTTGCCTTTTATGGAAGAACAGAGTATCTGTATCAAGTAAAGAATAGGAGTGATGCCTGATGTTTCCTGTTCTTGTTTTTTAAAATAAAAGCACATAAAAACGCCGCTCTTTTTCAGAACGGCGTGATTTTTATTTATGCCATATCCAGATTTTTCAAAATTTTGTTCAGAACGCCTTGGAATATTTTCATATCCGTGTCGGAAACACCGGCGTAGAAACGCTGATCGAGGGCGATTGCTTCTCTGTGGCTGATGGCCTCGACTTCTCTGGCTCGGTCGGTCAGAAACAGGCGATATTTTCTTGCGTCTTCGGGAAGACGTTCTTTCCTGATCAAACCCTTTTTCAGCATGCTTTTCACCATGACCGTGATGGTCGGATTTGTCAGGTGGAGATGATCTTCCAGCACTTTCTGGGTCACCACCTGTTTTTTGTGGGTCGATAAATAAGCGATAATCAGCGCCTGCCGGGCGGTAAGACCGTATTTTTTCATAATATTGGATTGTTTAAGGAGCATCCGTTTGTGTGCTTGTCCTAAATTGTAGGTCAAACCCATCTGGTCGCTGTTTTCGAGATCTTTGGGATGTAAATGGATTTGTTTTTTCATAAATATCACCTGGCTGTCAAACGTAAAACATGGAAATAAGCGGTCACGGGGTCATACAGTTGAAACGGACGAATCGGATGATACCCGGTTACCGGCCGGCAAATAGGGAGAAAAGGGTGTTTCTTCCTGTCGTTTCTTTCCTTTTTCTTTCATGTCCCAGCGGTCATTCTTGTCAATTTCACCGTAGAGGATATGCTCTCCTGCGGTGATTTCAAACGTTATCTTTCCCTGTAAGTCATGGCGTTTTACGGAAAAAGAAGGGCTTTTTACAGAAAAGGTATCTTTCCATAAGATGTTCATATTCCGGCGGATGATGACGGTCATCAGTCCGTCATGATACTCCATTTCAAAAATGGTCAGCCGGCCGAATCCGTCATTAAAAAATAAGGTGGAAGAATGGGATTGGCCCGGTTCTTCATAAACGGATAAGGAAGAATAGTGAAATTCTTCTTCCCTGTTCCCGGCAGGAGGAGAAATGAGAGCAGTTCCTTCCGGTATTTGCGCCGAAATGCCCCAGAGGGGACATAAAGCGAGAGCAATGACAGCTCCTATCATTTTAATGAAAAACATGAAATGCCTTTCTGTATTTGGATACCAAAATAAGAGAGGAAAGTATTTTTTAAAATTAACCGAATATAAAACCACGATTAATAATATAAAAATATATATTCTTCTCAATAATCATTTTATCACTAAACAGAAGAAAATGAAAATACAAGAGGTGACAAAATTTTTTATAAAACAGTAAATAAGAAATTTAGAAGACGCATGCTTTCTTCGCCATGACAAATCACTACAGGCGGACATGCAATTCTGGTATACTGAAACGGAACAAAGGAGACGGATATGAAGATCATGGTGAGCGCCTGTTTATTGGGAAAGCGGTGTAAATACAACGGCGGTGATAATTATCACCAAGGGGTAATCAATTTTTGCAAGGGAAAAGAAATCATTCCTGTTTGTCCGGAAATAGCAGCGGGGATGCCCTGCCCTCGTCCGCCTGTAGAAATCGTCGACGGAAAGGTCACAGACTGTCACGGAAAAGATGTGGACGCCAAATACAGGAAAGGGGTGGAAAAGGTAATCGAAGAAATCAAGGATACGCCGGTGGCACTGGCCATTTTGAAATCCCGGAGCCCCACCTGCGGCGTTTACGAAATCTATGACGGAACGTTTACGGGACGAAAAATCAAAGGGAGCGGAATTTTGGCAGAGGCGCTGCGGAGAAAAAAGATTCCTCTTGTGGATGAGGAAGATCCGTTATTTCATAAAAAATAAAAGCAACATAAAAAGCACGGAGCAGAAAAAAGGTTCCGTGCTTTTGGTTTGCCGTTCAAAAATGACGGCAGAGGTGAATTGCGTTTTATAAATGGAATTAAATGGGAGTTGTTGCAAACGGAAAGAATACCAATCACAAGCTGTCCCCGTTTGTCGGGGAAAGTGTCAGCGGAGCTGACGAAAGGGGCAAGTGTGAGCAGAAATGGAAAGAATGGAATATAAGCATGAGTAGACACGAAAAAAGCAATTCTTACAAAACGATAGTAAATACCTGCCTGTCATTCTTGAACGAAGGTAAAAAGCTAATTTGACTGTCTCCGCGTGCGGGGGAAGCCGACGCTAAGGAAGAAAGAAATTATAGTTTTTATTATTTTAAACGCGTTTGACGATATTCTCTGCCGGATTCTTCGCTATTCATAACAATCTGTTTTTATATTTAATTTCTTCATGTAAGCTTACCACCGCTCAAGAATGACGGCAGGGATGCTTTTGGTTTTTCTACGATATTTTAACCTGTGTACGCAAACTTGCCCCTATCGCCTCGCAGGGCTCGGCACTTCCCTCCGCGTGCGGGGGAAGCGAACGCTAAGGAAAAAAGAAATTATAGTTTTTGAAATCTATTACTTGCTTATGGATTATGAAACTGAAAAATAATGAAAAGACTCATATAAAAAAGCTGTCCCCGCTTGTTGGGGAAGTGTCAACCGTTAGGTTGACGAAAGGGGCAAGTGTAAGCAGATACGTAATTCAGGGGCAGCAACGGCTAAGGAAAAGAATTTTGTTTTTGCTTTGGTAAAATCAGATAGATTATATATCTATAAATAGTATAGAATCATGCAAAATCCGCATAGACGGGGGGGGGGTAAATAGTGCTATCATTATAAATATTCTTGAGTATCGGGCGTAGAAAACGGAAAGGAGAGGCGAAAAAGAGAGGTTCCCGAGAAAAGAATTTAGTTTTATGTCCGTTATCTTCAGTATCTGTCATCCATGAGAAAAGAGGTCAGGATTTGCATGAATAAAACGTATAAAATTATATGGAGTCAAATGAAAAACACATATGTAGTTGTTTCCGAAATTGCAAAAAGTCACAGTAAAACCGTCTCAAGCCGGCAAAGAAAATCAATCGCCGCAGTCATGACGGTTCTTGCTTTGGGTTTCATTCCCGGCGGGGCATATGCTGCTCTTGACGGAGTGAAGACTTTTGTCGAACCGGGCAATCAAAATGTCAAAATCGGCAATGGTATTTCGTTACGGAATAATAACGGCAAAAATGGGGCTGTTGCCATTGGCGATCATGCGGAAATTGATGATTATGTCATGCAAGAAGGCAGTATTGCCATCGGCAAGAATGCCTTTGTCGAAAATATGTGGGGATTCCAGGATAAAACTTTCCGTTTCGGCATGTTCAAGCCCGCTGGTGATGAAAGAACAGATCCGTATCTTCCGGCAGGAATCGCTATCGGGCAGAATACTTATGCCCGGAGCGGCGGACTTATGATCGGAGATCATAAGTATATAGGGAAATTGGGAGATACGACCGTTGACTCTACCACAGACCAAAAAAAGAGAAGGCTTGCTGTTCTCGTCGGAGCGACGACATTGGGGCTGAATAGTTATTCTGCAGGCGCTTTTGCTACTACGACGGGAGCGTATTCCATTATGAGTAACGCCTATGACGGAAATACCAACCAGGGATCTGGGGCGCAGAACTTCGGAGCAGTTATCAATGGATCTTTTAATAGTATAGAGTCGAAGACGTCAGGAAACAGTTCCTCCGGTATCGCCAATGCTGTAGTGGGAACAGCGAACCGGACATTCAATGCAAATGGGGCGCTCGTTTTTGGCGCAGGCAATGAAATTAGCAATTCTGTGGAGGATATAAATTTACCGACGTTCTTTCCCAATGACGCGAAAGAACTGGCAGACGGGATCCGCAGTACCGTCCGCGGTAAAAACGGAGATGGTACCAGTGGCGGGGCCGTTCTTGCAATCGGCGGCGGGAATCTGGCTGATTACAGCAGCCGCTCCCAATTGTCCGGCGTGGGTAATACGTTAAAAGGAAGTGCGGCAAAGATTGCTTCCTATAACTTTTTGAACGGATATAGAAATACAGGAATCAATATATCCTATTCCACTTTGATCGGTACAAAAAATACAGTATCTGAAGGGACACATAATATCATTGTTGGGGATAATCATAAACTGTCTGACGCATCCCATAATGTAGTTCTTGGTAGTGCTGACACGGAATTGGAGACTAAAGTATCGGACACTGTCATCCTCGGGCATAATGCAAATTCGACTGTAGCAGGCGGTGTTGCTCTCGGAAGCAGATCGGTAGCGACTCGTGGAAAAGCAGATGCGGAACAAGTGTATCTCCATGAAAATGATGATGTAAAAGCAACGGTCAAAGGGGATTTGGCAGCCGTTTCGGTAGGGAATGCTGAGGCAACCCGCCAGATTACAGGAGTCGCCGCAGGTACGAAAGATACCGACGCGGTAAACGTAGCCCAGTTGAAAGCAATGACGGGTGGCGGAAGTGCGACATCGGTTCATTTTTTCTCTGTCAAAGGATCGGAATCATCACAAAATTATAAGAATGATGGAGCGAAAGAAAATGGAGCCATCGCGATAGGAGCAAATGCCGCAGCGGAAAAGAGCGGCTCTGTGGCCATGGGCTTTAATACCACGGCAGGAGGATCCGGTAGTATTGTAATCGGTGAAAGTACACATCTTCTTGCTAATGAGGAAAACAGGGGTGACAATAAAGGGACCGGAAGTATTATTATCGGTAACGAAAGTACAGATGCCGGTGGCACGAAAGACTATGCTGCCAGTGATGATACATTGATCGGCTCCCAAAATCATGTGGGAGAATCCAATGGCGTCTTTGTCAGGGGGAAAGGAAATATCGTCACCAATGCATACCACTATGAAGATCTGACACAGGAAGATATGCAGAAATTTATGGATTTTCTTATGCAAGGAAAACCGGCGGGGGAAGTTTTTGAAAAATTCGGCAGTCATATTTCTGTCAATGGCGATGGAAACTATGTCAACAATGCTCTCTACTCCCAGATATCAGGTGTGAATAATAAACTCATGGGAACGGATACGTTACCGTCAGAGTACAATATTATCACCGGTAACCGGAATACCTTAGAAAATGCATCGAACAATATCGTGACAGGAGATAAATATAAACTGGCAGGAGTTAAACATGCGGTTATTATAGGATTTTCTGATGAAGAAAAAGAAGTCAAAGTCTCCGATATTGTCATGGTGGGACATAATGCCAACACGACTGTCGCGAGCGGCGTAGCTCTCGGGAGCGGTTCCGTGGCGGATCGGGCAGGATTTACCGCGGTGAAAAAAGGCGTATTCAGTGAATTTGACCTGAACGGCAAAACCGCCGGCGCGGTCTCTGTCGGTACAAAAGACAAACTCCGCCAAATCATCAATGTAGGAGATGCAACGGAAGATACCGATGCTGTCAATTTGCGCCAGCTGAAAGCATTGAGTATCAAAGTGGACAAAGAAAGCAAAGGACAGTATCGTACTGGGTGTACGTTCATCTTCAGAAGGTATCAACGGTGTGGTTGTCGGCAATGACAACAAACTGACCGGTACAAAAAACGATCAAAACAACAGTGTCGTTATCGGTACCGGATTGAATGTAGACGGTGTACATAACATTGTTGTCGGTACCAACTATGAAAATTACGATCAAAAAGCGACGAAGGTAAAAGGTGAACAGAATACCGTTATCGGTAACGGAAATTTAGTCGGATATACGGCTGTCCAAGATCCCGATGATGCGACAAAATGGAAGTATACCGAGGTAAGTACAAGCGGAAGCGATCGAAATATAGTTGTCGGAAGCGGCAATACGGCAAACGGTAGCAGTGTCGCAGTAGGTACAAGTCTGGAAGTGGAAGATTTAGGACGTGCTTTCGGTAGCGGTAATAAGATTATCGGCAGTAATAATGGAGGCGGTCAATGGGGCTTGGCACTGGGCAGTAATAATACCGTCAAAGGGGAACATGCCGTCAGTGTAGGTACCGGAACGAATGCATTAGGAGATTATACGGTTTCCATTGGTTCGGAAGCTAAAACGAATGCATCGCAAAGTATAGCCATGGGATACAAGACGGAAACGGGAAAAGGATGGTCTGCGGCAATCGGAAGCGGTGCCAAAACTACAGGTACGGCAAGCACCGCGGTGGGCGGTTTGAGTGCTTCGGCAACGGTAGATTACGGTGCGGCATTTGGTTCTTACAGTGTGGCGCAAAGAGCAAGCGGTGTAGCAGGATACTTGGCAAACGGACAGAAAACAATGGCATGGAAATCTAATTTAGGAGCCTTTTCAGTCGGAGATGATGTGGAGGGTTATTCCCGTCAAATTACGGGAGTCGCTGCAGGTACAGAGGACACCGATGCGGTCAATGTGGCACAACTGAAAGCGGTAGAAAGCAAAATTACCCAAGCGGGCGCGGGAGCGCAAGACGAACGTGGATGTAAATAACCAACAGATTCATCACGTAAAAGACGGAACGGCTGATGACGATGCCGCAACGGTAGGACAGGTCAATAAGAAGATTGAGGAAATAACAACCACCGTGACGGGTTCTTCCGTGACCGGCGGAACGATCGGAGAAGATGGGAAGATTTCGCTTACCAAAGGCGACAAAACAACCGTTGAATTACAGGGGCAGTTAAAAGATATTTCCGCCAGAGCCGGGGACTATGGAATCAAAGATGACAAAGTTACAATCGGACTGGAAGATAACTACAGTAAGAAAGAGGCAGGAAATATTGTTATCAAAGACGTAGCGAAAGCCTCTCTCCTGGCGAAGGAAGTGAATGACAGGGAAAAAGCGGATATAGTCATTACAGAGACAATCGGAGCAGCGAATAAAGATGAACTGAAAACTGCATATCAAGACACAACGTATATTAAGAACAGCACGACTCTCGTAGAAGCGGACAAAGCCTTGGATAAAGCCATCAGCAAAAATGCAGGGGATATCACAAGGATTGAAAATAACCTCTACGATATGGGAAACAGAGTGGGCGAACTGGACACAAGAATGAATAAAGTCGGTGCAGGCGCTGCCGCTCTTGCCGCCCTTCATCCGCTCGACTTCGATCCGGAAGACAAATGGGATATTTCCGCAGGCATCGGCAACTACAAAAATGCCACCGCCGCCGCAGTGGGACTCTTCTATCGTCCGAATGAAAGAACCATGCTGAGCCTCGGTTGGACAATGGGAGACAGCCGAAATATGGTGAACGGAGGATTC
>QWCK01005943.1_pt1 | contig 10675 bp, 14 predicted proteins | sample 1972571 | NCBI WGS metagenome assembly QWCK01 (sample SAMN09866710, study PRJNA288562) | Human gut metagenome isolate term2_stool, whole genome shotgun sequencing... | isolation source: gut | host: Homo sapiens | place: USA: California | reverse complement strand
CCCATACGCCCTTGATGGTCAGCGGATCGGTATCCATGGTCTCGGAACCGTAGCACCAGCAGGGAGTAACAGTCAGGGTAATATCTACGCCTGCCTTGCGGAACTTGTCTGCGCATGCTGCCGCCTCACCTACACGTCCGATGGTGGTGTCTGCGATTACAACCTTTACCGGCTCACCGTTGGAATAACGGATATTTTCCTCAAACAGCTTTGCTGCTGCTTTTGCCATGTTCATGGTCTGCTCTTCCAGAGATCCTCTTACATCAAGAGTTCCTCTTCTTCCGTCGATAGTAGGACGGATACCAATTACCGGATAATCCCCAATTAATCTGCTTTTTGCCACTTTTTTAACCCTCCATTTTTTGTAAAATAGATTTTCACGTTTCTGATAATCACATTATATAACACTTTATTAAAAAATGCACGTAATTTTCTGTTATGATATGGACATTTTTTGTGCTAATTGTTATACTTCTTCTATATAAAAGAAACTTCTTTTATCACATTCGACCGACAATTCATGTGGCAGGAGATTATTTATTATGAAAGCTTTCCATGAGGTGCGAAATTACGACTCTGACTATATGGTCTGGCACTCCCGGTATGACAATATCGGGTTTCTGGCCCACTGGCATAAGGAAATCGAACTGATCTATGTCCGCTCCGGTTCCTGTTCCCTAAGCATTACCGATCAGACCTTTCTGGCCCGGGCCGGGGATCTGGCCATCTGTGAGAGCGGCATGATTCACTACAGCAATTCCCACGGCATGGACAATTCCCTTGATTTTATTATTTTCGACACCTCGATCCTCGGACCTATCTTCCAGAATCCCAGGTTCGTGCATCCGTTGGTGACAAAGGAGGAACTGGAGACTCACGGATTGTCTGACCGACTTACCAATCTCATCGACACCGTTTCCCGGGAGCTGGAGCAGAAGAAGCCCTTTTACCAGGAGGTGGTCACTTCTTCCATCCAGACCTTCTGGGCGCTTCTGAAGCGCTGTCATCCCCGGACTGACGCGGAGCAGCTTCCCGACGACCGACGTTCCCGGATGCTGGGGGATCTGCAGAATCTGCTTTCCTATATCGACGAACACTACGCCGACAATATTACCCTGGAATACGCCGCTTCCCGGATGAATTTCAGCAACAGTCATTTCTCCAGGACCTTTAAGAAGCTCATGGGCATCCATTTCGTCACTTATCTGAACCTGGTCCGGGTGGAACAGGCCGCTTCGCAGCTTCGGAATACCGGGAAGAAAATCACCGACGTGGCTCTGTCCTGCGGCTTCAACAACATTCGCACCTTCAACCGGGTCTTCAAGGACATCACCGGATATACACCATCGGAGTTTCTGCTGCTGGCGGATCCGGATGTATATAAGAGAACCTATTACAATCGCCGCTCCACGGAGAAAGAGTATGTGGAGCACGATTCTTTAACCCTTGTGAAAAATCATCAGTAAAAGGAGGTTCCGCCATGCCACAACACCCCACCCTGATTCGCAAACGTCTGATCCCTCTGGAAACCCTGCGTCTGGAAAGGGACGTGGTGGTTCACCGCAGCGATCGGCTGCTGGTCACCCGATGGACCACCATCAAACCCAAGAAAGAGCTGCATCACGGCTCTTCCTGCTTTCTCCTGAAAGTCCAGACCGCCTTTTAAGGGGCTGACTGTGATCAGGATCAGCACGATCCCTGCAAAAAAACGGATATATTTTTCATAAGACGCATCTGCCAGCAAATGACTGATCACAGACAGGAATACCATAAAAAATATAATATTCCTTGCCCATTCTAATAAAATCTCTCCCATACCTTTCCTCTGCCTGTTTTTATGTTTCAGGCTTACTATTTCAGGCTTACTGTTTGTTACGCAGCCAGATAAGTGACATTGGTGCCTGCGCAGGTTATGGCTATGACCAGGATAAACAGGAAAAGGGAATAAAGGGTGATCCTTAAAAGCAGTCCATGGCCTGCCGCCATCCCCTGGATACAGGAAATGATCCTTTTGTCACAAACAGGCTGCAAAAGAGCCGCTGCACCCTGATACATGACCATTAAAACAGCCAGCTTCACAACCGGTACCAACGTGATCACTGCCAGGATCAGGACCGCCGCTGCTCCCAGACTGTTTTTGATCAGTACACTGCTTCCAAACACCAGTCTTGCCGCTGCACCGGTTGCCTGTCCTAACCCCGGTATCATTTCCGCAAATTTCATGATCGCAGATCTGCCTGCACTGTCCGCATAGGGAAGTACCAGTGACTGAAGGATCTGAAGTCCCAGTGTCAGTCCCAGGATACTTCTTAATCCCCAGGATACGATTTTTTCCATTAACTCCGTCATTTTGCTGAAAAATGGCTCTTCCATCATGTGATCTCCCAGTACCAGCAGGCCATACACACGCACAATGGACAGAAATACCTGACGGCACAGCCACTGCACCGCCCAGGCAGCTCCCAGGGCGATCTCATAAAAAGCCGCAACACTGGTACTTCCCCCTGCAAAGGCCACGCTGATAAAATAGGCCGGCATAAGCAGACGGACAAACTCCAGGATCTGGTCTAATACCTGGGCTGTGATCTGGATACTGGACAGAAAACTTCCTGCCAGACAGGTAAAAATCAGCAGATAGATCATGTAAAAAGCAGTTTCCGGGATCTGGCTGCCTTTAAAAGCGGAAGCTGCATGGGAAAATACCGCCCCGGTCAGCCCTAAAACCGCTACCTGTACTAAAAGGGCCTGTCCCTCCTTTGCCTGGGAAAACAGGGCATCTTCCAGCAGTTTCCCTGCTGTATTTACGATTTCTTTCATGTTTCCCTGAATAATGACCTGCATCAGATCTGTAAGGGAGACCGTTCTTCCCTCTGGCCGCAGCCCATCCAGATATTCCTGGATCCTCTGGATCTCTTCCCCGATCCCCATTTCTTCTTCCAACTGCGCCAGGGGATCCTTTGCAGGTTCTTCCCCAAAAGCCGTCATATGAATGCCTGAAAAAATAAAAAAAAGCAGAAATACTGCCACCAGCCACCTGTTTGCCTGTTTTCTCATTTTTCAGATCCCCTATGTAAGTATCTGGTCCAGTGTGCCAAATAATGCCAGAAGGACCGGCATACTCACTGCCAGGATCGTCAGTTTCCCAAATATTTCGATCTGCTTTCCCAAAGAGGCATATCCGGCGTCTTTGCAGATCCCGGAGGCAAATTCTGCACTGTAGGTAATACCGGTCATTTTTAAAAGTGTTATGAGATACACCGGCCGGATCTTTATGTACTGCTCCAACTGCCTGACTGTATCCAGGATCTCTCCCAGCCGCCCTGTACCATAAAAAAGGAAGAAAAGCTGGGCTGCGATCACCACAAAAATACCATACTCTGCCTTTACTCCCTTCATCCACACAGCCAGAAGGACCGCCGCGATCCCGGCTGCCCCCAAAGTCAGCATATTCATAGCCATTCCTCCCTTACAGCAAAAACAGCTGCTTCATGGTTTCAAACAGATCATATATGTACGGGATCATCCAGAACAGCACCATGACCAGCCCCGCCAGACTGGTAAGAAATGCCTGTTCATCTCTTCCGCTGTGTTTTAGTACCTGGCAGATCACAGAAACCAGGATCCCCACTGCTGCTATCCTGAAAATGAGATTTACATCCATAATTACGTTCTACCCCTAAAGCATTACAATCACTAAAAACAGGCTTCCCATCACCCCTAAGACTGTACTGAGCCGGCATTTTTCCCGGATCTCTCCGCGGAGTCTTGAAACAGAAAGTTCCAGCTGTTCCAAATACAAAAGTAACGTCCTCTCCTGCATCTGGGTATCCAGATAGCCCAGCTGTCCCCCTAAAGAAAGGAGTTTTTCCCTGTCCTCTTTTTCCAGAAACAGTGGTTTTCCATTTTTTTCCATTTCTTCTATTGTCTGTTCCCAGATTTTGGAAAATGTCTCTCCGTTATGACAGCCGATCTTTTCTGCAGTCTGTGTAAAAAGTTCTCCCAAAACACCTTTTTCCCGTTTGCCGATGCGCTCAAAGGCTTCCTCTAAAGGTGCATGACTGTAAACGATCTCCCCTTTCAGGCAATAGATCATCCTTCTCAGGTTCTCTAAAGTGCTCAACCGCTTTTTATATCCCCATGCCAGCCATACGCCCATTCCCGAACCTGCAAAAAGGATCAGCAGCCCGCCTGTCCATTTAAGAAACATAGAAATCCTCCTTTCTGTTAAAATGTTCTCCCGGAATACAACCGGTTAAAACCACTGTCATAAACCACTTCCACTTTTCCCCGGCATTCCCGCTTTCTGCTTAAAAACACCAGACGCTCAAAAGTTTTTTCCTCTAAAAGTTCTCGAAAACCGGCTCTTTCTTTTAACTCTTCCAGGGAATTTCCATGAGCCGTTGCTGCCAGGGCGCAGCCGCAGTTTCTTACATATTCTACTGCTTTGATATCTTCTTTTCCGCCGATCTCATCTACTGCCACAACAGCCGGCGCCATGGACCGGATCAGCATCAGCATTCCCTCGCTTTTCGGGCATCCGTCCAGCACATCGGTACGCATCCCCAGATCATTCTGTGGAACGCCCTGATAACAGGCTCCCAGTTCTGACCGCTCATCTGCCACCCCTACGTTTACACCGGCAAAGCTGCATTTTCCTGCTTTCTGGCTGCTTCCATCAGAAACCTGACGGATCAGATCCCTGAGCAGTGTTGTTTTTCCACATCCAGGTGGAGAAACAATCAATGTACTCACAAATTTTCCATTTACATATAAAAATGGAAGAACCTGATCTGCACATCCTTTTATCTCATGGGCCACTCTCACATTTAAAAATGATGCTGCTTTAAGTCCCGTGATCTGCCTGTCTTTTAATATCACTCTCCCTGCAACCCCGATCCGGTGACCGCCCCGGACTGTAAAAAAGCCCTGGCGCAGCTCTTCTTCTGCTGCATACAGGGAGAAACCTCCCATGATCTCCAGGGTATCTTTTAATTCTTTTTCCCTTATTTTTTCCAGTTTTTCCCAGTTTTCCAGTTTTCCTGAGGATCCCAGTTCTGTCAGATCTCCAGAACCCGTAATTCCCATTTCCTTTCCTGCTATGCGAAAGAGAATGGGCTGACCGCAGCGCAGGCGGATCTCTTCTAACCGGGCAAAATCCAGGGGAAGTGCTTCTAATATCTGTCTGAGCCTTACAGGAAATAAATTTACGATCTCCTGCTTTAATCCCTTTTCTGTTTTTGCTGCCATTTTTCTGTACCTCTAACTCCAGTATATGAGGACAACATGATTTTATGACATGCTGTCTGGAACAAAGGTAAATAAATCGCTTGCATTGAATCGCGCCAAACTGCCTCATCATTGCACAAAAAGGCAGCTGCCAAAGTGAATTTTACTATTTCACTGTAGCAACTGCCTTTTTATGGTGCTGTCACCTTTAGGTAACATATTCTTTTACTTGTGATAGGGTTCTCCTGCTATGATCTTAAATCCTCTGTAGATCTGCTCCAAAAGTATCACCCGCATCAGCTGGTGCGGAAATGTCATTTTTGAGAAACTGAGAGCATAATCTGCCCGGTCCATCACCTCTTTGGAAAGTCCCAGGGATCCACCGATGACAAATACCAGATGGCCTTTGCCTTCTACTCCCAGTTTTTGTATCTTTCCTGCCAGTTCCTCACTGGAAAGCATTTTTCCTTCTATTGCCAGTGCCAGCACATAAGCACCGTCTTTGATCTGGGCCAGGATCCTCTGCCCCTCTTTTTCCCGGATCTGCCGCTCCACATTTTCACTGGCCCCATCCGGCGTCTTTTCATCTGCCACCTGAATGATCTCCAGCTTGCAATATCTTCCCAAACGCTTACTGTATTCAGCAATGGCATCCTCAAAAAAACGTTCTTTTATTTTTCCTACTGTAACTAATGTAATCTTCACTGACTTTCTTTTCCTTCTGTTTTTCCTTATTTCGCCTGGAAATAATAACCAACGCCCCATTTTGTATGTACAAACTTAGGGTCACTTGGACTTGGTTCGATCTTTTCACGAAGCCGTCTTACATGAACATCCACAGTTCTTACATCTCCGCTGTCCATAGCCTTATTTCCCCATACATAATTAAGGAGGGCTTCACGGCTGTATACTTTATTTGGATTGCGCACTAAAAGTTCCAACAGATCAAATTCTTTTGCTGTAAGATTGATCTCTTTTTCACCGATAAACACTCTTCTTCCTTCTGTGTCCATCTTCAGGTCGCCGGAACCAATGTAAGTATTGGCCTGTTCTTCCTTTTTCTGGCGTTTTGCCTTCATGCTGCGACGGATAATGGCACGGATCCTTGCCTTTACTTCCAGGATATTAAAGGGCTTGCTGATATAATCATCTGCCCCGTATTCCAGTCCCAGGATCTTATCCATATCACTGCCCTTTGCAGTCAGCATGATCACCGGCATATCTGAAAATTCACGGATCGCCTGACACACTTCAAATCCATCGTGCTTGGGAAGCATTACATCTAACAGTACAATATCATATTCTGTCTTTTTTGCCATTTCAATGGCTTCTTCTCCGTCATAGGCGCAGTCTACCTCATAGCCATCCTGTTCCAGACTGAACCGGATCCCTTTTACGATCAGTTTTTCATCATCTACTACTAATACCCGTGCCATTTTTCAGCTCCCCTTTATCTATATCTATCTCTTTATCGTCACTGTCCATGCACCGCAAGCCAGCAACCGCTCTATCAACTATACAGTAATATCATCTTTGATCTTATTAAAAGCGCTTTCCTTAATCCCGGACACTTTCATCACATCTTCGATTCTCTCAAAGCTGCCAATTTCTTCCCTGTAACGTATGATCGCCTCTGCCCGTGACTGGCCGATCCCAGTTAATGTCATCAGTTCTTTCACATCGGCCCTGTTTAAATTTACCTTTCCGGAACTTTTCCGGTCAGAAACACTTGCAGATGAACCAGGATCAAAAACAGCGCCCTGTTCTATCATCTGGGCTGCCTGGGCCAGATCCGGTACCATGATCCTCATACCATCTTCCAGCACAGCCGCCATATTCATGGCATCACCGGCACCTTCTTCCAACATTCCACCTGCCTTATCAATGGCTTCATAGACTCTGCTGCCTTCCTGCATCTGGTAAACGCCTGGATATTTTACGTGACCGCATACATGAACGTAGATTGTAGATCCCAATCTTGTTTCTGCTGTTTCCTGGGGTTCAGCTGTTTCCGGTAATGTTTCTCCTGCTTCTGACTGTTCTGCATCATCTGCATGTTCCAGGTTTTCACTGCTTTCAGCCACGGTTTCAAGCAGGATCTCATCCTGTTCTTCTTTCAGATTTCCTGTGCAACCGCCACAGACAAACACAGCTGCAGCCAGGGCCGCAGCTATCTGCTTTTTCTTCTTCAAAGATAATGTTCTCTTCAACGATATTCCTCCATGGAATACCATCTCAGCCTGCTATTACTATTCTATCGGAAAGGCAATTTAAATACAAGCGGTAATTCTAACATTTTCCCGTCTTTTTTTGACTTTTCGCTTTATCTCTGAAAAATAATGATCCCTGCCACAGCAACAGCTGCTCCTAAAAGTTTATGCCATTCAAAAGGCATTTTTTCTGTGCCAAACCATCCAAACAGCTGGATCACATATGCTGTGATGATCTGTGCCACTACGATGAGAAGGGCAGTCTGTGCCGGTCCTAAAGACTGCATGCTGCGGATCACTGTATAGGTGATCACCGCCCCTATGATACCGCCGGAAAGAAGGTAGATGGGAGAAACCGAAAAGAGTCCCCGCACCGGCGGTCTCCCCGTAAAAAACCATATAACAACACAGGCAATCAAGGCTGTTGCCTGGACCCAGCCGGAAGCCACCCACACGCTGGTCTGTTTTGTCACACCTGTATTAAATACGCCCTGTACGCTCATCAATGCACCGGATAAAAGCGCTGTTACTATCCCTGCCATTTTTTGCCCTCCTGGAATTTTCCCATACTGTATCCAATCTTTTTTCTCTTTCTTAGACTGCGCAGGCTTCCCTCTTTTTATTCTCCCTTCATGGACAATCTCACCTGAATGTTGTATAATCTTTAACGAGATATACAATTTCAGAAGGTGGTTTTTATATGGCTGAAGCTTTTTTTCAGGCAACCGCCTGGACCATGGATACTCCTAAGCCCTATGGAGCTTTTCATCTGGTCCTGACCGTCCTTGGTGTATCCTTAAGCATTTTTCTTGCCCGGAAGTTCTCTTTTCCGGAAAGAAAAGCCGGACCGGATACCATTCTTTTTTTATGCGGCTTATTTTTAGGGCTGACAGAATTATATAAACAGGGATTTATCTATTATATAGAAAATGGCAGAACCTATGACTGGTGGTATTTTCCATTCCAGCTGTGCAGTGTTCCCATGTACCTTGGACTTTTCATTCCCATGGTTCCTGCCCGAATAAGAAATGTCTTTTACCTTTTTATCCAGGATTTCGGTCTTCTTGGCGGGATCATGGCACTGGCTGAACCCAGCGGACTGATGCATCCTTACTGGACCATGACCGTCCACGGCTTTTTATGGCATTTCAACCTTATTTTTATGGGGCTTATCTGTGCATTTTATAACCTGAAAACAGAAACGCCAAAAAGCTATCTGCATACGATCCCGTTGTTTCTTTTCTGTACTGCCATTGCCACAGCTGTAAATGTATTATCCCATCCTTACGGCAATGCGGATATGTTTTACATCAGTCCCTATTATCCAAACGGGCAGATCGTCTTTCACCAGATCTCCCTGGTGATCGGAACATTTGCAGGAAACTGTCTTTACCTTGTCAGTGTTCTTCTTGGCGGTTTTATCATTCATATAAGCTGCCTGGAAATAGGACAACATTATTTTACAAAAATTTCCAAATCTTAATTTTAAAAGGAGAATATGATTATGTCAGAGATCACAAAAGAGTCAAGAGCCGACAGAGCCATTGCCTGTCACAACAAAGGTTACAACTGCGCACAGTCTGTAGCTTTCGCATTTTTAGATAAGGTAGATATTGACCCGGAGACTCTGTTTAAAGTAACTGAGGGCCTTGGCCTTGGAATGGGCGGTATGGAAGGAACCTGTGGCGCTATCTCCGCAGCAGCCGTTTTAGCCGGTTTAAAGATCAGCACTGCAGACCTGGAAAAGCCAAACTCCAAGGGAACTTCCTATAAGGCATCCAAAGCCTGCATCGCAGCTTTCAAGGAGAAAAACTCCACCATCGTATGCCGTGAATTAAAGGGCGTAGACACCGGAAAAGTCCTCCGCGCATGTCCGGACTGCATCCGTGATGCGGTTGCCATTATCGAAGAGAACCTGTTTCCAGAAGAGTAAGCAGTCCAAAACAGCTTAAAACACAACAAAATAAGCACGAAAAAGGGAAGCCTGTTTTAATAGCTTCCCTTTTTTAACAGCTTACGGATATAAGCATAAGCGCTCTCTTCCCCTCCATCCTTTAAAATCGTAAGGAGCTTTTCCAAAAGCGCCCTGGTCTCCGGGTGAATGGTAATGTATTTCTTTGTAAATTCATAGTATTCCATAGGTGCTGCGCTGGTGTAATTCTTCCCACGGTACACCTCGCAGGCTGCGATCCGGTCGCAGAGCATCTCTGCCACATAGTTCACCGGCATCTTATTTCCCACCAGACCTTCTTCTTTATTTAAAGAAACATCGATCCAGTATTCAAAATGATGCTTGTTCCGTCCCTTGTGATGAAGCCAGGCTTTGGAAAAACCAATCGCCTCACGCTCTGCCGCATTAGGGCTCCGGTCCCCCTGGTAATAACGGACTCCTGTCCAGAACTCTTCCGGACTGTACTTTGACAGGTCATGTGTCAGTCCCTGCCAGTATAATCCGATCTTAAAGCAGTGCTTACACACTAACAGACGGTGTCTGGTAATGGTACAGAAATGTTTTACAATATTGACCAGCTTTATTTTCGGCATTTTCATTTCATTTTCAGACATTTCTAAATCCTCTCTAACTCAAAAAAACTCTCAATTAAACATTGTTAAATTTTTTTCTTTGCCTATTGTACCAGAACTTTTTCTTCCTCTCAATACTTATTTTCTTAGGCACAAAAGGTTTGACACCGCCCTTAATTTGTGATATTCTAATCACAGTTGCGAAATTACTTGCAACTCAACATTTTTTTATATTTTTTGGAGGTATCGTAATGAAAGGTACAGTTAAGTGGTTCAACAACCAGAAGGGTTACGGATTCATTTCTGACGAGCAGGGCAACGATGTATTCGTACACTACTCAGGTCTGAACATGGAAGGCTTCAAGTCTTTAGACGAAGGCGCAGAAGTTGAGTTCGACGTAGTAAATGGTGCTAAGGGACCTCAGGCTACTAACGTAACCAAATTATAATCAATGAACAACAGTGTACCTTTTTCAAACATATATCAAATTGATAGATAGTTGAAGTAAGTTATACGTGAATTTCAAATGATTACAAAGGAGCCAGTCGCATGACTGGCTCCTTTTGTGTGTATTTTATCTTCTTGCCTTTTCCAGGATCTCTTTTAATTCCTCTACATCAAAGGTATAATTTTTGTTGCAGAAATGGCAGTTTACCTCGATCGGCTTACCGTCATCGATCATTTCCTGGATGTCTTTCTTTCCAACGCTGATCAG
>QWCK01005942.1_pt1 | contig 10675 bp, 8 predicted proteins | sample 1972571 | NCBI WGS metagenome assembly QWCK01 (sample SAMN09866710, study PRJNA288562) | Human gut metagenome isolate term2_stool, whole genome shotgun sequencing... | isolation source: gut | host: Homo sapiens | place: USA: California | reverse complement strand
ATATAACAACTCCCCATTAACAGCGCCGGAACAGGAGTGGCTGCCCGTCATATATCTCCGTCCCGGCGCGGAAAGCAAAACAAAAACAAGCGACTGGATTACAGAAAGATAATTACAGGAAAAACGCTTCGATAAGTGACAGTCTTTTCCAAAAAGACTGCGCACATTCGTCAACAGGACAAACATACTGGTAATTAAGACATTGCAAACACATGCACGGAAGAAATGTTTAACCAGCAGATTCGATTTGTAAAACTGTGAAACTTAAAATACAAGCAACTGTATTGCAAGCATATAATAGCCACACAAAGAGAATATACGATGAAACAGTCCGTAAAAACCACCGATCCCGTATGGGGAACATTCCATGCGACCAACTGCCCGGCCGGTTGCATGACCTGTTCCGCCGCAAAAGACCATTCCGTTGCAAAATTCACTCGTACGCTACTCCCTGAAGCACAACTGCTGCCACAGGCCGACTACCGTTCGCACCGCATTCTTTTCCTGCTGTCGGGGCATCTACATGTACGCATCGGCAGGAGCGGCAGCCATTATCTTCTGGATCGCCAGTGCATCTTTTTAGCCCGGAAGAGGGAGATTGCAGTATCGGCGCTCCGGGAAAGCGATGTGGTCACTCTCGATTTCAACAATCGGATGATACTATGCAACAACGACATACTGGCCAGCATGGCGACGATAGATTCTGCGGATGCAGCAGGTTCGCCCGTATTGCAGGTCGTACCCGAGATTCTGGCATTCTTCGAGGGGATGGGGCCCGCCCTTGATCCCGTCGGGATGTACCTACCCTGTTACCATGTAGTCAAGGAACACGAACTTTTTTTGATGATGCGCTACTTCTACGGAGATGCCAGACTGAGATGTTTCTTCCGCGATGTAATCCGTCCCAAGGATGATTTCCAGACATTCGTGCTGAGTTCTTACCGCCATGCGGAAAGCATCGCCGAACTGGCGCGGATGGCGCACATGAGTGAAAGTTCCTTTATCCGCAAATTCCGCGACACGTTCCGCGAGTCCTACCACAGCTGGCTGGTGAAACAAAAAGCCGCAGACATAGAACATGCAGTCCGGAGCGGGATCAGGGACAACGACCGGCTGATCCGCATGTTCGGATTCAAGAGTTACCTCGCCTTTTACCGCTTCTGCCAGCGTTATTTACATTGTTCGCCGTCGGCCCTGAAAACAAAATGCACCTGAGGAACAGAGCCTTCAGGTGTGAAAATGACAAAAAACAGATATGTGTTTGACCGATTTTGGTATGGGGGGGGGGTAGATCGGAATATCGAAATAAGCACTATCTTTGCATTAGAAACAAGGGGCGGAAGCCGCCTCAGAAAGGTGAAAAAAAGGCTTTTACAGTCTTTTTGGAAAAGACCGTATCTTGCTGTATATCCCGCCGTCTATACAAACAACCGTCTTTACGGCAAAGTTATTATTTTTTTACCATCCCCGGCTCTTTTCCGTGCTTTTTTTCCGCCTCCCGGCAGCACCTTTCAGCAGCCCTGCGACGATTTCGTTCGCGGCATCCACCGTACTGTTATCCAGTTCGTCCAAATAGATCTGGGTCGTTCTTTCGGACGTGTGCCCCAAACCGACGCTGATGACCGAGACCGGGATACCCTGTTTGCGGGCAAGGCTCGCCCAGCTATGCCTCGCAACGTTGAAAGAGAGTTTGACCGGAAGATCCAGGCGTTTGCACATATCCCGGAAAAAGCGCAGGTAGTGGGACAGGCTGTATTTATAACGCAAATAGAGTTTCTCGTCGAACAGCCTGCGTTCGTCCGTCGTCGTTCCATTATACACGAGCGGGCGCAGTAGACCGTCCGCGCCGAATTCGAGCAGCACTGGCAAGGCCCAGGGTGAACATGTTTCCCGGTAACGGTCGAGGATGGACTGCACCTCGGGAATGATCCGCACCGAATAGGTTTGGCCGGTTTTGCGACGGCGGTAATGAATCATACCGTCCCGGATATCCTCCTGCTGCAGGTAGGCCATATCTACGAACGACATTCCGCGGCAATAGAAACTGAACATGAACATGTCGCGGGCACAATTCAGCTTGTAGGAGTCCGGAAATTCGGACTGCGCGACACGGCGGATCACTTCGGTGCTCACGGCCAGCTTGCGAGTTTTCTCGATCCGGATGGGCACGGCATCGAAAGGCGACCGGCCCCGGGTTACATAACCGCGTTTCTGAGCCTTGTTGTAAACGGCACGGAAATTACTCATGTAAAAAGACACCGTATTGGGTTGCAGGGGAATTTGGCGAAGGTGCTGTTCGAAATCAAGCAGCAGGTTCTCGTCCACGTTATCGAAATGGATACGGCGGCTTCCGACGAACTTTTCGAAGGCGATCAGCGTCGCATTATACTTATTGGCCGTACCCTGTGCCCCCTCTTTGCGCAACTCCTCGATCTGCCGTGTGAAAAAGGTATGCACGTAACGGTTGTCGTAACGCCGGTGGTAGGCCTGCGTGACATCCCGAACCGTAAACGGTTTCCCTTCGCGCTGCAGTTCGGACAGGATGCGCTGCACCTCTTCCTTCTGTTTCTCCAGAAAAACATTGACCTCGTGGATGAACGCCGTATGGGTTCTGCGCCGGGATGTGGCGGCGGCTTTTCCGCGCAGGTGGTCGAACTCCTCGGGCAACAACCGGTAGGGTGTGAAGATCACGCCCCGGCGGCGCTCCCGGATCAGTTGTATGACCAGCGTATAGCGACCGTCACGGCTCCCGCTGCGAATATTCAGCATCGGCCGCACGCTCATATTGGGATGCCTGAAGCTCCCGCGCTGTTCCTTGTCTTGGTTCATAATACCTCGTCTGTTAAGGGTTTAACTATCGATATCCCGTACCCCCGGCATTCCCGCACCAGAATACCCCCGGCGCCCACAGCAAGGGGACAAAGTCCATAAGCCCCGTTATCGGGAGCCTGAGTGAAAATAAAGAATGTCTTTGTCATATCATATTCGTTTTTTGTCATTCGGCACACAACATGAGGCACCGGACAAATACGAAACCGGAAAGGCAGACGCTACGGGAACTACAAAGCGGTTCTCGAATCAAGTAAGGGTTTATCCGCCAAAGAAGGTGGTGGTTAGTATCGGGGAATGGTCGTCGGATCATGGCCGGGGGGGGGCGGTTCCCGAAAGTCCGGCCGGCAGATCCTCCCATATTAATTCTATGGCTCCCGTTGCGGCTGAGGAAACGCCTCCCCCCGGAAGGTCGTCCCGGTTCCGCATTGTCGGTCATGCCGACATAGAACGGAAGAAGGAATCCATTTAGTATACGCCCGGGGAGGTGTCTGGTTACGCGCATTCGGCTTCACACCGCAGAGATTCCGGATGACAGACATTTCCGGACAGGAATCTCTTGCCGTCCTTCCGGAAGAAAAGGCGCCAACCCGCAGCCCATCAAAACCACAGATACGGTCGGCAATATACCATCCACAGAAACGGACATCGATCCGCAGCCCGAAGGCGGCGACCTCGCGGATTTCCGCCGATGGGTACAGACGCACCTCCGGAAATACGAATGGCAGCCAACCGAACGACCCGAAATATACGGCCGTGTCGTCATTTCGTTCGTCATCGACACTACGGGATGCCTGGGTGATATCCGCTACTCAAAACCGCAAACCAAGAATTTTCGGAAGAGGCTGTCCGCGTACCGGAACTCTCCCCTCGCTGAAAATCGGGGCACCGCCGGACAAAGGACGGGAAGGTCAGCCCCCGGTGAAATATACGATGCCGTTCGACTCCCGGCCATAAATCGAAAACAGGGGCCGGTTCAAATGAACCGGCCCCTGCCGCAACAGTATGCAACCGCCGCCTATTTCAGGTGCGGGTTCAGGCTGCGCCACTCTTCGACGGGCGGAATGATCCCCATCGAGATCACCTCGTCGCGCAGTTTGCAGAGGTGCCCGTAGCTGTCGGCAAGGGCCTTGTTCTCCTCGGCCGTACCCTGCACGTCCTTATAGCTGACACCGTCCTTCGTGATTTCGGTCTCCATCGCCATCAGGATATGCTTGAACAGGTCGTTGTGTACGAACACGCCGGCCGGGTAGCCGAACGGCCTGCCGCCCATCGCCGCAGCGATCATGCAGATCGACAGGTAGGCCGGGCTCTGGAACGACGAACGTCCGCGCAGGTCGATGATGTGCTTGCCGCCCTGGATCACCCGCTGTTGCAGGTCGTGCCAGTCGCCTTCGGGCATCTCGCGGCCGATCAGCTCCGACAGGGGGCGTCCGGCAACGAGCGTCGTCGAAGCGAAGACCGCCATCTGCTCGCCGTGGCCGCCGTAGGTACGGCAGTTACGGATCTCGTCGGGCGAAATCCTGAAATATTTGGCCAGTTCGCTCCGCAGGCGCGTGGAGTCCAGCGCCGCGAGGGTCGAAAGCTGCGACGGGCGGATACCCGCATAGATGAGCGTCACCAGCCCCGTAATGTCGGCCGGGTTGAAGACCACCACGACGTGTTTCACATCGGGGCAGTAAGCCTTGATGTCCTTGCCGAACTGTGCGGCGATCTCGGCATTGCCCTTGAGCAGGTCTTCGCGCGTCATGCCGGCCTTGCGGGCCGCGCCGCCCGACGAAACGACATAGGCCGCTCCCGAGAGCGCCTCCTTGACATCGCTCGTCCAGGTGATGTTCACCCCTTCGAACGCACAGTGGTAAAGCTCCTCGGCCACGCCCTCGAGCGCCGGAGCATAGGGATCGTAAAGGCAGATGTTGGGCGTAAGGCGCATCATCAGCGCCGTCTGGGCCATGTTCGAGCCGATCATGCCGGCCGCGCCCACGATCGTGAGCTTGTCGTTTGTCAGAAATTCCATAACAGAAATATTTTACATTGGTACAATCCTGTACCGGGGTCTTGCTTGCAGAAAAAGAACGGGTGACAGTTCCGGCCGTATTCCGGCGCATGTCGTGCCGCAGAGCAGGGGATTCGCCCGCAGTGCGCCCCGGCCGCAGGTCATTCGACCTCGCGGCGGTTCAGCAGGGCATGCGTAATGGTCAGCTCGTCGACATATTCCAGTTCGTCGCCAAAGCCGATGCCGCGGGCTATGGAGGTGACTTTCAGTCCCGGGAACTGCCGGAGGCGGTTCATCAGGTAGAAGAGCGTGGTTTCGCCCTCGACCGAGGTGGAAATGGCGAGGATCACCTCCTTCACGCCGCCACGGGCGATGCGTTCGGTCAGCAGGTCGATCTTCAGGTCGGAGGGCGAAATACCCTGCATGGGTGAAATGACGCCGCCCAGCACATGGTACAATCCCTTGTACTGCCGCGTATTCTCGACCGACAGCACGTCGGCCACCTGTTCGACGACGCAGATCGTCGTATGGTCGCGCTCGTCGTCTGCGCAGATCGGGCAGACTTCCTCGTCGGAGAGGTTGTTGCACTGCGTGCAATATTTGACCTCGTTGCGGAAACGGTCAATGCTTTCCGTCATTTCAGCGACCGATTCGCGCTCCATCCGCAGGATGTGGATGGCCAGGCGCAGCGCCGTACGGCGCCCTACGCCCGGGAGTTTCGACAACTCGCCGACAACGTCCTGTAAAAGCCTCGACATTCAGATGATTTCGATTTTCCGTCCTTCGACCCAGCCTTTCTTGCCGTCAGCGATCACGACCTCGCACCACCCGTCGAGGCGGTCGGTGATCGTCACGACCGTACCCTCGTGCAGCACGAAGAGGTCGGTCGACGACTTGTCGGGCGAACTCTTCACCGCCGTGGAGGCGGTCATCACCACGGCCGAAGTATCGTCGAGCATCTCACGGCGCTCCCCCACGGCGAACCACGTGGTCAGCATGAACAGCAGCGCCGCGACGACCGTGCCGTAGAAACCCGCCTTGCGCAGCGAAATGCGCTGTGCCAGCAGGTAGACCAGGAACAGCCCCAGCATACAGGCCAGCAGTGCGAGCGAAAGCAGGCTCCACGCCGTGCATCCCATCGTGTGACGGATATCGCGCATCCACGTGACGAAGAAGAACTCGGGGATGTCCTCGATGTTATCTTTCGTGCGGGCCTCGGCGACGCTCAGGTTGTAACGGATGTCGTCGTTGCCCGGCGCAAGGCGCAACGCCCGGTTGTAATAGAGGATGGCCTTGCCGATACGGTCGTCCTTGAAATAGGCATTGCCCAGGTTATAATAGAGTTTCATGGAGCTCACCCCGCGCGAAAGCAACTCCTCGTAGGCATCGGCGGCCGCATGGAAATCGCCGTTGATATAGGCCGTATTGGCTTTGTCCCACAACTGTTCCGCAGTCTGCTCCCCGGGGGCCTGCACCCCGGCGGGGACTTCCCGCGAAACCTGTTGCAGGCTGTCGGCAGGCTCCTGCGCAAAGGATACTGCGGCCAGGCCCAGCGACAACAGAAAACATCCGATTATTCGTTTCATAGCGTTCTTATCTTTTTATCACCGCTTCGATTCGGGAAATGATGTCCACGCCCTCGGCGTACACCTCGCTCATCTGTGCCGATGCCGCGGGCGAATACTGCGCCTCGTCGCACTTGGTGATAATGGACGTGAAGCGCTGCGACTCTTCGGCCGACACGCCGCGCTTGTGCAGCTCCTCGCGGACGTTCTCCTTGGTGAGGTTGGCCACCGGGATGTTGAACTTGTCGCCCATGTACCCCCACAATGCCCGGAGCATCTCCTCGTAGAACGCATGGCGGTTCTGCTCCTCCATATAACGCTTGGCGACCCTGAAACGCTGCACGGCGACCTTGTTGGCACGCTTGCCCCGCACCAGGGCGGCGTTCTGCGATTCGCGGATCTGCTTGCGCAGCGCCACGTAGACCGCCGTGAAGAGCGCCAGAATTCCCACCAGCAGCCCCCAGTAGACAGCCCCGAAAAGGAACGGCTCGCGCACCGGGCGCAACTGGGCATTGCCCAGCTTGATGAAACGGATGTCCTGCCCGAGCATCTTGACCTCCTCCTTGGACATGCCGCGTCCCTGCACGACATAGGCATCGCCTCCGCCGCCCTTGGCATCGGGCGTGATCTCCAGTTCGAGCGGACGCGAGCGCAGCGTCATGTACTGCATGCGCGCCGGGTCGAAATAGCTGAATTCGACGGGCTCGACGTCGTACGTGCCTTCGGCGCGTGCGATGAAGGGGTATTCAAACTGGCGGTAGCCGGAAATCCCGGCCGCCGAGGCGTTGATCGACTCGGTCGTCTTGACGTTATACTGCTCGAACGAGGCGGGCAGCGTCAACTTGGGAGCCTGCACGAACGTGAGGTTGCCCGTACCGGAGATCTTCACCGTATAGGTCGCCGCAGAATTGGCTGCCAGCCGGTCGGGCGGCAGCACCGCATCCATCGTGAAACTGCCCACGGCGCCGCTGAAGCTGGCGGGAGCGCCCGCTGGCAGCGGCTTGACGGCGATGTTGATGCGCGGACTCTGCACCTTGCGGGGCACGTTGACGAAGTCGGGACCGCCCCCGAAGAAGGGATCGGCATGGCGGCTCTGCACCACGACCTGCGCCACGACGGTCATGTCCACGGGGTCGATCGTGAGCGAGCCGACCTGCTGCGGATAGAGCAGGTAGTCGTACAGCACACGCGTCTCGTACACCTTCCCGGCATAGGTCTCGCGCCCCACGCGGGCCGAATTGGGATCGGAGAGGTCCTGCGACCAGAAACCGTTGAACGACGGAGCCGACTCGGGAACGATGTTGACATAAGGAACCCGCGTATAGAGCTTGAAAGCCACGTGCAGGGGTTCGTTCTTGTAGACCGACGAGCGCGACACGACGGCCCGGAGCAGAATATCGTCCTTGCCGATCCGGCTCTGGGCATCGGCCTGCGTATCGTCCGCACGGTTCGAACCGCCCTGCTGCTGTTGCGCCCGGGAGCCTTCGCCCTCGTTCACGATCTCGATGGGCAGCGGCCGGGTCCGGTAGGACGAGCCGTCGACCTTGACCTCCGCGGCGCCGATGGTCACGTTGCCCGCGGCCTGCGGCAGCAGCACGAAAGTGTAGGTATAGCTGACGCTCTTGGTCATCGAGCCGTTGACGATCTGGACCGACGACCCCTGCGAGATGGCAGGTCCCGCCAGCACGTCGAATCCCTCGAACGAAGGCGCCTTGAAAGTATCCCCGTCGGGTTTGGCGTTCAGGGCGAATTCCACGCGGAACGCCTCGCCGACGGCGACCGTCAGCGGCGAGTTGGCTTCAAAAGTGACCTTCTCGGCAGCGGATGCCGAGAAGATCGCCAGCACGAAGAGTGCTGTCAGGGATATTTTTGCAACAAAGTCTCTCATCACAAAACGATATGTCTGTCAATTCGCACCGCACCCCGTACCGGCCGGCCGCTGTCGCCGCCGGCGTTTGCCGATCCGGCTCCGCACGGCCAAAAGCCGGAACCAAGGGGCGGCGCCCGGTCCGCCGGGATACGGACCCGGCTCCACGCACCCTCTTCCGAAAGCCGTCTCTCAAACGGCCACAGGGAGGGGCTTGTCGCGGCGCGACCGGAATTTCGCCCGGATTATCTGCCGGATTTCATACCTTACGACGGTCTTTTTTACAATTTTACAACGCAAAGTTTTGCGCGTTAGTATTTTTTCATGCAACTAATTTACACCTGCCGTCCGAAACGCCAATTTTGCCGCTTGCGCCACCAAGCCCCTCCCTGAAGGAGGGGTTTGGGGTGAGGTCGGATTGGCAAACGGCGCCGCAGGCGGCGACAACACCAATCGGGAGCGGGAAACAGTGCATGGTATAAACGACCGTTCTTAATGCTTGAAATCGGCGAAAAAGTCGTTCCCCTTGTCATCGACGATGATGAACGCCGGGAAGTTCTCGACATAGATCTTGCGCACGGCCTCCATGCCCAGTTCGGGGAAGTCCACGACCTCGACCGACTTGATGGAGTTCTTCGCCAGGATCGCTGCCGGGCCGCCGATCGAACCGAGGTAGAAACCGCCGTGTTTGCGGCAGGCGTCGGTCACCTGCTGCGAGCGGTTGCCCTTGGCCACCATCACCAGCGAACCGCCCTGCGACTGGAACAGGTCGACGTAGGGATCCATGCGCCCGGCCGTCGTGGGGCCGAACGAACCCGAAGCCATGCCCTGCGGCGTCTTGGCCGGACCGGCGTAGTAAACCGGATGCTTCTTGAAGTATTCGGGCATCGGCTTGCCCTCGTCGAGCATCTGCTTGATGCGGGCGTGGGCGATGTCGCGGGCGACGATCAGCGTGCCGCGCAGATTCAGGCGCGTCTTGATCGGGTATTTCGTGAGAATCGCACGCACCTTGTCCATGCCCTCGTCGAGGTCGATGTCCACGGCCGGGGACATCGAGGGAGCCTCGGTCGGCAGGAAGCGCGCGGGATTCTTCTCCAGCTCTTCGAGGAAGATGCCCTCGGGCGTGATCTTGGCCTTGATGTTGCGGTCGGCCGAGCAGCTCACGCCGATGGCCACGGGGCACGAAGCCGCATGGCGCGGAGCGCGGATCACCCGCACGTCGTGCACGAGGTACTTGCCGCCGAACTGGGCGCCGACGCCGCTCTCGCGGCAGATTTTCAGCACCTTCTCCTCCCATTCCAGGTCGCGGAAGCAGCGGCCGCCCTCGTTGCCCGAGGTGGGCAGCTCGTCGAGGTAGCCGGCCGAAGCCTTCTTCACCGTCGAAAGGCACATCTCGGCCGACGTGCCGCCGATGCAGATGGCCAGGTGGTAGGGCGGGCAGGCCGACGTGCCGAGGTCGAAGATATGCTGTTGGATGAATTTCGTGAGCGACTCCTCGTTCAGCAACGCTTTGGTCTGCTGGTAGAGGAAGGTCTTGTTGGCCGAGCCGCCGCCCTTGGTGATGAAGAGGAACTCGTACTCCATGCCGGGCTTGCCGCCGTAGATGTCGATCTGCGCGGGAAGGTTCGTGCCCGAGTTCTTCTCGTCGGTCATCGTAAAGGGAACCACCTGCGAATAGCGCAGGTTACGGTCCTTGTAGGTCTCGTAAACGCCCCGGGCGATGCACTCGGCGTCGTCGGCCCCCGTCCAGACATCCTCGCCCTTGTGGCCGATGCAGATGGCCGTGCCGGTGTCCTGGCAGGTGGGCAGTTCGCCTTCGGCCGAGACGGTCTGGTTCAGCAGCATCGTGTAGGCCACGAACTTGTCGTTGTCGGTGGCTTCGGGGTCTTCGAGAATGTTGCGCAGTTTCTGGAGATGCGCGGCGCGCAGGTAGAACGACACGTCGGCATAAGCCTCCTTCGAAAGCAGTTCGAGGCCCTTGGGATCGACCTTGAGGATCTTGCGTCCGTCGCACTCCACGACCTTCACGTACTCCTTCGTCAAAAGACGGTACTTGGTTTTGTCTTCCCCCACGGGGAACGGCTCCTGATAGATGAAATCTGCCATAGTATTTATAATGTTTGTATGTTGCTTCCTGTCTGCCCGCCGCGGACCGCCGTCCATTCGCGGCCTTCAGCCGCGCCTGCAAATCCGGCCCGCCCGAAACCCGTTCCCGGGAAGGACTTGCCGCATGCGGCCGGAAAATGCGGTCGCATGTCCCGCCCATCCGAAAATCCCTGCAAATTTACGAAAAACAATCCGGATTGTACAACGATTTCCCGGTTCGTCTGTTATTTTTTTCACAAAAAAGGCCTGTTATTTAGAATTTTTAGTAAATTTGTGCGGTTTTTTGAGTGCAACAAATTCACTAATATTTCA
>QWCK01006616.1_pt1 | contig 10698 bp, 7 predicted proteins | sample 1972571 | NCBI WGS metagenome assembly QWCK01 (sample SAMN09866710, study PRJNA288562) | Human gut metagenome isolate term2_stool, whole genome shotgun sequencing... | isolation source: gut | host: Homo sapiens | place: USA: California | reverse complement strand
CTCTAGCCTTCTGCTCCCTCTGCTCTCTATAGCAGTACCGGAAAGGGATGTAAAAGAGGCAGAAGATAGGCTGCTCCCCAGCTTTACTATTGTGATAGAGGAGGAGCCAACCATCACTGCTCCTGCGACAAGGGGAAACACAATAGACTGGACCAGAGTGCTGATGGCAACTTGGGCTATCGGTGCAGCGAGTACGCTCATCTGGCTAACCTCGGGTGGGTACAGACTCTATAGACTATGCCGCACCTCCACGAAGCGAGAGCTCAGCCATAATGCCACACTCTACGAGATGGATGAAGAGCTAGCCCCCTTCACGATTGGGAAGGCGATCTTTATCCCCAAGTCATTATCCAATAGCGATATCACACCCACTATTCTGTCGCATGAGCTGGAGCACATCAGGCAGAAGCACTACTGGGATATCATCATTAGTATGGTGCTGCAGCCCTTACAGTGGTGGAATCCATGTGCGTGGGGATTGCTCCACCAACTGCGTACAAACCTTGAGTACCTAGCAGACCAAGGGGTGTTGCGAGAGGGAAGCGACCGAAAGACCTACCAGTACCGGTTACTGGAGTGTACACTAGGTCGGAAGGTAGAGCTACCCTCGCTCTCATTTTCTATGCAAGACCTAAAGAAACGAATCGTAATGATGAACAGCAAGAACAAAACGAACAAGAAACTAGCTATAGTGTACGCTCTGTCGGCCCTCCCGGTACTTGCCTTCTTGGCACTCGGTACTCAGATGGTAACCATCGAGCAGGCCGAAGCTAGCACAGCAACAGAAGTGGCTCCGCCACCAACTGTAGATAAAGCATCAAAGCACGTAGATGTACTACCCGAGTTTCCTGGTGGACAAAAAGCAATGATGCAGTGGATCGCCCAAAACATCCAATACCCTAAGGAGGCTGCTAAGGCCAATATTGAGGGGAGTGTGATAGTCTCCTTCTTCGTTGAAAAGGATGGCTCTATCACCAATGCCGAGGTAATAAAAAGTGTCCATGAGTCACTGGACAAAGAGGCTCTAAGAGTGGTCAATGCCATGCCAAAGTGGAAACCGGGTATGGAGAATGGGCAACCTGTAAGGACCCGCTTCTTTGTTCCAATCAGCTTCAAATCCCAGCAATCTGCAGAGGCTAAGGAAGAGGTCTCTGAGTTCTTAGAGGATATGCCCGAGTTTCCCGGTGGAGAAAAAGCTATGATGCAGTGGATCGCCCAAAACATCCAATACCCAAAGGAGGCTGTTGATGGTCATATCGAAGGGCGTGTGGTGGTCTCTTTCATCGTCGAAAAGGATGGCTCTATCTCCAATGCCGAGGTAAAACGAAGCATCCATGAGTCACTGGACAAAGAGGCTCTAAGAGTGGTCAATGCCATGCCTAAGTGGAAACCGGGCATGGAGAATGGGCAACCTGTAAGAGCCCGCTTTCACATCCCGGTCAGCTTCAAGATCCCCAAGCCTGCCAAAGCGTCAACCGAATAACCATGTCTCTTCCGAGTGAGGACCAAATGTCTATCGCACAGTCCGGACTTGTCCGATGAGATAGCGCACTAGGCAGAGGTATAAGGGACTGATGGCGATAGCGCCTCTCAAGCACAAAGGTCGTGACACCACATCGGGCGTCACGACCTTTGCTTCGTATATACAGATGATCAGTCCTCAGCCATATAGGCAGCCTCGTGGAAGATCTCGGCAACCGTCGGATGGGGGAAGATCTGGTGGCGGAGCTCATCGAGCGTCGTGCCCTCGGTGATCGCCAGGCCGCCAATGGCGATGATCTCAGAGGCGGGATCACCATAGATCTGCACCCCGAGGACCTTCTTCGTCTCGGCGTGGTAGAGGATCTTGAAGAGTCCGGTGGCGCACTAATTCTCGGTTATCTTGTCCACGATCGACGTTTGCGTCCCGATGGCATCGATCGTGACTGTTTGTCCCTTTATGTCAATGAGGTCGAAGAGCTCCTTTATGGCGTTGATTATCAGCTGCTAAGTTACAGATAATACCCGACATAAACAGGCCTAAGGTGTTAAATGTCAGCTGTTTATGGCTGGTATTTGGAGTGTTCTCGGATCCTCGAGATCCAAATACGTCACCCCAGAGAGGAGGACTCAATTGTCTGCTATGTAATGTAATCTTTGGTATCTTAGCAGTGAAAACTGAATAACTACTCTAACTCAATATTTTTATGTCACTGTCCCCTGAAGAACTGAGCTGCAGGCTCGCCAAGATCAGACAAGCCATGTCCCACGAGGGCTGCGAGAGCCTTCTCCTGCGGAGTATCCCGTCACAGCTCTATCTGACGGGGAGTGTAGTCTCCGGATGGATCTATGTGTCTGGGGAGGGTGAGCCGGTCTACTTCCCTGACAGGACAGTCAATCGGCTCTCAGACTACGATCCCGCCAGGGTGATCCCGGTGCGCAAGCCTGAGCAGATCCCTGCGGCTCTAGAGTCACTCGGGTATCGCATTGATCAGCATACAGCTCTGGAGAAGAGTTATCTCACTCAGGTGGACTATGAGCGGCTGAGCAAGCTCGCCCCCTCAGGCGTCAGCTCCGTCGATGCCGGGGCTCTGCTTCGGCAGGTGCGTATGACTAAGACGCCGGGTGAGATACGCCTGATCAGGGAGACCGCTGCTCGTCACTCTGAGATCTATGAGATTGCCCCGCAGCTCTACGAGCCGGGTATGACTGACCTAGAGTGGCAGTATGCTCTCGAGTATGAGATGCGTAAGCGTGGCTGGGTAGGTCTCTTCCGCACCTTTGGGACGCAGATGGAGAGCTTCTCAGGCAGTGTCATCGCCGGGGACAACGCCTCCTGCGCTTCGCCCTATGACTTTACCATGGGAGGCAGAGGTGTGGCTTCCTTTCCCCTGGGAGCAGCGGGTCACGTCATTCGTCCCGGAGAGTCGGTGATGGTGGACTTGGCGGGTGACTACACCCAGTATCAGTCGGACTGCACGCGGACCTACTACGTGGGTACTCTTCCGGATGAGGCTTTTCGCTGCCACGAGATCTCGCTACGTATGCACGAGTGGCTTGAGGAGGTGGGAGAGCCCGGCTTCCCCATCGGTGAGATCTACAATCATTGCCTTCACTTAGCGGAGCAATTCGGCGTGGCAGATCACTTCATGGGCGATGAGCTGAGGGCCCGCTACGTGGGGCATGGCGTCGGGCTGGAGATCAATGAGCTCCCGATCCTCACCGGTCGCTGGCCAGGTGTGCTGGAGGAGGGTATGGTGATCGCCTTTGAGCCCAAGATCATCCTCCCCGGTATCGGTGCGCTTGGGATCGAGGACACTTACCTGGTGCTATCCGATGGGCTGGAGTGCCTCACCACACCGGAGCGGACACTCGTCAAGCTTTGCTAAGTCTCTACCCTCACTCGGGGTCTTAACTATCTGCGCATGACTATCCATCCCACATACGACCTGCAGAGCAGAGCCCGCTTCAGCCAGTTGGTCTTTCTCTTCGCGGTGATGCTGATTATGGCGGGTGTGTTCTCTTTCCTGATCACTCCGGTCCTCAGTATGACCTCGCTCTCGGAGACAAAGTCGTTACTGGTTTCCCAGATCTGCTCTTCACTGTTGGTCTTCTGGGTTCCTCCTCTTCTACTCAATACTTACTACAAGGCTCGCCACCTAAGTCCATTCTTCCACCCACTTGCGTATGTGAGTCTGCTGCAGTTGGTGCTGGGTCTTGCAGTAGCTCTCTTGGCTCTCGTTCCCTCGTCCTTGCTGGAGGACCTGATGCGGATGATCCCGGAGCCGGAGGCGCTTGCTCCTTTTTCCCTACAGGTGGAGCGCGTCACCGAGATGATGATCTCGGACCACAGCGTGGGAGGGATCACACTGGCGTTGATCGCTCTCGTGGTGGTCGCTCCGCTGGCCGAGGAGTATCTCTTCCGTGGCGTGCTGCAGCAGTGGGTCCTCTCCGTCACCCGGAGCGGGCATACTGCAGTGTGGGTGGTGGCTATACTCTTCTCACTGATACACATGGAGTGGAGTGGACTCTTGTCTCGCGCCTTCATGGGAGTGCTGCTGGGCTATGCCGCTCTCTATGGGGGGCTAAGGGTCTCTGTCCCTATGCATGCCCTGAATAATCTACTGGTCTATCTCCTCTTGCTCTTTGGCGACCCAGAGCCATGGAGCCCTCTTCCCCTTGGGATCGTCTCCGTGCTGATCTCCGTAGTCTGCCTGATCGCCATTGGCTTCCTTCTCCGATATATGTCTCTAAAAACGAAAACCGAATATCATGAAACGATCAACTAAATTACCTGCACTCTTAGCTCTAGCCTTTCCGCTGCTCGGTCTCTTGACCTCTTGCGAGGGCGCAAAGCAGAGTACCTACTACACTCAGCGCGTGGACTTCCCCAAGGGAGCTACACTCGATACAAAGATAGAGATGGCCTCACAGCTGATCCCATCTGAGAAGCAACAGGCGTGGCAGGAGCTAGAGCTGACCGCTTTTATCCACTTTGGGGTCAATACCTTCACCAATCAGGAGTGGGGCGATGGGACTGAGGATCCTGCCATTTTCATCCCCGAGCATCTAGACACAGATCAGTGGGTGAAGACCCTGAAGGATGCCGGCTTTCGCCTCGTGATCCTTACCTGTAAGCACCACGATGGGTTCTGTCTCTGGCAGACAGAGACCACGGACCACTCGGTGAAGTCCTCCCCGTGGCGCAATGGCGAGGGCGACGTGCTGAGGGATCTCTCCGCATCGTGTAAGAAGTATGATATGAAGCTGGGAGTCTACCTCTCCCCCTGGGACCGCAATGCAGCATCTTATGGTACCGGCAAGGACTACAACGACCTCTATATTGCTCAGCTTACCGAGCTTCTCTCCGACTATGGAGATATCGATGAGGTGTGGTTTGATGGTGCTTGCGGTGAGGGACCTAATGGAAAGGTACAGGAGTATGACTGGAAGCGGGTCTTCGACACGATCCATAAGCTGCAGCCCAATGCCGTCAGTGCGATTATGGGTGAGGATATCCGCTGGGTGGGCAATGAGAGCGGTCTCGGTCGTGAGACGGAGTGGAGTGCTACCGTCCTCTCACCGGACTCCTATCCCGAGAGTGACAGCCTCTACAAGGCTCTTGACATCAACGCTATGTCAGGAGATCTCGGCAGTCGGGATATGCTTGCGAAGGCCGGCTCGCTCTACTGGTATCCGAGCGAGGTGGACGTGTCGATCCGTCCGGGATGGTTCTGGCACCCGGAGGAGGGGCCGAAGTCTCTGAAGCAGCTGTCGGATATCTACCTTCAGTCTGTGGGGCGTAACTCGGTCCTCCTACTCAATATCCCTCCCACTCGGGATGGACTGCTGGATGAGCGGGATGTGAAGCGTGTGAGTGAGCTGGGGCAGTGGATCCGTCAACTCAATGAGCAGCGTGCCGCTACCGAGGATCTTGCTCACGAGATCAAGGTGGGAGGAAGTGTCGTGACAGAGCTCAATCCCGATATGCAGGTGGGCGTGATCCTCCTACAAGAGGACATCTCTCGTGGCCAGAGGGTGGAGAAGTTCCACGTCGATGGCCTGATGGATGATGGTACCTGGTCTCAGATTGCCCAGGGAACCACCATAGGTTACAAGAGACTTCTGCCACTGGAGGTGCAGGCTCGGTACAGTAAGATCCGTCTTGTCATTGATGAGGGTCGCGGAGGCTCAGTCTTCATTCGTCACATCAATGCCCTCGTACTGCCGCCGCTGTCAAGCTCAGAGCTGGTCGATGGCATGCCCGGGATTACGCCTCTCCCCAAGCAGGGCTGGACCGTCTCGAGCGTCAGCCCATTAGAGATCCTCTTTGGCTCGGAGCTTAACGTGCAAGGGCTCGTCTACTCGCCTGCTAAGGGTCGCGATGCCACGACGCTCCCCTTTACCTACCTGCTGGAGGGAACTAAGGATGGTAAGAGCTGGCAGCCGCTGGCAAAAGGCGAATTCTCAAACATTGTCAATAATCCGATCCCGCAGAAGGTCAAGCTCGACCAAGCCCACATGCTTCGTGGGATCCGTCTCACCGGTACCACAGTGGAGGGACATGGTGTGCCGCTAGAGGATACTGAAGTAACACTCTATTGATACCCTACTTACAATGATGAAATATATCGGCGCACACGTCTCTAGCGCAGGCGGGGTGCAGAATGCTCCACTTAATGCGAAGGAGATTGGCGCCAATGCTTTTGCTCTCTTTACCCGAAACCAGCGTCAGTGGTTCCCTAAGTCGCTGAAGGAAGAGGATATCGAAGCCTTCAAAACCAATATGACTGAGTGTGGTTTTGAGCCACGTTACGTCCTGCCCCATGCCAGTTACCTGATCAACCTTGGCTCGCCTCGGGAGGAGGTGATGAAGAAGAGCCGTCATGCCCTTACGGATGAGATGCAGCGATGTGAGCAGCTTGGGCTGAGTATGGTAAACTTCCACCCGGGTGCCAATCTCGGTGAGACCTCTGTATCTGAGTGTCTGGCACAGATCGCCGAGGGGATCAATATTTGCCTCGAACGGACGGAGGGAGTGAAGGCGGTGATTGAGAATACTGCCGGTCAGGGATCCAATCTCGGCTTTACCTTTGAGCAGATCGCTGAGATCATCGATGCGGTAGAGGATAAGAGTCGTGTCGGCGTCTGTATCGATACCTGCCATGCGACCGCAGCAGGATATGACATCCTGACTGAGCAGGGATATCATGCGATGATGAAGTCGTACGAGGAGCTTATCGGGCTGGACTATCTCTGCGGCATGCACTTGAATGACTCCAAGAAAGGGGTGGGCTCTCGTGTCGACCGCCACGAGTCGCTTGGGGATGGCGAGATCGGGATAGCTCTCTTCGAGTGCATCATCCGAGATCCTCGTACTGATAATATCCCGCTGATCCTTGAGACCCCCAACCCTGATCGATGGGCTGAGGAGATCGCCTTGCTGAGGACCTTTGAAACCAAGTAAAGGATGATCGCTTTTCCTCAGGCCAAGATCAATATTGGTCTTCGCATCACCAGTGTGAGACCGGACGGTTACCATGAGCTGGAGACGCTCTTCTACAAGATCCCGCTCTGCGATGCCTTAGAGGTGGTTCCTGCGGAGAGGGATGCGTTTGACGACGGAGGCTTCGGTGATCCGGAGCAGAATTTAGTCGTCCGGGCAATGACGCTGATGCGGAAGGAAGGGGTACCCGTTCCCCCACTTGAGGTGATACTCCGTAAGCGGATCCCCACAGGTGCCGGTCTGGGGGGCGGCTCGTCCGATGCCTCATCGATGCTACTGATGCTGAGGCAGCTTTATGCCCCCGACCTGTCGGATAAGCGGCTGGCGGATATGGCGCTAAGGCTTGGTGCCGACTGCCCATTCTTCCTCACTAAAAGTCCTCAGATAGGGCGTGGAGTGGGAGAGCTACTGAGCCCTTCCCCTCTCGACCTGAGTGGCTGGGTACTCACTCTGATCCTGCCCGGGATCCATGTCTCTACAGCTGAGGCATATCAGGAAATAGGTATCTCCGCACCGCCCGTGCCTTTCGAGGAGATCCTTAGGCGACCGGTGACTGAGTGGCGCAACCGAGTGGTAAACGACTTTGAGATCCCCGTCTTTGCACGTCATCCTGAGCTGGCAGAGATCAAGGATCAACTCTATGCTGCCGGTGCCACCTATGCTTCCATGTCCGGATCCGGCTCCTCCATCTATGCCCTCAGCACGGCTCCTCTGACTCGACTTTCTATCCCATACACTACATATTCCTATCTATTATGAAGAAAGTACTCCTACCATTAGTCCTTTCTGTATTGGCTGGTGGACAGGCATTAGCTGCTCTGCCAACCGATACCCTAACCATCCTTCACTACCGGGCACTCCCTGCGACGAAGCTTACTGCTCCGGTGCAGACCGATAGTGTCAATCTCTATGGCAAGTCCCGAGACTCCTTTACTACCTCGACGGATCAGCCCGCAGTCGCAGCCGACAGCCACTTGCTGTCGGACCTGATCGCACCGGCGGACACGGTTATTCGGCTCGAGGGTGGTAAGCTGTACCGACTGTCGACTGCCTTACTCTCTACTGCGTATGAGAAGGCGACCCTTTTGGTCTCCTGCACGATGCCCTACAAGCTCTTCTTTGATGGAAAAGTTATAGGACAGAAGAATAGGGTGCTCGATAGTCCTCGTGAGGATCAGTTTGACCTGACCATATATCCCTCTGCACGACGTCCTCTGGCCATTACCATTGAGGCTCGGGACTCAGTGGAGCTGGTAATGTCTGTAGTCCCCAAGCGAGCCGGTCATACCATCTCCCTCAGGACCGACCCCGTCGAGTATATGAGTATGGACTTCGGCCTCACCGGGGAGACCCTAACAGGTGTCAGCATGTCCCCAAGTGGTCGCTTTACCATACTTTCCTCTGTCAGACTTGCTGATCTGAAACGACTCTACTCCTCGACGCTCTATGAGGGACTCCGTCGCATAGGGACTCTTCCTGATGGTGCCGGTCGCGGTAGCTGGATGCCTCGCACGGATAAGCTCTACTATACGGTACAGACCGATCTTGGCAGAAGCCTGATGACCTACGACCCTGCCACAGGCGCTGAGGAGCTCCTCTGCGAAGCCATTCCGGATGGATCCTTTACGGTGGCTCCGACCGAGGACCGCTTGATCTTCTATAAGGAGACCACTGGTGACAGACAGTCCGATTACGTCGATCGGGCGCTCGGACGCGATGACCATAGGGGTCTGATGGGACCACGAACTCGGTATGACCTTTACCTCTTTGACTTCGCCACACGCGACTACCGTCCTCTCACCTACGGCTATCGCTCTGTGGGCTTAGAGGACATTAGTCTTGATAGCAAGCGGATCATCTTCTCTGTGACGGATGACGATGTCACAGAGTCTCCCTTCTACGCCACTGCTTACTACGAGATGGATCTGGAGACGATGGCGGTCGACACCCTCTTCGCCCCTTCGCCTAATCTCTCCTACGTCGGCTACACCAACGATTCGGGAAAATTGCTTATCCTGGGTAATCCCGAAGCCTTTGATGGCCTTGGACGAAACCTCCCGGAGGGCATGACGACAAATACGTACGAGACGGATATCTATCTCTACGACAGGAAGAGTAGAACGGCAAAAGTCTTCACGAAGGACTTCGCTCCATCCGTGCAGTCGATCCGGCTGGCTCAGGATCGGATGCAGGCGATCTTCCGTGCCGCCGACTGCGACTACCAGAGGCTCTACACGCTTGACCTCAGAAGTGGCAAGATCACCCTCCTGCCAGTGAGCGTGGACTATGTCGGATCCTACGCCGTGGATGCTCAGTGCAAGACCTTTGCTTACGTCGGTGAGAGTACCAATAGGGTAGCAAATGCTTACCTGGGAGACGTTACACGCCGCACCTCCTCGGTCCTCAGTCAGCCGATGTATGCCGCACAGGACTACGTCGTGCTGGTGCTCAATCCCAGCGGTACCATTGGCTGGGGTCAGGAGTACGCAGCCAGGCATGTCAATGCTTGGGGTGACCGGACCGCTGACGAGATCATCGCTGCCACTAAGGGCTTCGTCGATACTCATCCCTATGTCAATGGCAAGCGGATCGGTTGCTTCGGTGCCAGCTACGGAGGCTTTATGACCCAGTATCTCCTAACTAAGACGGACCTCTTTGCCTGCGCCATCAGCCACGCCGGCATCAGTGCACTCTCCTCCTACTGGGGGCAGGGCACCTGGGGCATCGGATACAGCACGGTCGCCAGTACCGACAGTTATCCGTGGAATAATCCCGATCTCTATGCCAAGCATAGTCCACTCTTCCGTGCCGACAAGATCCACACCCCCCTGCTCCTCACCCATGGCACATCGGACACCAATGTCCCCTTCGGGGAGAGCGTCCAGCTGTACAATGCGCTTAAGATCCTCGGACGACCGGTGGAGATGATCCGCGTCTATGGTGAGGATCACCACGTGATGGAGCTCCACCGCCGTCAGATCTGGATGCGATCGATGATGGCTTGGTTCCAGAAGTGGCTCAAGGACGACCCCACCTGGTGGGATGATATGTACCCCGAGAGACACTACTGATCCGACTCCGATCCCTCAGGGACATAAACGAAAGAGGTCTTCCTGTCGTCTGGCGGGGAGACCTCTTTTTGCGTAAAGCCCACTACGTTATGATACTCAAAGAAGATTCGCCTATTTTTCTCATGTGAGAGGCGGGGAAAGACTCTGGCGTAAAGGATATATTTCGGTAACCCTTGTGGCGACAAGTAGTGTTGCGGATGCGGCTCTGGACTCAAAGTCCTGAGCTCGTGGGATTGTGCCCCATTCTCACTACTATTTCTTTGTGCTTACTTATCCTCGAAGTGGTGGGGGTCGCGGCGGAGGAGGTCCATGATTGCGGCCGGGGGCTGCTCCTGCTCCAGCTGACTCCGCATGTAGTCCATATAGGGCGCGACGTGGTCAAAGAACTTGTAAAACCCTCGGCAGAGGTAATTGAGCCCCGGCTCTCCATACTCATCCTGTGCGAAGCGATTCTTAGGACACTCGCCCCAGCAGGCGAAGAGGTAAGGACACTCCCGACACTGTCTCGGCAGAGCATCGTACTTATCGCGCCCAAACCGCTGCTGCCTCGGGCTGTACATCATCTCTATCAGCGTGCTTGAGCGGATATTTCCCAGCTTGTACTGCGGGAAGACGAAGTGATCGCAGCTGTAGACATCCCCA
>QWCK01005919.1_pt1 | contig 10717 bp, 6 predicted proteins | sample 1972571 | NCBI WGS metagenome assembly QWCK01 (sample SAMN09866710, study PRJNA288562) | Human gut metagenome isolate term2_stool, whole genome shotgun sequencing... | isolation source: gut | host: Homo sapiens | place: USA: California | reverse complement strand
TAGCTGATTCTGGGCTAATTCCTACGATTGGTAGGAATGGAAGAGCTGACATGATTGCGCCACCTGGTGCGCCTGGTGCTGCTACCATTGCTATACCTAAGATAGCTATAAGTTGGATCATTAGGCCGTATGAGTGGTCCATATTGTACATTGTAAGGATTGTGAATACACAACCTGTGATTGTAATCATAGAACCTGGCATATGAACTGTAGCTCCTAGTGGAATTACGAAGTCTCTGATTGGTTTAGATACGCCGTTTGCCTCAGCACATTGTAAGTTTACTGGAATTGTTGCTGCTGAAGATTGGGTACCTACTGCTGTGAAGTAACCTCTAAGTTGGTTTTTAAGCATAGCAAATGGGTTTTTGCCTGCGTAAGAACCTGCCGCAATAAATAGAATTGTGATATAGATTAGGTGTAGGGCTATGATGCAGATAAATATCTTCCAGAAGATTGAAAGTACTGCGAATACTGAGCCTGTGAAAGCCATTTTAGCGAAGTTACCCATGATAAAGAATGGAAGTACAGGAACTATTGCTACTGCAAGTACTTGAGTGATGATTTGGTTAAATTCATCAACTGCACCGTAAAGGTATTGACCTGAACCTTTTTTTCTTAACCATGAAATACAAATACCTAGCATAAATGCGAAGATGATACCACTTGTTACTGTAAAGAATGGTGCGATTTCAACGCTGAAATATGGATCTAGGGTAATTTCATCTGCTGCTTGGATAGCTGCTACTTGATCTTGGCTGATAAAGCTTGGGAATATTGATTTTGCCATGAAATATGAAGCTGATCCACCGATAAGTGTTGAGCAATAAGCAAGAGCTACTGTAATACCTAATAGCTTACCAGCACCTTCACCTAAGTCTGCTATACCTTTTGTAACGAATGCTAGAATCATAAGTGGGATTATGAATCCTAGGAAGTTACCAAAGATAGATGAAAATGTTACAAAAATTCTTACTATTGATTCTGGTAAGTATGTACCAATTAAGATACCTATAACGATACCTAAAATCATTCTTGGAATTAAACCAATTTTTTTCATTTTTCTCTCCTTGTTTTTGATTGTTATGTAAACCTTTGCAATTTGACGGAAAAAAATTAATAGACATGACAATACTTTAGAATCTTAGCCCTCAATTCTAATATAAAATTACTTTTATAAATCAGGTCATCTCTAAAAAAACCATCCTTTTCCTATCGGTTTAAATTATATATTATAAAAGCGTTTATGTCAACACTTCCAGAAGATATTTTGCAATAATTTTCGCGAAAATGGCTTTCCCAATATATCTAAAACGTGATATTTCTCAAAATGTATGCCCTTACATTTGATCCAATTTTAGATAAATATTTTTTAAAGAATTTTAGCTAATTAAATAATTAACAAAGTATTTTACATACCTTTTCCCAAATAAAATAAAAGAAGCCTGTACTCTTTTTCCTAAATTTTTTAAAAATACAAGCTTCTGTATCTACCTAATTATTATTTGCTTCTAAAAGCTACAAGTCCCTTCGGGCTATACACACTTACTAGCTTATCTTCTGGGTCGTATACTCTCATCTCGAAAGTTACTTCGCCGCTTTCACCTTCCTTGTAAACTTTTTTATCAACTACTTCTACTTCTATCCTATAAGGGGTGTCCGCAAACACTGGTCTTAACCAGCTTGCTGAGACTATGCCCATGCCTGCTATCATGCCTTTTTTGTCTATACCTGTCTTTACCCACTGGCCCCAAAAAACCATATTTGAATAAGATCCTGGGGAGATTATTTCCCCAAAAGAGCTTTGTTTAGCAGCCTTTTTATCTGTATGGATATCTCTAGGGTCGTAATTTTTGCCAGCCCAAATTAGCTCTTCTTCTGTAAAGCTAACTGGCTCTATATCTTTAAATACCCTACCGATTTCATAATCTTCAAAATACATTATATTGACCTTTCTTCTTCTATAAAGCACTTAGAAAATTGATCTCTAGCCTGGAGGATATAGCGATTAGAACCCGCTAGAGCCTCGCTTTTGAGATCGTTTATATTTCCCTTTCTTTCTCTGTCAATAATTATACCCAAATCGGTCTCGCAAAAATCAGTCAGCATAGCATAGTCGCCGTCGCTATCGCCACCAACTAAGATTGGCCCATAATTAGATTCATTTAAGATAAGCCTTCTAATTGTTTCTGACTTGCCAGATTTTTGAGTAAGGGGAAAGTCGTGGTCAAGCTCGGGGATGATTTTTCCCTCACTGTTTTTGGCAAGCCTTAGACCTAGGACCTTGTCCCTATCAAATTTGTAGGAGTTTTTTGTCGCAAAGGCTCTTACAATATCAATAAATGAAGCAGATACCACGTAAACATCTATTCCTTCCTCTTCTAGAGTATGAAAGAGGTCTGCCATTTCATCTACATCTCCCATTCCTATAAAGTAAGAAATTGAAACTCGCCCTGCCTCTGACTTTATATCTGGAGATATAAAAATTTCTCTTCTCGCTTCTTCGTTTTTCACAAAAGCAAAGGCTTTATCACAAAAATCTTTAATTTCATTTTCCTTATAATTGGTAAAAAGAAAAGTTATCCAACAATAGGGATCTCTGGCCTTTTCGTCATAGACAGCTGCCTTGTAACGAAAAAACATCTTTGCCACAAATTCCTTATAGGCATTGGTTTGTTTGATTATTTCAAAAGGAACATCTCCTCCTAACCTATCAGAAGTAGCATAAAGCTTTTTGTAAGCCTTGTAAATATCAGTTGAAATCTTGTCGATATTTATAAGCTCTCCTTCGAAGTTTTTATAAGGGTCTTTAAAGTTACCTTTATCAACATTTTTTCTTATAATATCATAAAGCTCATCTGGATTTATCTTAAAGGCTAGATTTGTAACTAGATAAAAAAACGCCGCCTCTTCCACATCTCCGATTATGGAAGTATTGTCCCAATCAAAGACAGCAAAGGGCTTTCTTTTTGGATTGTAGGCAGGATTATCCCTGCCGTGTTTTGCTATTAACTTGTTTATAAAATGAAAGGCTCTATAATTCCAAGAGCCTTTTTTAATATATTCTTTCATTTAAACCATCTTTTTTGGATCTACGATTTTTATAAATTCATTATCTGTCACAAAGCCAAGCTTTTTGTTGGCTTCTCTTAGGCTTAGACCATTTTTGTGGGCGAATTTTGCCATCTCACTCGCCTTGTCATAGCCTACATGTGGAGAAAGGGCTGTTACTAGCATGAGGGATTTTTCAAGATTTTCCGCAATTTTTTGCTCATTTGCACAAAGGCCCTTTACAAGGTGGATATTAAAGGAATGAAGTCCTTTAGATAGGATTTTCACAGAATCCACCATCTTATAAATTATAAATGGCATGTAGGCATTTAATTCTAATTGTCCCAAGGAGTTTGCCATGGTGATTGCCTGATCATTTGCTATTACTTCAAGGCAAATCATTGCGAGCATTTCTACCTGGGTTGGGTTTACCTTGCCTGGCATGATTGAAGAACCTGGTTCGTTTGACGGAATTATAAGTTCTCCAATGCCTGTTCTTGGACCTGATGATAAAAATCTAATGTCTTCGGCAATTTTTAATAGGTCCGAAGCGAGGACTTTAATTGCTCCGTGAGTCTTGGCTATACCCTGTTTGCTTGATAATTGAAGAAACTTATTAGACTCGGCCTTTAAATTAAAACCTGTTAGCTCTGAGAGGGTCTCTGCCATTTTCACGTCGTAGCCTTCTTTAGTATTTAGGCCAGTACCAACAGCAGTCCCTCCGATTGCGAGATTTTCCAAAGCTTTGGCAGATTCTCTGATATATTCCTCATCCCTTTTTATAAGGTCGCCATAAGTTTTAATTTCATCGGAAAGTCTAAGAGGAGTTGCATCTTGGAGGTGGGTCCTGCCTGTTTTGATGATGCCCTCAAAGTCCTCAGCCTTTTTATAAAATTCACAAGCTATGTTTTCTAGTTCGGGATATAGGTAGTCTTCTAAAATCCTCATACTAGTAAGGTGCATAGCTGTTGGAAAAGAGTCATTTGTAGATTGGCTCATATTAACGTGGTCGTTAGGATGAATTAAATTCTCTCCCAAAATCTCATTGGCTAAGTGAGCTATAACCTCATTTACATTCATATTTGTCTGAGTGCCAGAGCCAGTTTGGTAAACTGTTAGAGGAAACTGATCCTCGAAACCTCCTGCCAAAACCTTATCACAGGCTTTAACAATGGCATCTTTATAAGACTCATCAAGCTTTCCCTGAGCATTATTTACAAGGGCTGCCGCTTTTTTTACCAAAACCAAAGATTTTATTTGTTCAGTTGGAATTGTTGCTACACCTTGAGGGAAATTTTCGTAAGAACGTTGGGTTTGTGCACCCCAAAGCTTGTCATTTGCGACTTTAATCTCTCCCATAGAGTCTCTTTCAATTCTAAAATCCATCAGTCTTTCTCCATGTGTTCTTCGTCTAAAATACCCGGTTGGGTCATCTTTCTATAATCTAAAATTTTGTCAACTTCATCACCTGTCATAAGGTGTTTTTCAAGAATTAATTCTCTAATTGGCCTACCCTCTCGCATAGACTGTTTGGCAATAGATGATGCCATGTCATAGCCTATGTGTGGAGCGAAAGCGGTGATGATTCCTACAGAATTTTCAACCTTAGACCTTAATTTTTCCTTATTAGCAGTGATGCCTTCTATACAATTAACAGTTAAAGTTTGAATAGCTCCTCTAAGTGATGTGATAGACTCAATTATTGAGTAGAAAATTATTGGTTCAAAAGCATTTAGCTCAAGTTGGCCTGCTTCCACAGCCATAGTTACTGTCACATCGTTTCCTACAACTAGGAAGGCAACTTGGTTAACTACCTCTGGTATAACTGGGTTAACCTTGCCAGGCATAATTGATGATCCTGCTTGTTTGGCTGGTAGGTTAAAATCTGAAATACCTGTAGTTGGTCCTGAAGATAGGAGTCTTAGGTCGTTTGCCACCTTTGAAAGACTCGCTGCAAAAGTTTTAAGGACTGAAGAAGTGAATAAAAATCCATCTAAATTCTGGGTGGAATCAATCAAATCTTCCGCTTGTTTTAAATCTAATCCTGTAATTTCTCTTAAAATTTTATCAATATTTTCAACAAAATGATCGTCAGCATTAAGTCCTGTACCTACAGCTGTGCCGCCGAGGTTAATTGATGAAAGCTCCTCGATAGCTTTTTTAAATCTCAAAAGCCCTCTCTCTACAACTCTCGAATAGGCCTTAAACTCTTGGCCAAGAGTGATTGGAACAGCATCTTGAAGCTGGGTACGGCCCATTTTTACGTAGTCATCAAAATCTTCTGCTTTTTTATCAAGGGCAACGATTAATTTTTCTGTATCTACTGCAAGGTCCTTTATATAACGAATAAGGGCAATTTTGCCAGCTGTTGGTATAACGTCATTTGTAGATTGACCTAGGTTTACATGGTCATTTGGGTGGATATGCTCGTAGTTACCAAGGCTGCCACCAAGGGCTACATTTGCAATATTTGCTATAACTTCATTGGCATTCATATTAAAAGAAGTACCAGCCCCACCTTGGATAGGGTCAACTATAAAGTCTTCTATGTATGAACCGGCTAAAACCTCATCACAAGCATCCACAATAGCCTTGCTCTTCCTATCTGAAAGGATGCCAACCTTGTTATTTTGGATGGCGCAGGCCTTCTTGACCTCAACTATAGCCCTAATAAAATATGGATCCATGGCCTTGTTTGTTATCTTGAAATTCTCATAGGCCCTGTAAGCATTCGCCCCATAATAAGCATCCTTTGGTATTTTTAACTCCCCTAAAGAATCTCTCGCAATTCTATAATCTGTCATTCCTATCTCCTTTTGATCTTTCACTGAAATTATTAATTCTTATAAGTTTATTATAAGCCAAGCAAACGATTTTTCCAAATAAAAATGCAAGACAGAAATAAACTTGTTATAATTATAAATTCCAGTTTATATTTATTCTTTATTTCTAATAATTCAAACTTTTATACATAATTTTTTTATATATGGTTTTAAATATAAATTAAATAAACAGCTTGAGTAAAGCAATGAAAACTATTGCCTGATTCCAAAACATTTGATATGCTATAAGTATAAATATAAGCAAGGAGGAGACTATGAAAAACAAAAAATTGCCTTATATTCTAATGGCAGCCTTCTTAGCTTTAGGTTTAAGCGCTTGTTCTAAAGAAGAAGCTCCTAAAGAAGAGAAGACTAGTGAGCAGGTAGAAGAAACCAAGACTTCCGAACAGAAAGAAGAAACTGGTGGAGAAGCGAAAGACGGTACATATGAGGGTGCTTTCAAAGGCATGAATGACGATGTAAAGGTCAAAGTTACCCTAAAGGATAAAAAAATTGAAAGCATAGAGGTCGTTGAACACTCTGAAACACCTGGTATAGGTGGAGAATTAAAGGACATAGACGGAAATGTCAGACAAGTCGGCCTTAAGATTCCTGTTACGGATATTCCTAAGGAAATTGTGGAAAGTCAAAGTCTAAATGTTGATAATATAACAGGAGCAACCGCATCTTCTGTAGCTGTAAAAAAGGCTGTAGAAGTAGCTCTTAAGGAAGCTGGCGCAAAGCTTGATGATTACAAGGAAAAAATTGTCAAAGACCAAGACTTTGAAGATATTGAAAGCGATGTAGTAGTCCTTGGTGGCGGTGGAGCTGGTCTTGCAGCTGCAATTGAACTTGCTGAAAATGGTAAGACTGTAACAATAGTAGAAAAAAATGGCGCTATAGGTGGTGATACCCTCGTTTGTGGAGCTATTTATAACAACCCAGACGAAGAGTTACAAGCCAAAGTTACCATGTCAGAACCTGTCAAAGAACAATTAGAAGAAGCCCTAAAGGCAAAACCAGTTAATGATGAACACAAAGAATTAATTGCAGCTGTCCAAAAAGAATGGGATGAATACAAGGCTAATGGTCGTACAGACCTATTTGATTCAAAAAATTGGTATGCCCTTCAAACTTGGAACGGCGGGGATAACGTAGGAAACCTTGACTTAGTAAAAGTTTTAACCTTTAATTCTGTCGATGGTTACGAATGGATAAAATCTCTTGGTATGCAATTTGACGACTTTATCAGCCAAGGTGCAGGATCTTTATGGCAAAGAACCCACACCTCAAAACAAGATATGGGAACAGGTTTCATCTCAGTTTATTCACAAAAACTAGAAGACCTATCAGATAAAATAAACGTCCTAGTAGAAACAACAGCAGAAGAATTGGTAATGGAAGATGGCAGGGCTGTTGGAGCAAAAGTTAAGGATAATCATTCAGAAAAAGAATACCAAGTAAAGGCTAAGGACGGAGTAATCCTTGCAACTGGTGGTTTTGCAGCAAATCCAGAAATGGTTCAAGAACACAACACCTCCGGTAAATGGGACGACCTATCTAAAGTATCAACAACAAATAGATTCTCATCTTCCCAAGGTGATGGTATAGTTATGGCTGAAAAAGCTGGTGCCGACCTAGTAGACATGGACCAAATCCAATTATTATACCTAGGCAATACCCAAAACGGCCAACTAACTAAATACCCACCAAGAGATGTAAATGGTACAGACCAAATCATCTTCATTAACAAAGAAGGAAAAAGATTTGTAAGAGAAGATGGCAGACGTGACGATATTTCAAAGGCAACCCTCGCTCAAACTGACGGAATGTTCTATATGCTAGAATCAGGCGATGGTGAAGGTTATAAAGATATCAAAGACCCAGAGTGGAGATCTGCTGACGGCTTTACCCTTGATTACCTCAAGGATAATGGCTATATCTTTGTGGGAGACACTCTTGAAGAAATAGCTAAGCAAATCGGCTGCGATGTAAAAGATTTACAAGAAACAATTGACACCTTTAACGCAAGTGTAGATAGTGGAAAAGACGAGTTTGGTAGAACTCTTTATAGCACTAAACTTGAAAATGGACCATGGATTGCAACTGCAAGACAGGCATCTATCCACCACACCATGGGCGGTGTTAGAATTGACCCAACTGCTAGAGTCCTTGATAAGGACGGCAAAGTAATTCCTGGCCTTTACGCAGGTGGCGAAATCACAGGTGGCATCCACGGTGCTAACCGTCTAGGCGGAAACGCAGTAGTAGACACAGTTGTATTCGGTAAACTATCTGCCGACACACTTCTAGAAGATACTAGCAAATAATAGATACAGAAAAATTTGAAAATTCAAATAAAATTCCCTCCAGAAAGGATTTTCCTCCTGGAGGGAATTTTTTATTTCTATTGACTTTTTTTATCAAGCCCTGTAAGCTTCTTTTCCGTTTAAATAAGTTAAAAATCTTTCCCTATCCTAATTATAAACCAAGAAAACTATTTTACTAAATAAATATACATTATTTTAGAATTATCAAAAAAATAAGAGCCCCTAAGGACTCTTAGAATATTATTTTCTTTTCTTGCTTGCAAATAGAGCAGTTGAGCTTGCTCCAAAGCTTAGGATAGCTATAAGTGATGAGCCTACGCCTGTCTTTACATTTTGGGATGAGGCTTTTACATCTTGTTTTGTTTCTTGCTTGAGACCTTCTTTTTTATCCTTTTTTGTGTCTTCTCTTATTTGATCTACTTTCTGAGATTTTTTATGATCTTTTTTAGCTTCTTTCTTTTGTTCAGATTTTTCAGTATCCCCGCTTTTTTCATCTACTTTATCTGGATTTGAAGACTTAGCTGATGAATTTTCGTTTTTGACATAGACTATATCACCATTTTCAAAATATGTTCCATCAGCAAATTTAACTAGGGCTATAGGTTTGATGAATTTCGCATCTGCTGGTAGTTTGGTAATTTCTATTTCATAGCCATCTTCTACTTCCCTTATTATGTAATCATCTTGAGGGAGTTCTTGTTTCTTATATTTTGGTGTTGCAGCTGATACTCCATCAAGCTTCATTGCCTGATAATCAGCTTCTGTAACATAGTTTAACTTTATAAATTTATTCTTACTTTCTCCAGATTTTTTTAGGCCCTTAAAGATTGATTTTATCTTAATTTTATTATCCCTAAGTCCTACATAGGATTTATTGTTGTGAGGATTCTTATTTGATCTTTCACCTTCTACCTCAAAATTTACCAAGGCCTTGTGGGTATAATCTCTAAATAAACCTTGTTTCTTACCATCGACTTTTTTAAATGGGATTTTTTCTATTTCTTCCAATTTTGCTTGGTCAATTTCTTCATCATTTAAAAGTTCTTTTGCTCTTGCTATGGCATTTTTTATATCTTCCTTAGCTTGGCCTTCGTAGACTATAGCTGGATTGTCAACCGATTCTTCATCCATTGAATCTATATATTTTTTAAGTTCTTCCTTAGCCTTGGCAACTTTTTCTTCAAAAGCCTTTATTTCATCATCTTTTGTGGTTTCATCACTAAGTGGTATAGGATTTTCAACATCCTTTTCTTCACTCATAGTTTCTTGCTTAGGCATCTCTTCCATTACCTGGCTTGCATCTACTCTTCCAGGAACTATATTTATCGCCAATAATAAGGCTAGGGCTAGGCTTGATATATGTTTTACTTTCATAAGTCCTCCAAATTTATATAATAATTATCTTAAGCTCCTTAAAGCTTCTTATTAGTTATTTGATTAACCTTAATAAGTATAATAAAAATTTAAAGACTTGTCAATAACAATTATCATTATCTTTCAATAAAAAAGCTCCTCATTTCTGAGAAGCTCTAAATATCTTAATTATTTACTATAAACTAATTTGCCATTTAAAAATGTTTTTTCTAGGTTCATATCATAATCAAGGACTATAAAGTCTGCTTCGTAGCCTTCGTGGAGTTTGCCACAGATATTATCCATACCAACGGATTTGGCTGGAATTAAGCTTGCCATTTGGACTGCTTCGAAAATGTCAGCTATGTCCCAATCAACTACATTTTTGATAGCATCTTTTAATTTTAGAATTGAGCCTGCAAGAGATCCGCCATCTTTAAGTCTAGCTGTGCCATCTTTTACTACTACAGGAAATTCTCCCAACGTATAATCGCCATCAGCCATACCACCAGCACTCATGCAGTCAGTGATAAGGGCAATCTTATCCCTACCCTTGGCATTCATAAGGATATTTGCTGCATTAGGATTTACATGGTGACCGTCACAAATTAGCTCTGAAATTGCGTCTGTGGACATAGCAGCACCAACCATGCCTGGATTTCTGTGGTGAAGACCGCTCATGCCATTGTAGGTATGGACAAAAATATTTGCTCCAGCCTCAATAGCAGCCACAGCCTCATCAAAAGACGCATCAGAATGTCCTAGGGCAACTCTTACTCCAAGAGCATTGGCCTTTTTGATAAAATCTTCCACTCCTTCTCTTTCAGGAGCTATAGCAATCTTGTTAACCAAGCCATCTGAGATTTCAATCCATTCCTTAAGATAATCTATCTTTGGATCTGACATATAGGCGGAGTTTTGTGCACCCTTGTATTTTTCAGTAAAAAATGGACCCTCAAGGAAAATACCTCTGATTTTTGCACCTTCAGCATCCTTGTATTCTTTGGCAACTTGTTTTAAAGCGGCATCTATTCTTTCCTTAGAATCTGTAAGGGTAGTAGGTAAGAAACTAGTAACCCCACACTCCAAAAGTCCCTTGGAAATAACATTTAAAGCGCCCTCTTCTGCATTCATAATATCTTTGCCATAATAACCATGAATGTG
>QWCK01005917.1_pt1 | contig 10720 bp, 5 predicted proteins | sample 1972571 | NCBI WGS metagenome assembly QWCK01 (sample SAMN09866710, study PRJNA288562) | Human gut metagenome isolate term2_stool, whole genome shotgun sequencing... | isolation source: gut | host: Homo sapiens | place: USA: California | reverse complement strand
TCTAATTTAAAAGCAATTGGTGCTAGTGATGGTGGAAGTGAGAATATGCTTGTTATTCCTGGGAAATGTGAAACCCCAAGTATAACTGATAAAATACTTCCTCCAACTATACCAAATAATAAAGCTCCCTTAACATATTTTGCAGTAAGAAAAGCCATTAAAAATAATGAAAAGAAAAATATTAATGATTCTGGAGTAAGTAAATTACCTTTTTCTAGGATTACTCCTTCTCCTTGTTGAATGATTCCTGCATTAGTTAGTCCAATTATTGTGATAAATAAACCTATACCAACACTGACCGCTTTTTTTAGACCAATTGGTATTGATGCAAAAATTGCTTCCCTGACATTAAAAATACTTAAGAATACGAAAATAATTCCTTCTAAAAATACAGCTGTTAATGCATATTCCCAATCGTGTCCCATGGCTATAACAACAGTAAATGCAAAGAAAGCATTTAGTCCCATGCCAGGAGCAAGTCCGAAAGGTAAATTTGCATAAAGACCCATGACTAACATAGCAATTATTGATGAAATAATTGTTGCAGTAAATACAGCCCCTTTATCCATTCCTGTTTGAGATAGGATATCAGGATTTACTATTAATATGTAACTCATGGTCATAAAAGTAGTAAGTCCAGCTAGAAATTCTGTTCTAGGATCTGAATTATACTTTTTCATTTTGAATTTTTTTTCTAAAAAACTTGTTTCCATATTATTCCCTCCTAAAAAACATTATAACAAATATTATTATATATTTTGCAATATACTTTATATTATAAAATTAAATATATAAAAAGGGTATAATTAATAGTTAAGGAGGCCAAAATGAAATCTTATAAATTAATTGATCAAGAATACATCAAAGATGTAAATTCTGATGTAAAAATATATGAACACATAAAAACTAAGGCTAAGGTCTTGACCCTAGCAAATGATGATAATAATAAAGCTTTTTCAATATCTTTTAGAACTATTCCAGAAGACTCAACAGGCACTGCCCATATAGTTGAACACTGTGTGCTTTCTGGTTCTAGAAAATATAGGACAAAAGAACCTTTTATGGATATGATCAGAGGCAGCATGCAAACTTTTTTAAATGCAATGACTTATCCAGACAAAACTATGTATCCAATTTCTACTAGAAATAAAAAAGATTTTTATAATCTTATGGATGTCTATTTAGATTCAGTCTTTTATCCTATGATGTATGAAAAAGAAGAAATATTTAGACAAGAAGGCTGGCACTATGAACTAGAAGATAAGGACAAGGACCTAGTCTATAACGGAGTTGTCTACAACGAAATGAAGGGAGTTTATTCAGATCCACAAAATATCGTTTCTGATCTGGTAACTTTTAACCTTCACAAAGATTCTTCTTATGGAATTGATTCAGGTGGAGATCCAAAAGAAATCCCAAATCTTTCCTATGAAAACTTTTTAAAATTCCATAAAAAATTCTACCATCCTTCAAATTCCTATATCTACCTATATGGCGATTTAGATATGGAAGAAGCCATGGACTATATAGATAAAAACTATTTATCTGATTTTGACTACCAAGAAGTAGATTCAAAAATCATTTTAAATCCTGCTTTTGATGAAGAAAAAGTTGTTGAAGATAGCTATTCTGCATCAGAAGATGAAATGGGAGAAAATAAAGACTATCTTGCATACAGTTGGTGCATTGGAAAAAGTGATAATAAATTAGATTTGTTTATGCAAAACTTTTTACTGGAACTTTTAGTAAATTCAGAATCTGCTCCTTTGAAAAGAGCCTTGCTTGAAAAAAATCTAGCAGAAGATATATATGGAGAAAGTTCATCATCCCTTGCCCTTGATTTTTCAATTATTGCAAAAAATACAGATGCTACAAGAAGAGATGAATTCAAAGAAACAATATTTTCCTGCCTAGAAGACCTAGTTAAAAATGGAATAAACAAAGATCTTTTACAAGCAACTCTAAATAAATTTGAATTTACCTTTAGAGAAGGCGGCGGAACAATGAAGTCCATCATCTACAACATTAGGGCCATGAACACCTGGCTTTATGACAAATCACCAATTGATGGATTAAAAACTGATGACTTGATAAAAGAACTTCATGAAAATATAAAGACTGATTTCTTCGAAAAATATATAGAAAAAAATCTATTAAATAATAAATATGCCCTTCTTCTTTCTGTAAAACCAGAACTTAACAAGGCGAAAAAAGAAAATGAAAAAATAAAAAATGACTTACAAGCATATAAAAAGTCTCTAAGTGATGAAGAAATCCAAAAACTTATAGATGATACAAAAAAATTATTTGATTTTCAACTTTCAGACGACTCAAAAGAAGCAAAAGCAAGCATACCAAGCCTTGATATAGAAGATATTTCAAAAGAAATAACCCATATTCCAAGACAAGAAGAAGAAAAAGATGGAGTTAAATATTTATTTAATGAACAATTTACAAACGGAGTAAATTATGTAATTCTTTCTTTCGATGCCAACCACATAGAAAAAGAAGATTTAGAAAATCTTTCTTTGATGACAAGACTACTAGGCAGACTTTCTACTAAAAACCACGACTACAATGAAATTGACACAAGCGTTTATAAAATAATGGGTGGATTTTCTGTAAACCCATCAGTCTATGCAAACTTTAAGGACCAAAATGACCTAAATGCAAGAGTAAACTTATCTTTTAAAACCCTAGATGCAAACTTTGAAAAAACTCTAGACCTTTTAAAAGAAATCCTTGAAAGCTCTGACTTTGATGATAAGAAGAGAATAAAAGAAATATTATTGATAGATAAGTCCTCAATAGAAGCTGCCCTACTACAAAGCGGCCATGTAATTATGATGGATACAGTGAGAAGCTACTATTCAAAGCAAGCAGCCTATAGTTCAAAACTTGCTGGTTTGGATAATTATTTCTACCTAATCGATTTATTAAATAATTTCGATGAAAAGTGGGAAGTTTTTAGAGACTCTATGAAAAAACTTGCAAAATCTTACCTAAATTCAAATAAATTAATCATAAACTTCACATCATCAAAAGAAGCTTATGAAAAAAATAAAGTCTACCTAGAAAATTTTGCAAAAACTCTAGAAAATAAAGAAAATAAAAAAGCAGACTTTGCCTTTGAAAAAAATCCTAGAAACGAAGGCTTTGCAATTTCTTCAAACGTTCAATACATTTCAAAAGGTTATGACTTAAAAGACTTGGGACTTGAATACAAGGGTTCCTACTCTGTACTATCAAATATAGTTTCATCAACTTATTTGCACGACAACATCAGGGCAAAAGGTGGTGCCTACGGTGGAGGAATGAGACTTTCAATAACAGGAGATCTACAAACCTACTCTTACAGAGATCCAAACCTTGTAAATACAATAGATGTTTATAATAATATTTATAAATTTATAGAAAATCTTGACCTAGACCAAGAAAGCATCAAAAACTTTATAATAGGAACAATGAACACCTTTGACCCAATGCTTTCAGAACAAGCAAAAGGCAGTCTAAACTTTGCAAGATATATGACAGGCATGGGCGAAGAAATAATTTCTAAATACAAGGAAGAAGCAATTAAAACAAATCTTAGTGAGCTAAAAGAAACAGCATCCTATATCAAGGAAGCCATGGACAAAAATTATTTATGTGCAATCGGCGGAGAAGACATATTAGAAGAAAATAAAGGTTTATTTAAAACAATTAAAAAATTAAAAAATTAATATATTTTAAAATAAGATCCCCTCTTTACTAGAAATAGTAGAGAGGGTATTTTTGTATTTAAAAAGGACTAGGTGTTTACTAGTCCTTAATTTTAACTTAATTTTTCTTGTTTTTTCCCAGCCAACATGTCCAGGATAAATATTGCTATTACATTATAAAATAGCCAGGTTTTTTTGCTATAACTTAGGTAGGCCGGTGTCCAAATTGGGGAAAATTTTTCCTTATATGCTCTGAGTCCTTCAAAAGAATAAAATCTGTAGCCAAATTTATATATCAAATAGGCAAATTTTTCTTCTGTGAAGCTGTTTGCATTTATGCCTACATTTGAAAACGGCGACATGCCCATGCTAAAATATTTTCTTCCATTTTGACTTTCGTAGATAAATAAGTTTAAGAATAGAAAATCCATAACTCCACTTGGAGCTCTTTCTCTGTCATATCTCATTAAGTCTACTGTAGTCCATTCTTTTTCTGAGTTTGGCATTATATTTGTAAAGGCTATTATTTGTCCATCTTCTTTTGCCACTGCTATTTCGCAAATTTCCAAATAGTCTTTTCTAAAATAACCTAGAGAAAATCCTTTTTCCTTTCTTCCACCTAGCCAGCTATCAGAAACTTTTTTAAGCTCATTCAAAGTTTCTTTATTATGAGGTGGTTTTATGATTTCAAATTCTATTCCATTTTTAGCAAATTTTGACATTACATTCCTATTTGCCTTGTTTTTTCTTCCTTCTAGATTGAAGTTTTCTATTGGAATAGCTGCTTTTTCTCCAAATTTTATAAAGTTATAACCATAGTCGTGGAGTTTTATTGTTTGTTTTTCTTCTATTTCATAAAAAACTGGATTGTAACAATACTCATCTGCTTCTTTTATAAATTTTTCTATTAATTTTGGGATATCTTCTGGATCTCCAAAGGCATTTCCCATTACTATGATCTTGCTCTTTAATGTATATATAGAAATCGCCGCACTTGGAACTTTTATAGTTTGTCCTGAATCATCTTTTTCTTCTCTGTAATAGTAGTAAATATCTTTATCGCCAACTAGGGCAAGGCTGGTTTCAGGATCGCAGTCATATTTTTTTATTAGATTTAAAACTTTTTTCCTATCCAAACTTTCTCCAAGCTTTACCCTAGCTGCTTTTAAGTAGTATAGAAGAGGATAAGATAGGGCGAATAAAACTAAGATAATAACTGCAATTTCTAAGAAAGACTCTTCAAAAGGAATTATTAAAAAGTCATATTTATTTTCACTTACAAAATAATAATTAGATGTTGTTAGTACTACTGTGATTGCACTTACTAAAATAAAAATCATTAAATCAATTGTAATATTTTCAAGTGAGTAGATAAGTTGTTTTCTGTAGTGGATTTCCTTTGAGAATATATTTAACACCAGGCAAATTAATATATAGATTATTTCAATAATTCCAAAATTTGTGGCAATTGAATAAATCAATGCCAAAATTAAATACAATAAGCTTGCTTTTTTTGCTCTTACAACTTTTAATTTATTGGCACGGCCAAGAATTATAAAAGAAAATCCAAATACTAAACTTGGAAATTGATAAATCAAGTTAGCATCAAATTTGTTAAGGTCTTTTAAAATTTCTATATCCAAAGTTTCATCTGGTGCTGCTATTGAAAATAACATAAATATTCCCAATACATATAACATAAAAGATAATATATCTAGTCCTATAGACTTTACTATTTTCGAGGGAAGCTGGTCATTCTTTTCATCAAACACAGATCCTAAATCTTTTACAAATAAAACAAGTCCTAGTGCAAATGGTAATAAATAATAAAATATACGGTAAAGCAAAAGCCAAGTAAGCACCAATTCTTTATCTATACCAATGGATGCAAAAGCAGTAATCGCAACTATATCCATAGATCCAAGGCCACCTGGTATAAAGGATGCAAGCCCTGCAAGATTTGCTATTGTAAAGATTGAAACTATTATAATTGGATTTAATTTTATGCCTAAAAAATATCCTATACTTGCAAAAAATATACAAGCAAAAGACCATTCAAAAATTGATGTAATAGATACTTTTAGTCTATAAGTTTTTGAAATTGGCATTGTTTCATTTTTAATTTTTGAAAGTAAAATTATTACCGGATAATATAAAATTCCTCCTAGTAATATATATTTATAATTTATTAGTATATGACTCTTTGATATAAGTAGGTAAAGCATAGATATAACTGCAAGCAAGGATATACCGACAAAGTCAAATAAGAATGATTTTACTAAAAATTTTAGAAAAGATTTATCATCTTTTTCTTCTCCAAAATACCTCATCCTAAGCCCTATGTTTATAACTCCTCCAAAGCCTATCAGGTTATTAAAAGAATTTATTACAATAGATTTTTTTGCAATTTCTAGCTTGGTCTTTTCACTTTGAAATTCTTTATTTATCAATAAATCATAATTTATCATTGGACTTACTGCTATAAATCCAAAAATCATAAGAATGAATAACTTTATCGATCCAAAACTTTGGAATATATTTGAGACTTCTTCTATAGATATCTCTTTTTTTAATTTTGATATTTCAAGTATTACCAATACCACAACTATTGATAAAAATATTGGTTTTATATAATCAAGTATTTTCTTAAATTTCTTCACTTTTATCTCTTCCTAAAAAATCTAAAATTACTTTATTGTAAAATTCAGGTGATTTTTTTGCTATGTGGTGGCCCTGCTTTTCTACTATGCAAAGTTCTGATTTTTTAAATTTATTAGCTATTTTTACAAAGGAGTCAAGATAAATCACATCCCTTGCACCCGCTATTATAAGGACTGGAAAATCCATTTTTTTATAGTCCTTGTCTTTAATTTCTACACTCTCAAATAAAAGACTGTATACAGAAAAATAATTCTTCAAACTCCTAAAAATTCTAGAAGTGAATTTCAAAAAATAGTAGCTTATATAAGTAAGTATTCTTGGCATAAGTTTTATTTGACCTATATTTTTGTTTGGAGAATTTAGTATAAGTTTTTCAACTCTTTCCGGCCAATTTTTTGCAAAAGTTAAGGCAAGATTTGCCCCATCTGAAAAGCCTAATATATTTGCTTTTTCTATTTCTAAATAATCCATAATATCTAAAATATCTTTTGATAAGTCTTCAAAATCAAAACTTGGATCTATATCATCGCTTTTACCATGTCCCCTGGTGTCGATTGCTATAAGCTTATAATGTTTAGAAAAATCGATAAATTGCTTTTCAAAATAATTCAGATTATCATTATTTCCGTGAAGAAGCAACAAGGGATCTCCATTTCCCATTATTTTTACAAAAATTTTTGCTCCATCTCTAACTCTTATATATTTTTCCATAAGCTCACCTAAGCCTATTTTACTACTTTTTTCCTAATTTTTACTTATTATATTCATCGATTAAAAATTATTTCTTTATTAGTCGATTTTTATATGCTATAACTTTAAAATTAAATTTATCTTTTAGCATATATATTAAATTTGACCTATTATATTCAATTTTTATATTTATATGCTATTATATAACTACATTGGGTAAAAATATATTATTTGCCCAATCAGCAATAATAAAAAAGGAGAATAAGAATGGAGAAAAAATCAAGTTTTTTTAACAGCTTAGTTTTCAAACTACTACTTGCCATAGTAATTGGTATATTTGTTGGTTCTTATGCAAACTTAGCTGTTATCGAAGTAATTGATGCTATCAAGAAAATTTTAGGAGAACTTATTTTATACATAGTTCCTCTTATAATTCTTGGTTTCGTAACACCTGCAATTGTAAGCTTAAAGGATTCTGCTGGTAAGGTTTTAACAATTACACTAATAATTTGTTACCTATCATCTTTTGGTGCAGCAACTATGTCAATTTTCGCTGGTAAAGCTATTATTCCAAAACTTAATATAGCTAGTAATGTTGGATCAGGAAATGCAATTCCTGAATCAATTTTTAAATTAGAAATTGCTCCAATAATGCCAGTTATGACAGCTCTTGTAACTGCTATATTAATTGGTCTTGCTGTATTATGGACTAAATCTGAAACATGGGAAAAATTATTATTAGAATTTAATAATGTTGTTCTTGCAATCGTTGATAAGGTTGTAATCTCAATACTTCCATTTTATATAGGTACAACTTTTGCAGGACTTTCATACGAAGGTGTAATAATTCATGAACTTCCAGTGTTCTTAAAAATTATCTTAATAGTAATCGTTGGACACTTCATTTGGATGACCCTTCTTTATTCTATAGCAGGAGCTATATCAAAGACTAATCCAAAAGAAGTATTTAAACATTATCCACCAGCTTACTTTACAGCAGTTGGTACAATGTCAAGTGCTGCAACTCTTCCAGTTGCATTAAAGTGTGCCGGAAAATCAAAGACTCTTGATCCACAAATTAGAGACTTTGTTATTCCACTTTGTGCAAACACTCACCTTTGCGGATCTGTTCTTACAGAAACATTCTTTGTTATGACAGTTTCTCAAATTATTTATGGTAAACTTCCTGATACGTCAACTATGTTCTTATTTATATCTTTATTAGGAATATTTGCTATAGCTGCTCCAGGTGTTCCAGGAGGAACAGTTGTTGCATCTCTTGGTCTAATAACAAGTATATTAGGATTTAACGATGCCGGTACTGCCTTAATGTTATCAATCTTTGCTCTTCAAGACAGTTTCGGTACAGCATGTAACGTTACTGGAGACGGTGCAATTGCACTTATGGTAACAGGAATTTTAAATAAGGTACCTGGCAGACAAAAAAATAAAGTCGATGCTTAGAAAAACAAAAAGTATAGGTTATTAATAGCCTATACTTTTTTTATTTTACTTATTCTTTTTCTCATTCTTCTCATTTATTTCTTTTATCTTTTCTTTTGCCCTTTTATTAAATTCCTTCAAGACTTGAATTCTCGCATATCTTTTGTCTTCACTCGATACAAGAGTCCATGGAGCATAACTTGTATTTGTATTATAGATCATTTCATCAATTGCCAAAACATAGTCATCCCATTTTTTTCTATTTCTCCAGTCCTCATCTGTAATCTTATATGGCTTTTCTTCTTCCCTATCCTTAAATCTTTTTTCTTGTTCATCTTTAGAAATAAGTAGGAAAAACTTAAGCACTATACTACCAGAATCTATCAATTCTTTTTCCATGTTGTTGATTTCTCTGTAAGCTCTTGTCCATTCTATATCATTTGCAAAACCTTCAACTCTTTCAACCATAACCCTTCCATACCAACTCCTATCAAAAATAGCAATTTCGCCAGCCCTAGGAAAGTTATTATAAAATCTCCATAAATAGTGGTGGTCTTTTTCTAAATCAGATGGAGCCGAAGTAGGATTTATCTTATAAGATCTTGCATCTATATTTTTTATCAGCCTTGATATAGCTCCGCCCTTGCCGGCTGCATCCATTCCTTCAAAAACCATAACAACAGGCACATTTAAAGTATGAAGTGCATAGGCAAGTTCTCCAGCCTCTTCTTGTAGTTTATCCTTTATATCTTTATATTCATCTTTTTCTAGTTTTTTTGATAAATCAAAATCTTCAACCGTTTTTTTAGCATTAAATGAAGGAGCCTTCCAAGTTTTTTCATATTCTCTTTTTTGTTTAATTCCTTCTATACTTCTTTTTATATATTCTATACTTTTTCCAAGAACTTCCTTAGCCGCAAGTTCTCTATCTTCTGATGAAACTATATTCCAAGGCGCCCAAGAAAAATCAGTTTGATTAATTATAGAATTAAAATGTTCTAAATATTTATCATATTCTTTATTTTGATCTATATCTTCACTAGATACCAAAAACTCTTTGTATTTATTACTTAGGTGGTCTTCTATAGCTTCTTTTTGTCTCTTTTTACTTTGGTGCAAGAAAAACTTTAATATAATAGTATGGTCATCATAAAGCATCTTTTCAAGTATCATAATTTGCTTTATACGAATTTTATCCAATTCATTATCAGACTTTAAATCATTTAACAAGTCATGGTACATTGAACAGTCAAATATTTGAAAATCCCCTTTGCCAGGGAGTCTCTTCCAAAAAGGATGAGTATAAGTATATTTATTTTTCTTCTCAAATCTTTTAAAAATACTTACATCATAGTGCTTTGCATCTAACTGCCTAACCAGCCTATTCATAACATAGCCCCTACCAGATGATTCCCAGCCATCAATCATAATAATTACCGGAATCTTTTCTTCTACGCAAACCCTTTGGTAGCTAGCTAATTCTTTTCCCAATTCTTTTATACTATAATCCTTATATGTAGATTCGAATTTATCGAAATCAAAATTCTTTAACAATATTATCCCTTCTTCTATTATACTTTAATTATTTTTACCCAAAAAATGAGCAAATAAAAAAGCCCCTAAGGGCTTAGTTAATTATGAGTTTATTTGTGCCGAGTAAGAAAGACTATGAGTTTTATGTCTAATCGTCTTTAAGCTTAGTGTTTTAATACAACTTGTTTTGTTGATTCTATTTTTTTATCTGCCCATATTACAACATCTTCAATAACAAGCTTTTCTATTACTTTAATTAATCTACTCATAAATTCTAAATCTAATTTATTATCTACAACAGGTAGTTCAACAGGTAAATTTGAAGCTATAGTTCTATTAAATTTACTAGCATAATCAAATCTACCTTTCGCTACTACTCTAAAACATGTTAAAAAATAAAATAGTTCATATTTAGAATAATTTTGTCTTCCTTTAGGATATAAGCCTTGTATATGAGAATATCCGATATAATCATGTGGTTGATAAAATATCCCACTATCAGTTGTTGTATCACTATAAGTAATCATGTTCCCCTTTTCAGTTGGATCTAATAGAGAATATCCACCTATTCCATTATTATAAGATGTATTTGTAACTACTGGAATTAAACCTTTTCCACTATAAAGCTTTGGATTAGTAATTTTATAATATTTAGTAGGTCTTATGTTAAATATATCTCCTAATCTAATCTT
>QWCK01005913.1_pt1 | contig 10733 bp, 9 predicted proteins | sample 1972571 | NCBI WGS metagenome assembly QWCK01 (sample SAMN09866710, study PRJNA288562) | Human gut metagenome isolate term2_stool, whole genome shotgun sequencing... | isolation source: gut | host: Homo sapiens | place: USA: California | reverse complement strand
TAATTACATAAATATCTTCCTAGCCTTTCTCATAAAATACATATCCTTTTCGGGGCTAAAGCCAAACTTTTCTACTTGCGGTATTTGCGGTAAAATTATAGGAATAAGAGATGGATATTTTTCGATAGAAGAGGCCTCTATGATTTGTGATGATGATATGGCTAAGGTAGGTGATAAACTCTACCTAAACCACGATCAAATCAGATATTTTATGAAGCTATTATATACCAAATCAGAGGACTTATCTTCTATAGATCCCCCAGAGGATTATGAAAAAGTAGCTAGATTGATAATAGATTATTGCTTAAAAAGACTCGAGCTTAGAAATTTTTCTTCTATGGATTGGGTCTATAATAAATTAAGCGAAAGGAATTAGAATGTACTTTGAAGATTTAATATTAAAACTTGAAGAGTTTTGGAAGAAACAGGGTTGCTCTGTTATGCTTCCTTATGATACAGAAAAAGGAGCAGGAACAATGAACCCTCATACTTTCCTTAGGGCATTGGGACCTGAACCATGGAAGGTGTGCTATGTAGAGCCATCCAGACGTCCTGCAGATGGTAGGTATGGAGAAAACCCAAACAGACTCTACCAACACCACCAAATGCAAATTCTTTTGAAACCAACTCCAGACAATATCCAAGAGCTTTACCTAGAATGTCTAGAATACATCGGCATCGACCCAAAGGAGCACGATATCCGCTTTGTAGAGGACAACTGGGAAAGCCCAACCCTTGGAGCATGGGGACTTGGTTGGGAAGTATGGCTTGATGGAATGGAAATCACCCAATTTACCTATTTCCAACAAGTTGGAGGAATCAACTGCGAGATAGAAAGCGGGGAGATTACCATAGGTCTTGAGAGAATCTTCATGTACCTAGAAGATGTGGACAATGTATTTGATATCAAATGGTCAGAGGCTTTGACCTACAGGGATATATTTGGCTTACCTGAATATGAAAACTCCAAATATTCCTTCGAAGATGCGGACAACGAAGTCCTAGAAAACCTCTTTAACATTTACGAAAAAGAGGCAAACAGACTAATTGACCTAGGTCTTTGCATCCCAGCCTATGACAATGTATTGAAAACTAGCCACACCTTCAACACCCTAGATGCCAAAGGGGCGATATCAGTTTCTGAGAGAAGCCACTACATCAAAAGAGTAAGAGATGTATCAAGCAAGGTAGCCCATAAGTTTATTGAGAAAAGAGAAGAGTTAGACTACCCTCTTCTAAGAAAGGATAATGATGAGTAATTACTTATTAGAAATCGGAGTAGAAGAGATACCTTCTGATTATGTCAAAAATACCAAAAATCAATTAAAAGAAAAGTTTAGTAAACTAATAACAGATAACAAACTAACTTGCGATGAGATTGTTGTAGAATCAACACCAAGAAGATTTGCTATATTTCTAGAAAATATAAATGCAGATACAGAAGAAAAGACAATTTCTGTCAAAGGACCAAGCGTAAAGATAGCCTATGATGAAGGCGGAGAGCCTAAAAAACCTCTCCTAGGCTTTCTAAAAGGTCAAGGAGCAGAGATTTCTGATGTTGTAATCAGAGAGTTTAAGGGAGAAGACTACATCTATGTAGAAAAAAAGGAAAAGGCAAAATCAGTCGCAGAAGTCCTAGAAGAAAATGTCTATGACCTTGTAAAATCAATATCTTTTCCTAGATCTATGAGATGGAGAGGCAAATCAATCCGTTGGGCAAGACCAATAAGATGGTTTGTTTCCCTATTAGATGACGAAATTCTAGCCTTTGATGCTGAAGATATCAGCGTATCAAACATTACCAAAGGTCATAGAAGCCTCGGTAGCAATCATATAGTAGTAGACAGAATAGAAAACTATGAGAAACTCCTTAGGGAAAATTATGTAATCCTAAGATACAAGGACAGAAAAGATTTAATCCTAAGAGGCCTAAACAGACTATCTAGCGAAGTAGGCGGAGAATACATGAAAGATGCTGACCTCCTAGATGAAGTCATAAATATCGTTGAATATCCAACAGTCCTAATAGGAGATATAGACAAGAAATATCTAGAGCTACCAAAGGAAGTTATCACAACTCCTATGAAAGACCACCAAAGGTATTTCCCGGTAGAAGATGAAAACAAGAACCTCCTTCCATACTTCTTACTAGTGAGAAATGGGGATGATACCCACTCTGAAAATGTAGTAGAAGGAAACAAGAAAGTGCTAGTGGCAAGACTTGAAGATGCCAAGTTCTTCTACGATATAGATATGAAAAAACCACTAGATGCTTATGTTGATGATTTGGAAAATCTAGCTTTCTTTGAAGGTCTAGGCGATATGAAGCTAAAGACGAAAAGATTAGAAAGACTAGCTGAAAACTATAGACTTGCCCTAGATATTGGAGATGATATGGCTCACCCAATAGGAAGAGCTGCCTATCTATCAAAGGCAGACCTTGTAACAAAAATGGTAGTCGAATTTACCGAACTACAAGGAACTATGGGTAGGATTTATGCAGAAAAATCAGGCGAAGAAGAAAGAATATCAACAGCCATAGAAGAAGCCTACATGCCAAGGTCAGCAGGAGATAAACTACCTAAGACAATCACAGGTATAGTTCTTTCCATAGCTGACAAGATGGACACCATAGTTGGCCTATATGCTATAGAAAAATACGTTACAGGTAGCCAAGACCCATTCGGTCTAAGAAGAGCTTGCCTTGGAATAATTAACATCTTCCTAGAAAACTCAATAAATGTCGACCTAAGAAAGCTAGTAGAAGATGCCCTTCTAATCTATACCGAAGAAAACGAGTTATCCTTTGACTATGACCTAGCCATGGAGAAAACTCTAGACTTCTTTAGAGATAGACTTAGAAATAAGCTAATAGATGACGGTCACAAGTACGACACTGTAAATGCAGTCCTAAAAAATGGCGAGCTAAATATCCTAAAACTAACAAAGAAAGTTCACGCTTTAGACAAGTTCTTAGAAGAAAATGAAGATCAAATTTCCTACTTTACAAGAGTAGTAAACCTATCAGATCCTAATGTGGGTGAAGATGTAAATAAGGACCTATTAGAAGGCGACCTTGAAAGAGACTTCTATAGCGAAGTAAAGGCCCTAGAAGAATTTAAGGAAAGTAGCGAAACAGACTATCTCAAAGAACTAGAAAATATCAAGATGACAAGCGAGGTTGGAAACAACTACCTTGACAATACCATGATCAATGTAGATGATGAAAATCTCAAGGCAAATAGAATTGCCATGCTTAATATCCTTGCCAGGAGGATAGAAGAAATCTTTGATGTTAAAGAGCTTGCAAGGTAATAATGAAAGAGCTTAAGATCGTAATTGTAAGCGACTCTACAGGAGAGACCGCCCAAAATTATATCAAATCTGTAACTAGCCAATTCCCAACCCTAAAGGCTAATATAGTCAGAAAACCTGGCATCACGACTACAGATGAGATAGACGATATATTAAAAGAAATAGACGAAAAAACAATCCTTGTCCAAACTATAGCAACCAAGAGCCTATCAGACTACTTGAGGGCAGAATCTAAGAAAAGAAACATTGAGGATATGGACATCCTAAACTATGGGATAAGAAAAGTAGAAGAAGCCACAGGTCTTGAGGCTATCAGAGAAGTTGGCCTAACCAGAACCCTATCCAAAGACTACTTTAACATGATAGAGGCCATAGAATTTGCCATCCAATACGACGACGGCAAGGACCCTAGGGGATTTCCTCTATCAGACATAGTCCTAGTAGGAGTATCAAGAACAAGCAAGACTCCAACAACTATGTATCTTGCAACCAAGAACCTCAAAGTATCAAACCTTCCACTGGTGCCAGAAGTAAGGCTACCAAAGGAGATATTTGAAGTAGATCCAGAAAGGATCATAGGTCTTGTAATAGATCCTAATAAACTATCAACCATAAGAGAAGTTAGGAGCAAATCTCTAGGAATCATTGGAGAATCAATCTATTACAACGATACAAGAATCCAAAGAGAGCTGGAATATGCAAGAGAAGTATTCAAGGATTTAGACTGTAAGGTAATAGATGTAACAGAAAACACCATCGAGCAAACCGCCACAGAAATAGTCCAATACTACTTTGAGAAATTCCCAGAAGAACGTGACAAGCACATCCAATAGGAAAAAGCTAAGGAGAGAGAATGAAGAAAGACAAAATTATAGTACTAAACTTCGGTGGTCAATACGACCAACTCATCGTAAGAAGAGTTAGAGAAATGGGAGTTTATGCTGAATTATTCGATTGTGACACACCAGCAAGCGACCTTCCCCTAGAAGGAGTAGCAGGCATAATCCTAACAGGTGGCCCACAATCAGTAAACGACAAGAATTCCCTAAAAGCTGACGATAAAATATTTGATCTAGGAATCCCAATCCTTGGAATTTGCTATGGTCTTCAATACATCAACCACTACTACGGTGGAGAAGTAGAAACACCAAGAAACGGTGAATACGGAAAAACACCACTATTTGTAGACCAAAACAGTGAGCTTTTCAAAAACGTACCTCAAGAATCTGTAATCTGGATGAACCACAGAGACAGAGTATCTCAAATTGCAGAAGGATTTAAGAAAATATCCTGGACCCTAAACGCACCAGTAGCAGGTATCGAAAGCAAAGAAAAACAAATTTACGCAGTCCAATTCCACCCAGAAGTAGTTCACTCAGAATACGGTCGTGAAATGCTAGAAAACTTCGTAATAAACATTGCGAAAGCGGAAAAAACTTGGACTATGGAAGACTTTGCCAAAGAAAAAATAGCAGAAATCAAAGAAAAATACGCTGGCGAGAAAATGATCTGCGGCCTATCAGGTGGAGTAGATAGCTCTGTAGCAGCAACAATCGTCTCCAAAGCCATAGGAGATAATCTCCAATGTATCTTCGTAGACCACGGACTCCTTCGTAAAGACGAAGCCAAATCCGTAATGGAAACCTACAAAGACCTAGGTCTAAACGTAAAGATGGTCGACAAATCAGAAGAATTCTTAGGTCTACTAAAGGGCGTAGACGATCCAGAAGAAAAAAGAAAAATCATCGGTAACCACTTCGTAGAAGTATTTGAAGAAGAAGCCAAGAAAATCGGTGGAGCCAAATACCTAGTCCAAGGAACAATCTACCCAGACGTAATAGAAAGTGGGAAAGATAAGGCAAGCGTCATAAAAAGCCACCACAACGTTGGAGGACTACCAGAAGATATGGACTTTGTAGGACTCGTTGAACCACTAAGAGAACTCTTCAAAGACGAGGTAAGAGCAGTAGGTGAAGCAATAGGAGTTCCACACGATATGGTATGGAGACAACCATTTCCAGGACCAGGACTTGCCATAAGAGTAATGGGAGAAATCACCAAAGACAAACTAGAAATAGTAAGAGAAACAGATGCCATCCTAAGAGAAGAAGTAGAAAACTTTGGACTAAAAGAAGACATCTGGCAATACTTCACAGTTTGGACTCCAATAAAAACAGTAGGAGTAAAGGGAGATGCAAGAAGCTACGATAACGTCATAGCAGTAAGAGCCGTAACCAGCACCGACGCCATGACAGTAGAAGCAGCCAACCTCCCATACGATCTAATGCAAACCCTCTCCAACAGAATGATAAACGAAGTAGCCGGAGTAGGAAGAATAGTGTATGATATAACATCAAAACCACCAGGAACAATTGAATGGGAGTAAAATAGCTTGGAAAGCTATTTTATGTCAGGACCCCATTGTTGAAACTTTAGTTTCAAGAATGAAAGGTCTGCCCTTCTGCAGGGAATAAAAGCCGACGCGACGAAAAGGAGCGTCGGCTTTTCTGATTCACTAATTGATTTAAAATCATTGAAATTAACCTAGTTCCCTTCAAAAACCCTTACAGGATTTTGGATATTAAGTGCAAGATTGATAATTCATCTTGCATTTTTTGTTTGAAAAATTTATTTTTCTAACAACTATTGATTTAGATTATAAAAAAAATTATCGTAGATGAATGTTAAAATATATGTTATTAAATTTCATATATTTTAAATTTCATCGTAAAAATTATTTATCAAATAAAGAATCAAATTATAATTTGACAATATATAAATATATATATATAATAGAAATGATATAATATTAACAAAATTGGGTTTTAAAAAAGAAAATATTAACAACAAGTCTTGTTCTTGATTTAAGACTTACACTTTTAGAACCAACAGCAAAGGCTGACGAATTAGATGACCTTTTAAATGGTGCTACAGAAATTGGAGGAGAGTTAGAGCAAAATACAGAAGATTTGGATAAACTAAATAAGGGTAAAATATTAGTTCCAGCTGAAAAATTGAAGATATAGCGAAACCAAACAAAAAAGAAGACACACCATCATATAATAAAAAGTCAGATGAACAAAAAAAATCTGAAGATAATAAATTTAATGAACAAAAACCTTCAGAAGAAACTAAACCATCAACACAATCATCTATAAAGATGACAAAAAAGAAATTAGAAAATGCTAATAAAAAAAGTAGAAAACAAAGCAAGTGCAAATGTAAAAACAAGAGTAGGCTCAATTTCTGCAATAGTTGGATTAGTAAGTGCATCACTTGGTGGACTTTTATATTCAAAGAAAATAAATATGGAGATATAAAAATGAAAACAAAGAAAGTCTTAATAGCTGCTTTATTAGTATCTAGCCTATTGGCAAATGAAAGTGTATCCTATGCTGATACATTAGTAAAAGAAGAATCTACAGAAATAATAGAAAATGGTCTAAATAATGAAGAAGTTTTAGAAGACAATGAAACTTTAAACGAAAATGTAGAAAACGAAAAATCAGAACATGAAGATAATAAAGAAATCAATATAACAGACAATACTCCTTCAGAAGAAGAAGTAAAAGAATATTGGCATAATTATGAATCTAAAGGACAAGTAAAAGAAGAATATAATGGTATAGAACTTACAAATCAAGATAAAGACATCTATGAAGTAGAACCAAACCTTGAAACAAAAGAAAAAGGTTCTTTAAAACAAAGTATAATTGACGATACAATTCATATTGTAAACACCTTTAGATATTCTATAGGCCTTGATCCAGTAGAAGAAGATAAAGAATTATCCCAAAAAGCTCAAGCTGGAGCTTTCATAAATTATGCTAATTATGAATTAAGTCACTATCCAAAAACACCAGAAAATTTCACAGATGAAGACCAAGTAGTAAAAGATGGAAAACTTGCAAACTCTGAATCAAACCTTGCCCAAAGTTATAAGATTTATGATGCTGTTGGTGGATATATGGATGATGAAGATCCATCTAATAATAAAGTATTAGGTCATAGAAGATGGTTAATGAACCCATTTCTCAAAAGAATTGGAATTGGTCAAGTAGAAGACTTTAACAACATTTATGTTGCTGATGATAGTGCTTTGAGCTTTTATAACGATAATATAGCAACGTATCCAACAAAAGTAAACTTCACAGAATTTATTAGCCCAAGAACCCCATTTTCCGTAAATCTTGGAGTAGACTACAAGATTGAAAATATTGATAATGTAAAAGTTGTAGTAACAGATAAAGATGGAAACATTACCACTTATACAAAAGATAATGGTCTTTTCTATGACAACGGTTCATATGGTAACTCAACAGCCCTTATTTTTGGAAACGAACTTTCAAAAGAAAAAGGATCTGAATATAATATTAAAGTTATTGGTTTAAAAGCAAACGAAAAAGATTTTCCAATAGAATATACCTCTAAATTCATATCAGTTAATGATAAGAAAAAAGTAGTAATTCCTGCCAAAGAAATTGAAGATATAGCAAAACCGATCGAAAAACCATCTATTCCATGGACAGAAATTGAAGACAACGCTGAAATCATAGAAGAGGAAAAACCATCTATTCCTTGGACAGAAATTGAAGACAACGCTGAAATCATAGAAGAAGAAAAACCATCTATTCCTTGGACAGAAATTGAAGACAACGCTGAAATCATAGAAGAGGAAAAACCATCTATTCCATGGACAGAAATTGAAGACAACGCTGAAATCATAGAAGAAGAAAAACCATCTATTCCATGGACAGAAATTGAAGACAATGCTGAAATCATAGAAGAGGAAAAACCATCTATTCCATGGACAGAAATTGAAGACAACGCCGAAATCATAGAAGAGGAAAAACCTTCAATTCCTTGGACAGAAATTGAAGACAACGCCGAAATCATAGAAGAGGAAAAACCTTCAATTCCTTGGACAGAAATTGAAGATAATGCCGAAATTATAGAAGATAACAAGGATGATGGAAAAGAAGATTCACCTTCAAAAGACAAAGAAGATGATAAATCAATTCCATGGATTAAGATAGAAGACAATGCTGAAATTATAGAAGAAGCAAAACCATCTGAAAAAATTATAATTCCAGCTGTAAAAATTGAAGATATAGCAAAATCTATTGAAAAAGAATCTTCTAAAAATAATAAAGAAAAATCTAAAGAAGATAAAAAGTCTTTAGAAAATAAAGAAAAAGAAATTAATGATAGTAATGTAGAAAACGTAAAACCAATAGCAAACGTTCAAACTGGAGTTACTGGTATTGGAGCAGTTTTAACTACCCTATCAGCCGCAGCAATTACACTTTTCAAATCTAAAAGAAAATAATATGAATAAAAGAACCTTATTTAAGGTCTCAGAGCGTCGATAAACCTAATATAAATTAGGTTTAACGACGCTTTTTCTATCCTTATTATAGAATATATTGATTTTTTAAACAATATAGTAAATGCTGGAAAATCACCTCCATGAGACTGTGAAATAGTCTGTGATTTTATTTTAATTTAATTCTGATTTTTCCTTCTTTATATTTAGTACTATAAAATTTATAGTCTTTTAGTTTATCGTTGTACTCAATATATTTAAGAGAGTATACATCTTTATTTAATGTATCATATAAATTATGATCGAAATTATATACAAAATCTAATGCTTCAATAATTTTATCATCGTATATTTCTATTCCTATTTCTTTTAAAGATTTTATAATTGTTTTTAAAATCACTTCATTTTTTGTCTTGAGGATCTTCAATATGATTTGGCTTATAGTTTTTTTGAAACTCCATGTGATAGTTGAGTTCATCATTCATTAAATAGTCATAATGTTAAGAAGTGAAATTCAAAAAGAAACAAGCTTAACTAGGAAGGCAATAGAGTATTATGAGGATAAAAGACTTATCCACCCTCAGAAATCTGAGAATGGTTATAGAGACTATAGTATAAAGGATTTAGAAACTCTGAAAAAGGTAGCTATATTTAGAAAATTGGGAATGAGTATTTAAGATATTTATCAGTGTATATCGTCAGGTGGTGATACCCTGTCTTCTGTTTTAAGGAAAAAACAACATCAATTGGACCTTGATGAAAAAAGGAAAGCAATACTAGAAATGATTGTTAAAGGTGAAAGCAATGAACTAATCAATGAGAAAGTTTCAATACTTGAGGTGGAAGAAACTATCTATGAAAAACTAGAAATTGCTTTTCCAGGATATTTTGGACAAATGTTATTTGCTACCTATCAGCCATTTTTGAATGAACCATTAGAAAATGATGGCATGGATTACTTCTACAAATATATAGATTATCTTGATAGGCTTCCTGCCTTTGAATTAACCGAAGAAAAGAAGAGATACATTGAAAATATTAGCTCATCCTTTGATATGAAAACTTTAAAAGATATAAATCAGGCAAAACTTGATGCTATAGAGGGTCTTGAAAATTGGATTAAAGATAATGAATATGTAATTTCTCAATATGAAAGCTATAAAATAGTGAAGAGTATCAAAATAGCATGATGAAACAGATTCAGGATAAGCTTAAAAACTTTATGAAAGAAAATCAATATCATGAAATAGCAATTCCGCTAATCAGAAAATTTAGCAAGAGCTATGATAAATACTATAAGAAACTCATAAAGGCAAATGAACAGTATCTAAATAATAAATATCAATAATCATAGGTAATCACTTACTTGTACTTAGTAGGTGATTTTTCTATGCATAAATGTAAAGAGTTTCAGGGTTAAGATAAATAGTTTAATTGTATTAAAGAAGGTTAGAAACTAGACATAGATTTAGGCTTTGAGGTTGGGACTTGATTAAAAAATTGAAAATGTATTGCATTTAGATAGATTAACGAAATTAGAAAATACAGAATCGTGTATTTTGAATGGATTGAGATGTACCCGACGTTTGGAAAAGAAAAATTGGAATTAATCCATTTTGAATTAAGTTGATTCATCCTAAATTTAGATTTTATATTAGCTATATGTGCTTTACTTGCTATTGGTTTGTGCTATAGGCTTGATAATACAGTCTTAGGATATGCCATTGCTATCACAGCAGTATTATTGATATATACGGTAATGTTCTTTCTGGGTATCAGAAAAGATGGCTTCATTATTTTTTAGGGACACGCCCAATTTTAAAATTTGTTAGTTTGACAAGGTAAAAAGTGTTGGTATTAAGTCAAGTAAAAATAATGACTTAGAATTGACAATAAGGGCGCATGGAAACACTTATAGTCAAATATATGACTTAAAAGATAAAGATTTTATTGTAAAAAATATTGAAAGAAAAACTAAGCTAAAAACAAATATTTGACCAATAAAATAATAGCAGTATATTATCATCAACAAATACATACGGAGGTAAATTTATAGTGATTTTATAAGCAATATGGAAATTTTGATACTATT
>QWCK01005912.1_pt1 | contig 10734 bp, 8 predicted proteins | sample 1972571 | NCBI WGS metagenome assembly QWCK01 (sample SAMN09866710, study PRJNA288562) | Human gut metagenome isolate term2_stool, whole genome shotgun sequencing... | isolation source: gut | host: Homo sapiens | place: USA: California | reverse complement strand
GATGGATGGAGTAATTCTTCTGATAAATTTTATAAATTTAATGGGGAGATAAAATTTCTATATGGTTTATCGGTAAATATAAAAAAAGAAAAGTAATGGTTGTTAGCCATTACTTTTTGTTTTTGTAAAATTTTAAAACGTTTTTTAGTAGTAAAAGATTTGTTATGGAACCAACTCCACCAGGAACTGGGGAATAGGCTTCTACATAATCTGTAACATCTTTTTCATCTAAATCGCCTGCTAGCTTTCCTTGGTCATTTTTAGAAAGTCCTATGTCAATAATTGTAGAGTTTTTAGAAAAATAAGACTTATCTAACATTTCAGCCTTGCCCATGGCAGTAAATACTATATCTGCTTTTTTAGTGTAGGATTTTAAATTTTTTGTTTTTACATGGCAAATGCTAACTGATGCCCAATTTGCTAAAAGTAACATAGCAAGAGGTTTTCCAACTACATCTGAGTGGTTTATTATTAGGCAATCTTTTGATTCTAAATCATAGTTATAGAATTCTAAAAGTTTTACAGCAGCAAGCGGTGCAAGTGGAATAAATCCATCAAGCTGTCCTGAATAAACTTTTGCCTTATTAATTGGATTCATGCAGTCGATATCTTTTTTTGGGTCTATTGCTTGGTCTATAATTTTTGTATCTATGTGGTCGGGAAGAGGTCTATAAACTAAAATTCCACCAACTGTTTCGTCCTTGTTTAGCTTGTCAATTAATTTTAATAAATTTTCTTGGCTTTCATTTTCATCTAATTCGTTGACATCAACTTTAATTTTTGTTTTTTCGGCGCTTCTTTTGATTCCCTTTTCGTAAGCCAAATCAGCTTGATCATTTCCAAATCTTATTATAGAAAGTTTTGCATCAATTTTAAATTTATCTATTTCTTCTTTGATTTCTTCTATTAAATTATCAGCAAATTTTTTTGAACTTAAAATTTTAGTCATACTGTTCACCCCTTTGTTTTAAGTATATGATATCTTTTTGATAATTTCTATAAGAATAATTTAATAAAAAATCTTTACTAGTAGTAAAAAAATATTGAAGGCAGCTTTTAATTATGGTATCCTTTTAAAGATATAATTTTATGAGTAAGTTGACGAATTTATAATTAGACAGAAAGGATTAGGAATGGAAAATAATTTATTATACGATGTTCACGAGAGACCTGCTTTAGTCAAGTCTATTTTTTTGAGCTTTCAACATGTTTTTGCAATGTTTGGTGCAACAATTTTAGTGCCTCTTGTGGTTGGTTTACCGGTATCAGTTGCCTTGTTTTGTAGTGGGATAGGAACAATAATTTATCTACTACTTACAGGCTTCAATGTACCGGTTTATTTAGGTTCATCTTTTGCTTATATTTCTGCAAGGAAGTATGCAATGGAAGCCATGGGTGGAGTTATTAGTGCTTCACAAACAGGAATAATGCTCATTGGTCTTATTTATGTAATAGTTGCAATGATTTTAAAATTTACAGGAACTTGGTGGCTTGATAAGTTACTACCTCCAATTGTAATAGGTCCAATGATTATAGTTATAGGTCTTGGACTTTCATCAACAGCAGTTGAGCAAGCTGATTTTGTTGCTGGAGGAGATGTTAGAAATATGCTTGTTGCAGCAGTTACATTTTTAATAACAGCAACTATATCTGCAAAAGCTAAAGGTGTTTTTAAAATAATTCCATTTTTACTGGGAATAGCTGGTGGATATATTTTTTCTATGGCTCTTGGCATAGTTGAGTATGATGGAATAGTTCAAAGTGTTCAAAATGGATTTTTCCACCTACCTGATTTTTATCTACCTTTTGAAACAAAAACATTTGGTAGATATCATTTATATTTTGGCCCTGAAACAATGGCAATTCTTCCAGTGGCTCTTGTAACCCTATCTGAACATATAGGGGACCATACAGTTTTAAGTAAAATTTGTGGAAGAAACTTTTTAAAAGATCCAGGACTTTCAAGAACTATATCAGGTGATGGAGTTGCAACAGCTGTATCCGCTTTTCTTGGTGGACCAGCAAATACAACTTACGGAGAAAATACTGGAGTTGTTTCTCTAACAAGAGTTGCTAGTACAAGTGTAATTTTTGGAGCTGCTATAATTGCAATATTATTAAGTTTTGTTGCTCCAGTTCAAGCAATAATAATGTCTATACCAACTCCTGTTATAGGCGGTATGAGTTTATTATTATACGGTGTAATTGCTAGTAATGGACTTAGTGTTTTGGTAGATAATAATGTTGATTTTACTAAGCAAAGAAATCTTATAATAGCATCAGCTATGCTTGTTCTTGGCCTTGGTGGAGCAATGTTTCCAATTAGTAAACTTGCAAATCTTTCTGGAACAGCCCTTTCTGCTATTGTTGGAATAGTTTTAAATCTTGTTTTTAAAGATGAAGAAGAAAAAGAAAATTCTAAATAGATAAAACAGTAAGTAGAAACACGTCTTATTTTTAAGGCGTGTTTTTTCATGTCTATAAATTTTATTAAATCATGAAAAGGTTTTTATATGATACAATGTAGAAGGCAAAAGAGCTAGAAAATGATATTTTTAATTACATCAATTGTTTTAATATTCACATTATTTGCAATGGATATGTTATTCAAACAATAAAAATATCTTTATAGGACACAATAAAAAAATCATGGGAGTTAGAAAATGATACTTTTACTTATATCAATTGTTTTAATACTTGCATTATTTGCAATGAATATTTCATCTAAGTCAGGAATTCCTTCCTTGCTTTTGTTTTTATCTTTAGGAATTATTTGCAAGCTTATAGGAATTGATTTTGTTAACTATGAGTTGGGTGAACATTTATCAACTTTTGCACTTATAGTAATTATGTTTTATGGTGGTTTTGGTACAAGTTGGAAAATGGGTAAACCTGTTATCAAAGAAGCAGTTGTTCTTGCGACTCTTGGAGTAGTTTTTACTGCATTGGTGAGTGGATATTTCATACACCTTGTATTTAAATTTCCTCTTTTAGAAAGCTTATTAGTAGGATCAATTATTGCATCAACAGACTACGCTTCTGTATCAAACATTTTGACTTCAAAAAACTTGAACTTAAAATATAATACAGCTTCACTTTTGGAATTAGAAAGTGGGTCTAACGACCCGACAGCCTATACAATGACTATTTTGTTTATATCTTTAATTTTGGGGAAAGATATATCAATTCCTTTTTTAATTTTAAAACAATTTTCTCTTGGTATTTTAATAGGATTTGTTTTTGCAGTTATAATTGAAAAGTTAATTGACAAGATTGATTTAAAAAAAGATGGTCTAGCCATAATTTTTATGACAGCGAGTGCTCTTTTTACATATTCTTTGACTAACGTATTAGGAGGAAATGGATTTTTAGCAGTTTATATTTTTGGGATAAAAGTTGGAAATAAATCATTCGTTGGGAAGAAGGACATAATATTTTTCTTTGATGGTTTTACAGAGCTTATGAGTATTGGTTTATTTTTCATCTTGGGGCTTTTGGCTACTCCATCAAAAATTATAGAGACTCTTCCAATTGCAGTTTTAATAATGGTATTTGTGAGCTTGATTGCAAGACCTCTAGTAGTTTTTGGATTAATGGCACCATTTAAATTAAAGAAAAACCAGGTTGCAATTGTTTCTTGGGCGGGCTTAAGAGGAGCAGCTGCCATTGTGTTTGCGATTATGGCAATAAATAACTTGGAAGATATTAATATAGATATCTACCATATAGTATTTGGAATTTGTTTTTTATCTTGTTTAGTTCAAGGAAGCCTTATGCCACTTATATCTAAAAAATCAGATATGGTTGATTTAAATGATACAGTTTTAAAAACTTTTAACTTTTATGTTGATAAGAGTGATATTTCTTTTTTAAAAACTAAAGTTAAAGAAGGAGGGCCACTAGAAGGTAAATTATTAAAAGAAATAAAATCGGATTATGATTTTATTATAGCTAAGATTAAAAGAGGGCAAAAAACAATTGTGCCTAGAGGAAATGTAAGGCTAGAAACGAATGACTTACTTGTTGTTGCAGGAGAAGAATATTTTGACCCAGAAGGATACGAGCTTTTAGAATTTACAATCAGCCACGGTCATGATTGGATTGGAAAAGAAGTTATAGATTTAAAATTAAAGTCTGATAAATTAATTATTGCAATAAATAGAAATCATAAATTCATAAGGGCTCATGCAGACACTGTTATTGAAGAAAATGACAGGATACTTATGATAACTTCAAATAATATTGTAGAAGAAATTGAAGAATAAAATTAGATAAATATCTTATTGACAATAAAGAATTTTATAGTATACTAAATTTATCAAAACCGAAAACGAAGAGTAGTAATTAAAAAATAACTTATTAAGAGAGTGGCATCTAGAGCTGAAAATGCCTATAAGGAATTTTAATGAATGGACTTCTGAGGGTGGGAAGAAATTTATAAATTTATTTTATATAAAGTAATGCCCAACGGCAACCGACCGTTATCCTGGGACCAATATGATAGTATTGATGAGAGTGCTTAATTGCAAAATTGGGTGGTACCGCAGAAGTTATGACTTTTGTCCCTTTATTAGGGATGAAAGTCTTTTTTTATTCCATCCTTCTCACTTTAATTGTCTATTGAAAAATAAAAATAAAAAGGAGATAAGAAAGTGAAATTAAAAAAATTATTAGTTTTAGTGTTAGCAATGGTGATGGTTTTAACTGCATGTTCAAGTAAAAAAAATACAGAAGGTGCAAAAAATAAAGAAAACAAGACTGGAGTAGAAGAAAGTGCAGATAAGAAAGATCTTAAAGTAGGAATAATACAATTTGCTCAACATGGATCTTTAGATAATTGCCGTGAGGGTGTTTTACAAGGTTTAGAAAAATCTGGCTTTAAAGATGGAGAAAATCTAACAGTAGATTATCAAAATGCTGAGGCTGATATGGGAATTTCTAGCCAAATAGCATCTTCATTTGTAGCAAATAAATACGATATGATAATTGCTATTGCAACTCCAGCAGCAATGAGTGCTTATAATGCAGCTGAGTCAACTGATATTCCTGTTGTATATACAGCAATTAGTGATCCAGTTGGTGCACAACTTGCAAATGAAGATGGAACTTCTGTAGGAAATATTACAGGAACAAGTGATGCTCTTCCAATAGAAGCTCAATTAAAAATGATAAGAGAAGTTTTACCAGAAGCTAAAAAACTTGGTGTAATGTATACAACAAGTGAAGCAAATTCAATTTCAATGGTAAAAACTTATGAAGAATTAGCTCCAAAATATGGATTTGAATTAATAACAGAAACTGTAACAACTACAGCTGATATACCAATGGCAGCAGATAATATTTTATCTAAGGTAGATGCTTTGACAAATTTAACAGATAATACAGTTGTTAATTCATTACCAACAATATTAGATAAGGCTAATAAAAAAAATATACCAGTATTTGGATCAGAAATTGAACAAGTTAGAATAGGCTGTTTAGCATCAGAAGGTATTGAATATGTTTCTTTAGGAGAACAAACTGGAGAAATGGCAGCAAAAATCCTAAATGGAGAAGCAAAAGCAAGTGACATGAAATTTGAATTAATAACAGAATCAAGTCTTTACTTAAACACAGAAGTTGCTAAAAATTTAGGAATAGATTTCAACCAATCATTAATGGATAGAGCTGTTGAAAAATTCGATAAAATAGAAACAGCTAAACAAAATTAAAGGTGATTTGATGGATATGATACAAGGAGTTTTAGAGCAAGGTTTAACTTATGTTTTCCTTGCTCTAGGACTATACATCGCTTATATAATTTTAGATTTTCCAGACCTTACTGTTGATGGAAGTTTTCCACTCGGAGCAGCAGTTAGTGTATTTTTTATAGTAAAGGGAATAGACCCACTTCTAGCTTTGATATTAAGTTTTTTTGCAGGAACACTAGCAGGTATTGCAACTGGACTAATACATATAAAATTAGGAGTAAAGGACCTTTTATCTGGATTAATTATGCAAACAGCCCTCTATACTATTAACTTATTTATAGCTGGCAAGGCCAATGTTCCAATTTTTAATAATGATACAATTTTTAATAATGATTTTATAAATTCAGTAGTTCCAGAATCTTTATCAAATTATAAAGTTTTAATTGTCATGCTACCAATAGTAATAGTTATTAAACTTGGTCTTGATGCTTTTATGAAAACAAAAGCAGGTTTTATATTAAAAGCTACAGGAGATAATCCAAATCTTGTAAAAACTTTTGCAAAAAATCCTGGGATGATAAAAATTCAAGGGCTTGCAATATCAAATGGTTTTGTTGCCCTAAGTGGAGCCTTGGTTGCTCAAGAACAAAAATTCTTTGAAATTTCAATGGGAACAGGCTCTATGGTTATGGGTCTTGCAAGTGTTGTTTTAGGGATGAAACTCCTTGAAGGAGTAAGTTCGATTAAGGGAACAACAAAGGTGGTAATTGGATCAATACTATACAAATTGAGTATTGCAGTTGCTATAATGATAGGTCTTACAGCGAACTCAATGAAATTAATAACAGCCATTATATTCTTAATAATTCTTGTAATGGGTGATGGAAGAATCAAGAGAAAGAAGGTCAAATTAAATGCTTGAATTAAAAAATATTTATAAATATTATAATCCAGATACTATAAATGAATTTCAAGTTTTTAATGACTTTAATTTTAAGCTTGATGATGGAGATTTTGTTTCAATAGTAGGAAGTAATGGTTCAGGGAAAACAACCATGCTAAATCTTATCTGTGGCAATGTGGAAGCTGATAAGGGAAAAATAATAATAGATGGCGAAGATATAACTAATGAAAAAGAACACAAAAGATATAAAAAAATCGGCAGAGTTTTTCAAGATCCTTCAATGGGAACTTCTCCTTCTATGACTTTACTTGAAAATATGTCTATGGCAGATAATAAAGGCAAGCCATGGAATTTATCTTGGGGGATAAATAAAAAAAGAAAAGATTATTATAGATCAATTCTTGCTCCGATTGGACTTGGACTTGAAGATAAGTTAGATGAAAAAGTAGCTTCTTTATCTGGTGGACAAAGGCAAGCTGTTGCTTTACTTATGGCAACTTTAACTCCAATTGATTTTTTAGTTTTAGATGAGCATACAGCAGCACTTGACCCAAAAACTGCAGATATAATTATGGAAATCACAGATAAAATTATTAGAGAAAAAAAATTAACTGCACTTATGGTAACTCACAATTTAAAATATTCTTTAAAATACGGCAACAGGATAATTATGATGCATAAGGGCGAAATAATCTTAGATAAAAAAGATCAAGAAAAAGAAAAAATAAATGTTGATAATGTTCTTGATGAATTTAATAAAATAAGTATAGAAGTTGGAAATTCTGTTTAAAAATTTATTAATTTTGATATTTACCCTCTTTACTGGACAAAACAGTGAGGAGGGTATTTTTTATTTGTGTTATCTTTTAATATTTGTAAATCTTAAGCAATACAAAAGGAATAAAAAAAGATATTACATTTGATGAAAAAATATGTTTACTTATTTAAAGTTAGTGATATTAGTACAAATTAAAGGGTATATAAATTGTGATATGAAGTAAATTTATATATAAATTTTAGGAGGTATTTTTATGGCTAGATTTACATTGCCAAGAGATATTTATCATGGTAAAGGATCATTAGAAGAACTTAAAAACTTAAAAGGTAAAAAAGCAGTAATTTGTATAGGTGGAGGTTCAGTTAAGAGAAACGGCGTCCTACAAAGAGCTGAAGATTACTTAAAAGAAGCAGGGATTGAAACTAAATTAATAGAAGGAATCGAAGCAGACCCATCAGTTGATACTGTTATGAATGGTGCAAAAGTTATGGAAGAATTTGGACCAGATATTATAATAGCAATAGGTGGAGGATCTCCAATAGATGCAGCAAAAGCTATGTGGATTAAATATGAATATCCAGACATCACTTTTGAAGAAATGTGTAAAGTATTTGGACTTCCTGAATTAAGAAAGAAAGCACGCTTTGTTGCAATTTCTACAACTTCAGGTACTGCAACAGAAGTTACAGCTTTTTCAATTATCACAGATTACGAAAAAGGTATTAAATATCCAATAGCTGACTTTGAAATAACTCCAGATATAGCAATTGTAGACCCAGATCTTGTAGCTACACTTCCTCAAAAACTTGTAGCTCACACTGGTATGGATGCTTTAACTCATGCAATAGAAGCTTATGTATCTACTGCAAATTGTGCATACTCAGATCCACTTGCATTATCTGCAATCCACACTGTTCATAATGAATTAGTTAAATCTTACAATGGCGACCAAGAAGCAAGAGCAAAAATGCATGATGCTCAATGTTTAGCTGGTATGGCTTTCTCAAATGCTTTGCTTGGTATAGTTCACTCAATGGCTCATAAAACTGGAGCAGCTTTTGATGATTATGGTGCTCATATTATTCACGGAGCAGCAAATGCTATGTATCTTCCAAAAGTAATAGCTTACAACGCTAAAGACCCAGTAGCTAAAAAACGTTACGGAGTAGTTGCTGATTATATGGGACTTACAGGTGCAAATGATGATGAAAAAGTTCAAGCAATTATTAAAGAATTAAGAAAAATGAATGATGAATTAAATATTCCACATTCAATCAATAAATATGGAAAAGATTCATATCCAACAGAAGAAGGATTTGTTCCAGAAGAAGTATTCCTAGAAAGACTTCCAGAAATAGCTAAAAATGCTATAGCTGATGCTTGTACAGGATCAAACCCACGTCAACCAAACCAAGAAGAAATGGAAAAACTTCTAAAAGCTGTTTATTATGATAAAGAAATTGATTTCTAATTAAAGATTTTAAGGCCGAGGGATAAATCCCTCGGTTTTTTAATTTATTTAGAAAATAAAAAGAAGGATCAAGAAATAGCTTTAATATGCTTGATTTATTAGTATAATAGAGATGATATTTCATAGTTAAGATCTATAATTAAAAGTAAAAAAATATAATATATAATAAATACAGGTGGTGGATTATGCTTATAGAAGTAAAAGAAAATAATTATAATATAGAAATAGATGAGGGAATTGATAAAAAATTAATTAATTATTTATCAAAAGATGAAAAAAAGAAGATTGCTATAATAACTGATGCTAATATCTATTCAATTTATAAAAAAAGAATAAACAGAATATTTAGAGATCTTGATTATTATGTTTTTGTAATTAGGGCAGGAGAAGGTTCTAAATCTTTTGATTTTTATACAAGGATTTTAAACTACTTGTGCGAAAATAATTTCACAAGATCAGATACAATCTTGGCTTTTGGTGGCGGAGTTACAGGAGATTTAGCAGGTTTTGTAGCATCAACTTATCTAAGAGGAATAGAATATGTTTGTGTTCCAACAACTTTATTAGCTATGGTTGATTCTTCTGTTGGTGGGAAAAATGGTATCAACTTCTTTAATTTAAAAAATCAAGTTGGAACTTTTTATTTTCCAAGCTATGTGCATGTGGACCATTCTTTTATAAAAACTTTGGATAAGAGAAATATAAATAATGGTTTGGCAGAAATGTTTAAGTATGCAATTTTAGATGATAGGGATTTGTTTGATGAATTGTGTAAGGATTTTTCTGAAATAGACTTAGAAAAAGTTATAGAAAGATCTTTAAGAATAAAATTAAAATATGTTTCTGGCGATGAAAGAGATTTAGATAAGAGACAGTATTTAAATCTTGGACACACTATTGGTCATGCTATAGAAGCTTTGAGTAAATATTCTGTAAAACACGGAGAAGCTATTGCTCTTGGTATAGTATTTATGGCTAAGGCAGCTTATAGGATGAAATTAACAGAAGATGATTTTTATAATGAAATTATAGATGCTTTTGAAAAACATGGTTTAATGACAGAGTATGATTTTAATCTTGATTATGCTATGGAAATTATAGAGCATGACAAAAAAGTAAAAAATGGGATGATTAATATGATTATTCCAACATCAATAGGATCTGCTATAAACAAGGAAGTAAACCTAGAAAGTTTAAAACACTTTATTGAAATCGGCATGGAATAAAATGGATATTTTATTAGATAATAATAGATTATCTGGAAGCATAGAAGCAATAAGCTCAAAATCATATGCGCAAAGAGCAATTTTTGCTGCAATACTTGCAAGAGGAAAATCAAATATAGAACTTGATACTTTATCAGAAGATATTGAGTCAGCTATTTCTTGTGCAAAAGCTCTTGGTTGCAAGATTAATTATAAAGATAAAACATTGACAATAGATTCTTCAGCTGAATTTAAAAATAATATAGTGGTTGATCTGGGAGAATCAGGAACAACGCTTAGGTTTTTGTTGGGACTTCTTCCTGTTTTAAACATTAAAGCTCAAATAATAAGAAGAGGAAGTCTTATCAAGAGGACCAATGACTTATTGTTTAATCTTTTAAAGTCTGCTGGCGTAAAGATCAGAGAAGAAAATGAAAATATTTATATTGAAGGTTTTCTAGGGCAAGGAAATTATAGTTTAAGAGGGGATATTAGTTCTCAATTTATATCCTCTCTTTTGTTGAGCCTTGCTTATCATGAGAAGAAAAGTTTAGTCAAATTAGAAACAAAACTCCAATCAAAACCCTATGTTGATATGACAATAGATGTCATGGAAAAATTTTCTGCATCAGTTGAAGAAAAAGAAAATGAATTTATAGTTTCAGGTCCTTACAAGGCTACTGATT
>QWCK01005911.1_pt1 | contig 10734 bp, 6 predicted proteins | sample 1972571 | NCBI WGS metagenome assembly QWCK01 (sample SAMN09866710, study PRJNA288562) | Human gut metagenome isolate term2_stool, whole genome shotgun sequencing... | isolation source: gut | host: Homo sapiens | place: USA: California | reverse complement strand
AAATGCTTTATGAATGAATCAGGTGAAATGTATTTAGAAACTATATTAATTCTGTCTAGAAAAAATCCAATTGTGCGTTCTGTCGACATAGCAGAGTATATGAAGTACTCAAAAGCTAGCGTTAGTAGAGCTATGGGGATTTTAAAAAAAGAGGAGTTTATAAATATCGATGCAAACGGATATATTACGCTGTCTAAAAAAGGCGATAATAAGGCTAAAAATATATTTGAAAAACACACAGTGCTGGCACAAATGCTGATGTCTATTGGTGTGGATGAACAAACTGCTACAAAAGATGCTTGTAAAATGGAGCACGTGATTAGCGATAAGTCTCTTGATGCGATTAAAACACACTTGATGATAAAACTTAATTGAAGGTGATATTGTATTTTTCTTTTGGCACTTTTATTCTCTACTTTACAGCGTTAGCAATCCCGCACGTCAAACACAACCTCACTTTTTCAAACATTGAGATTTTTAATATGGATAACCTATCAATAAGTGATTAAAAGGTTGAGGTTTAGCAAAAATAAAAATAGCATGAACTCTTTGGTTTTAATATAATTAATTCGTTACAATAAACTATAAAAACCTTAGGTTCATGCTATGAACTATTGTATAATACAAGCTACACAAAATTTTTAACAAATTTCGGCATCAGTTAATAAATGTTTAAAAACGTTTGAGATTTTATCCGTTTTAAAATCCTCTAACTTATACAAGAAAAAGACTAGAAGCTTTAATTGAGATTTCAATAACTCAGTAAAGTAAAAAACTTATTAAATTTTTAAAAATTTATTTGCTGAACTAAATTTTTGCTATGCGATGACTTGCCTTGCCATTTTTTTTGACGCTGTAGAGCTGTTGGTCTGCAAATCTAAACACGTCCTCATATGATTGGTTTCCTGTAGTTATAGTTGCTCCCATGCTCATAGTGACTTTTTTAAAGTTATCCTCAAGCTTTATAGCTGATACTTTTGCATTTATTCTTTCGCAAATTTTTTCTATCTGTCCTTGGTCAGTTATCTCTAGTAAGAATAGTCCAAATTCGTCCCCGCCAATTCTTCCTGACACATCGTATTGTCTGCATGACTCTTTGATAATTTGAGCTACTTGTTTTATTACCTCGTCACCTACATCGTGTCCAAAATTGTCGTTGATATATTTAAAATTATCTATATCCATGATTATGAATGTTCCGGGTTTTGAAATGACTGTCATTGTCATCTGCTTAAACGATGCTTGATTTAATAGTCCTGTCATCAAATCCTTTGTTGCATTTTCTATTAGCTGATGTTTTTCTTTTTTGTCCTTGTCTATATTTTTCAGCTTACCTATGGCATATCTGTTCTTGCCGTCCTCGTCCTTTATCACCTTTATGTCCAGCTCAAACCAGCGTTTTTCGCCATCACTACATGGCACATACATGTCTACTTGCGTATCTTTGCCCTGATTTAGGTAGTAAAATATGCAAGTATTATTTTTTTCATGTTTGCAATTTTTATTGGCTAATTTACTGGCGTCCAAATAGTCCGGTAGGTTTTTAAACTGTATATTTTCTTTACAATATTCATATTCAAAGAAGATATCTCCTACCATGTCCATAAGCTCGTTGTACCTGTTGTACTGCAAAAGTAACATATTTTTATTTTTTATTTCCTTTTGGGTCAACTTATAGCCTATGATTAGTAAAATTGTAAATATTATGCCTGCACAAATTATTGCTTTTGTAGGGTGCATCTGTATTAGGTAATACAGCGTAAGCTCAGTTTCTTTATTTGAATTTCTAAATAAGATTGTGTTTAGGTTTTCTTTTGATATACTGGCTAAGGATTTGCTCAGTATAGAAAAAAGTTCTTTATCTGCATTTTCTGATACGCCAATGCAAAGTGGCTGATTAAAGCTGTCTATTGTGTGATAATACAATTCTTTGTATCTAGGCTTTGACATATAGTATTCTGATTGAAAGCCGTTTATGTATGTGCAATCGACTTTGCCATCTATAACAGCCTGTAGACACTGTGCTACGTTATCATAGTATACCGGTTGCAAATTTGGGAAGTGTTTTTTTACCATTTCAGTTATGTAGTCAACTTTTACAAGCGATACCTTTTTTTGAACTTTTTTCCTGTCTTTTGTCACGTTGACTATGGTCGTAGTTGCAAATGGCTGTGTGACAGATACTTTGTTTTTATTTGCCCAGCTATAATCGTAGGTCAGCACAGTTATTGAATTTTTTGTCTTTCCAGCTTGAAATTCTTTTAATACTTCCACGCTGTTTTGAAAATCCAGTGGCACTATATCCAATCCGGAGATTTCGTTTATCAATGCAATTGTAGACGGAGTTATCCCCTTAAATGTCTCATTTCTCTTGTCGTAGTATTCTATAGGTGGCCAGTTTTTATCATACATTATATATACTCTAGGGTTTGATTTTATAAATTCTTTTTCTGCATCTGTAAATGTAAGATCTTCAGAATAATACGCTCCATAATATTTTAAATATAAGTCATTTGAAAATGTCGGATTGTAAACATACAAGTCCATCATTGCTCTGTTTAATTCTTTCAATAGCTGTGTATTTCCCTTTGTCACGGCAAAATAAAATGACGTTGGAGAAAATTGTGCAATCCTTTTATAATTGCCCTTTTTTGACATATATGCCGACACTGCATCCGTATTGCTTGCCAGCATTGCATCTATTTCACCTTTTTCAAGAGCTTTTGCTGCATCAGACATCACCGGAAATATTTTCTTCTTGAATGTAAATCCGTTTTCTTTTGCAAAATTTTCAAGTAGTGAAAGCTGGAATGTACCATCTTCTATACCTATTTTCATACCATCAAAGCTTTTGTAGTCCTGATATGGATATTTATCGTTTTTATTTAGAGTTAGTAAATTACAATATTCAGTGCCTTGAGGTATATCTGAAAAAGCAAAGACCTTTTCTCTTTCAGGGTTTTTGTTGACTATACCCACGATATCTATTTTCCCATCTGCAAGCCACTGATAGCAATCTGAAAATGAACCCTCCACAAATTCATATTCCCAATTTGTGTATTGTCTGATAGCCTCTAAATAATCATAGTCGTAGCCTCGCTTACTGCCATCCTCATCCTCTGCGTGTAATGCAGGTGCATCAAACCAGCCTACTCTTATTTTTTGATTTCTGCTTTCAGCAAAGGAGTTGCTATCCAAAAAACTCCCAAACAATATACTGATTAGAACGAAAAATGTTATTATTTTTGTTTTACGCATAATACCACCACGCCAACTCATAATAATTTTATAGTTCTTTTGGTTCATTATATCATACGGGCTTACATTTTAAAAGCTATAATTTATTACAAATTTTATCAAATTTTTTAATTATTTGCTGTATTAAAATTTCAAAGAAATATGAAGTTTGCCCTAGTTTTTCTTTTAACAAAAATTTGTATACTTATATATTTTTAGGTCTATTGATTTAATTTATTAATCACATCTTGAAATTTTGCATCGCTTACTTTTTAAATAACGCAAAATATTTTTTGTCTGCTTGAAACTAAATATAATACAAAAAACTAGGCGTAATGAATTTACAGCCTAGTTTTTTCGTATAGTATTTTTGTAATTTAATTTTTTCTTTCTTTGGGAAATGGGGCTTAGCTGATGTTATATTGCTAAGAATTATTTAGTCTAAATACACATCAATATACCTATTCCATATTCTTTTTAAGCTCATCAATCATATCTGTCTTTTCCCAAGTAAAGTCTGCATCTTCCCTACCGAAGTGACCGTATGCTGCAGTTTTTGAGAATATCGGTCTTCTTAGCTCTAATCTCTTGATAATTCCGCCGGGTGTAAGGTCAAATGTCTTTTTAATTGCATTTTGGATTTTTGCCTCGTCTACTGTAGCAGTACCAAATGTATCTACTAATACTGATACAGGATTTGCCACACCGATTGCGTATGCCAATTGGATTTCACATTTCTTTGCTAGTCCTGCTGCTACTACGTTTTTAGCAATCCATCTTGCTGCGTATGCTGCAGACCTGTCTACTTTTGTGGCATCTTTTCCTGAGAATGCTCCGCCACCATGTCTTGCATAGCCACCATAAGTGTCTACGATTATTTTTCTGCCGGTAAGCCCTGAGTCTCCATGAGGTCCACCTATTACAAATCTACCTGTTGGGTTTATAAAGTATTTTGTATCATTGTCAATTAGTTTCGCATCAACTACAGGTTTTACCACTAATTCTTTCATATCTTTTTCTATTTGCTCTCTTGTAACCTTTTCATCGTGTTGTGTAGAAATTACTATTGTGTCAACTCTTTTTACATTTCCTGCTTCATCATATTCTACAGTAACTTGAGTTTTACCGTCAGGCCTTAGATAATCTACTAGTTTTTGTTTCCTAACTTCACTTAGTCTGAATGCTAATTTTTGAGCAAGTGATATAGGTAGCGGCATTAGCTCCTTGGTTTCATCACAAGCAAATCCAAACATCATGCCTTGGTCCCCTGCACCGATTACCTCCTCTTTATTTCCTGCCTTATTTTCTAGTGAACTGTCTACACCAAGTGCAATATCTGCTGATTGCTCGTCAATTGCATTTACTACTGCACAAGTATCACAGTCAAACCCGTATTTAGCTCTGTCATAGCCTATTTTTCTTATTGTCTCTCTAACTGTTTTTTGTATGTCTATATATGCATCTGTAGTTATTTCGCCAAAAACGGTTACCAGTCCTGTAGTTGCTATAGTTTCGCAAGCAACTCTAGAATTTGGGTCTTGTTTTAGTGCCTCGTCTAAGATTGCATCAGATATTTGGTCGCAAATTTTATCCGGATGTCCTTCTGTTACTGACTCAGATGTAAATAATTTTCTCATTTTCCCCTCCAAAAATAATATAAATAATTTTAAAGTCTCGAGATACAAGAAATTTTTGCAAAATAAAAAGCCTCGTTAGGAAACGAGGCGAATAATCAGCTTTGTTTCCTCATCTCTCAAGCAGTTACTTGTAGGAATTAGCACCGTGCTTTGCTTTTTACAAAGTCGGTTGCCGGGTTTCGTAGGGCCTTTCCCTCCACCTCTCCTGATAAGGTTCTTCGTAATATATTATATAACATAATAGTAAAATGTCAAGAAAAATTTTATAAAAAGCATATAAAAATCTATTTTTTATTTACCCCTTATAGTAGAATTTCTTGCAAATATTTTTTGTTAATTCGCATATTTTTTTGACTTTAAAATATGTATGTGCTATAATAATTGTCAACTTTTAATTAGCTTTTAAACAATTTTGACGTATATTTTTTGTATATAGATTATAAAAATTTTTATATATTTTTTTCTATGTTACAAAAATATATAATTTTTAATTTTGGAGATAATGATGGATTTTAAACATGAAATTGCCTCTCTTTTATCCGAAAACATAAAAGAGCTTGAAAAAAGCGAGATAGAATCTCTACTTGAAACGCCCCCTGACAAAGCTATGGGTGACTTTGCATTTCCTTGCTTTAAATTGAGTAAGCTATACAAAAAAGCTCCTCAAGCAATAGCTACAGAGCTTGCAGAAAAAATCAACAAGCCTGAATTTATTTCAGAAATCAAACAGCTTTCTGGATACTTGAATTTCTTCATAGAAAATAACGTAATTGTTAAGCAGACATTACAAAGAGTGCTTACAGAAAAAGAAAACTACATGAAGGGTGAGCCAAACGACAAGACTGTAATCGTTGAATATTCTTCCCCAAACATAGCAAAACCATTCCATATAGGTCATATAAGGACTACCGTTATAGGACAGTGCTTATTTAACTTATACAAATTTATGGGTTATAAGACAGTAGCTATAAATCACTTGGGCGACTATGGTACTCAGTTTGGAAAGTTAATTGTTGCTTACAGGAACTGGGGAAATGAAGAGGAGCTTAAAAAAGAGCCTATAAAAACTCTTCTAGCTCTTTATATCAAATTCCACGAAGAGGCTGAAAAAGACCCATCACTTGAGGACCAAGCAAGAGCTGAATTTAAAAAATTGGAAGATGGTGACAAAGAGGCATACAGACTTTGGGAAATATTTAGAGAGGAATCTCTAAATGAATTTAACAAGGTTTATAAATTATTAGGAGTAGATTTTGATTCATGGGCAGGTGAAAGTTTCTACGGAGATAAAATGCCGGCAGCTGTAGAGGATTTAAAAGCAAAAAATCTTCTAGTAGAATCAAGAGGCGCTCAAGTTGTTGACATGGAAGATGTAGGTCTAGGTGTTGCTCCTATAATCAAGTCTGACGGTTCAACGCTTTATATCACTCGTGATATTGCAGCAGCAAAATATAGACAAGATACTTACGATTATTACAAATGTCTATATGTAGTAGCCTCTCAGCAAGCACTACATTTCAAACAGCTTAAAGAAATCATGACAAGACTAGGTCGTGGCACTAGAGAAGATGGCTCAAGAGAAATTGTGCACGTCCAGTTTGGTATGGTATCACTTGCCAGTGGTACAATTGCTACTAGAAAAGGCAGAGTTGTATTCCTAGAAGATGTTTTGAATAACTCTATTGAAAAAACAAAAGAAATAATCCAAGAAAAAAATCCAAATCTTAAAAATATAGATGAACTTTCCGTACAAATCGGTGTTGGTGCAGTATTGTTCCAAGAGCTATCAAACTCTCGTATGAAAGACTATGTGTTCTCAATGGAAAAGACACTTTCATTTGAAGGGGAAACTGGTCCATATGTACAATACACTCATGCAAGGGCTTGCTCAGTATTAAGAAAATCTAATGGAGCTGATTTTTCAAAAGCTACGCTTGAATCTCTTTCCAGCAATCCTGATGCTATGTCTATAGTAAAAATCTTAGCATCTTACGATGATGTATTACAAAGAGCATTAGAAAAATATGAACCACATCACATTGGAAGATATATGCTTGACTTATCTCAAGCCTTCAATAGATTCTACCACTCTACACCTATCCTTACAGATGATGAGAACAAGAAAAATGACAATCTAGCCCTAACACAGGCCGTTGCATACGCATTAAAAGGAGCATTAGCATTATTTAATATGTCTGCCCCAGAAGAAATGTAAATTTGTAAATTATTATTCTAAGAAGGGACATATGAGAAATCATACGGGGATAAAACTATGTTAGATATAAAAAGAATTAAAGCCGAAAAAGATGAAATCTTAAAATTAATGGATAAAAGAGGAGAAAAAGACTTCTCCCTAGACGAAGTAATCGAGCTTGACGACAAAAGAATAGAATTATTACAAGAAGTAGAGGCTCTTAAAAATGAACAAAATACTAAGAGCAAACAAATTCCTGCATACAAAAAAGAAGGAAAAGACACTACAGAGCTTATGAGCGAGCTAAAAGATTTATCAGATAGAATAAAATCCTTAGACGAGCTTGTAAACAAGACTAAAAATGACCTTTATGAAAAAATGCTAAGAATACCGAACGTGCCTAATCCATCTGTACCAAGAGGACTTACAGATGCAGATAACATTGAAGTCAGAAAATTCATGGAGCCTACAAAATTTGATTTTGACGCAAAAGCTCACTGGGACATAGGAACAAACCTTGACATACTTGACTTTGAAAGAGCCGGTAAAATTACCGGAGCTAGATTTACTTTATACAAAGGACTTGGATGCAGACTTGAAAGAGCAGTAATAAACTTTTTTATGGACGTTCACGCTGACAAGCAAGGCTACACAGAAGTTATGCCTCCATTTATAGCAAACAGACAAAGTTTTATAGGCACAGGTCAATTGCCGAAATTTGAAGAAGATATGTTCAAACTTCAAGGACTTGATTACTTCCTAGTACCTACAGCCGAAGTACCTGTTACTAATATATTTAGAGACGAAGTATTAAATGGTGACGATTTAACTATAAAATATTGTGCATACACTCCTTGCTTTAGAGCAGAAGCAGGCTCAGCAGGTAGAGACACAAGAGGACTAATTAGACAACACCAATTTAACAAGGTAGAATTAGTTAAATTTACAAAGCCGGAAGATTCATACGCAGAATTAGAAACATTAACTGATGATGCAGAAGAAATGCTAAGATTGTTAAAAATACCTTATCATGTAGTTAAAATTTGCTCAGGAGACTTAGGCTTTACAGCCGCACTTAAATATGATATAGAAGTATGGATGCCAAGCTACAACAAATACGTTGAAATATCTTCTTGCTCAAACTTTGAAGATTTCCAAGCTAGACGTGCAAACATCAGATTTAAGAGAGATAAAGCATCAAAACCTGAATACGTTCATACATTAAATGGCTCAGGACTAGCAGTAGGCAGAACAGTAGCCGCAATTCTAGAAAACTATCAAAATCCGGACGGTTCAGTAACAGTTCCGGAGGTATTAAGACCATATATGGGAACAGATATAATAAAATAAAAAATCTTAACTTCCCCAATACGCAAAAATTATTTATTAATTAAAGCCAAAAATCTAGTGCAAATATATTTTATTTGTGGTATATATTTTAATACTACTTTATAAAATATATTTGCACTTTTAAATTAACAATAAAATCGATTTTATAATAAAGGACTTACATATTCTTGTATAGCGTCACATACATACTTAGCAGTGCCTTTTCCAAATTTGTCAATATTATCTTTAAATCTTTCATCTTGCACATAGCCTTTGCCTATTGCTGAAAATATATCCAATGTGCAGTCAAAGGAATATTTCCATAAATGCTCATGCAATAGTTTTGCTAATTCTATATTTTCTTTTGCTGCATGGTCTTTTCCTAAGCTCAGGTTTTCTGCAAAAGCGAAAAATATTTTGTTAAATTCATCGGTAATCTTCTGCTCCATATTTTTCTGCTTTAGCTTAGATTTTTCAATAACATCTCTTCCATATTTTTCAATGGCTTCTTGTTCATATTGTTTATTAAATTCATAATCAAAGCCTTTAAACTTTTGTTCTATTGACATAGTTATTTCCCTTTCTTGTGAGTCAATTGTCTTTTTTAACGTATCAATTAGCATTAGTAATCTGTCATGCTCTTGCTCCATAAGCTTGAGCTGTTTCTTAAAATGTATTAGAAGGCTTTCGTCTTTTTTGTTTAGCAATAATTTTATTTCTTTTAATCCAAAGCCAAGATATTTGTAAAAAAGTATTGTTTGTAATATAGATAAATCCTCGTCAGAATAATACCTATACCCATTTTCACTTTTTTGAGGAGAAAGTAACCCAATTTCGTCATAGTGGTGCAAAGTGCGCACCGATACACCACTAATGTCGCTGACTTTCTTTATCAAATACATTTTAGTCACCTCCTAACAAAACTAATTATAGGCTATCACGCTACGTTATAGTCAATAGTTTTTTAATTAATTATGGATAAAGAATTGTATATTAGTAATATGATTTTAATTCTAATTAAAATGTCTTAAAATTTATAATTTCTTTTGGTTATGCTAGAAAAAATTGTATATTATATTGCAAAAAAATAATCCTAATCTCATAGGATTTAGCGTGAATAATAAAAGGAAAGTGCAGTTGTATTTTCATCGGGGAACTTTTGTTCGCTATGCTCGCACGTTAGCAATCCCACTGTTAAACACAACTGCACCTTTTCAAAAATAATGATTTTTTAAATAGATAATAGTATAAAGCTGTAAAATAAAGTATGAAACTTTATTTTACAACTTTGTCTTTTTATTGCATAACAAACCAAGAGCTATAAGCTTTTTCTTTTTCTATTGTGAATGTTTCACCTTGTTTTGCAAGAGTGCTCATAAATACTCTTTGTTCTGTTTTACCGTTGATGTTAGTTCTTTGTTCTATACCAAATACATAGTAAGACCTGTCATAAGCAAAAGCTAGGTTAGGTGATGTTTTTGCGTTGAAATGGTTAGCGGTCGCGTCATCTGTAAATGATTTATATATTGTGTCTCTTTCCTCCTTAAATGTATCAAAAACAGCTTGCTTAATCTGTTCTTGCTTAAACTTGATACCACTAGGCAGGTTAGAGAATATGAATTCATACTCTATTTTTTTCATATATTCATCGTCTTTTACAAAGTCATAGATGTTGGTAAGTGCTGTGCTTGATTTTTTGTTAGCTAAATTTTTTGTAAGTACGATTGCCTCTTGTCTAGTGATGTTATTTGAAGGCTTAAATGAACCATCTGGGAAACCGGACATAATGTTATTAGTAGACATATATCCTACGGCATCAGTTGCCCATTCTTGTATGAATTTATAGTCTTTAAAGGCTGAAGGGGTAGTACCGGATATATTTGGAGATAGAATTTTTTCTGCTCTAAATGCAATGCTTGCCGCCTCTGCTCTTGTAATGCTTAAATCAGGCTTAAAAGTACCATCGGTATATCCTGATGTAATTCCTATAGAGCTGGCAAGGTTTATAAACTTGTCATTGACATCTTTATATATTGATTTTGAGTAATCGTCAAGGTTGTATGATTTGTTTGCTAATAAAAATGTAGTTATAAGCTGTGTAAATTCTTGTCTTGTAATATTTTGAGAAAAATCAGTATCTCTAAGCTTTACCGGAAGAATTTTCTTAGAGTTTAGGTAGTCGTAAGATGGTTTCGCCCAAGACGCTATTTGTGCAAAAGAAATCACCGGACTATATGACATACCAAGACCAATGCTTAACGCTAAAATTAATGCGATTTTGGTTTTTTTCATAATATTCTCCTATAGGTTTAGTTTTGAAAAATCTGCTACTTCGTT
>QWCK01005907.1_pt1 | contig 10739 bp, 5 predicted proteins | sample 1972571 | NCBI WGS metagenome assembly QWCK01 (sample SAMN09866710, study PRJNA288562) | Human gut metagenome isolate term2_stool, whole genome shotgun sequencing... | isolation source: gut | host: Homo sapiens | place: USA: California | reverse complement strand
AAAGGAGTGAAACCCTCTTGTTCCATCTGTTGCTGTTCTGCAACTATTGCAACAATTTCTTCTCTCTCTGAAAGTTCTTTTAGTTCCAAAGATTCAACTAATTTTTTATCAAATGTGTTACTCATATAAATATGTTTATAGGGCTGGTTATATATTTCCAATGCTGCCCTTTTAGCAAAGGTTTTTTTGTATCTAATATCTATACTTCGTTACTTCTCATTTAACCGTTTAAAATGAGAGAGTTCATTAACTATATATAACTAATAAGATTTGGTTAATTTCGACAGGTGTTGGAACGTACCGAACGGAAAGTTAATGGGTCATACTTTCAAAGAACTCTATGGCTGGCAGCTGCATAGCCACTATCTCAAATTTTAACGAACTATTGTTTTTGAAGATAGCACTTTGTTTATAATAATCTTTTACAGAATATATATACACTTCTTTTTGTAATCCAAAACGAAAGATTTTCCCCATAGAAATTCTGTATTTATGGTAGGATACTTCTCTTCACTTATTATAAAATTCAGTTTGAAGTTATTTTTGCCGATTTTAAGCTTAATATCCTCGCATACATTTGTCTTTTCACGAACCAAGGCTTGAGCAATATCTCCACGTTCTAATTCGATTGTTTTGGTTGGAGAAACTCCAAAATGTTTTGGTAAAAAATTTCTTCTACTACCTGAATCAAATAGTATACGGGTATTTTTTCCTGCAACTTTTCCCTTCAAAAAGATACAATTCAAAAACGCATCGGAATAGTCATCGTGGGTTTTCCATTTAAGCATGCCTTGTATATTCTTTATAGAAGTTTCGCACCGAGTCATAATCATTTCTTTTAAATTAAAACACCAAAGTTCTTTTTTTAGAATATCCCCTCCAATAATGAATTTAGGAGCATGATGTTTGAATTTATTTACCAAATCCACAACAAAGCATCTTGTCGTGGGATACGAAACACCACCAATTGAAAGACTATCTAAATTCAAACTAATAGACTTTAGCGATTTTCCTGATGCACTTTCAATTATTGCATTACTTTCTTTTAATAAAATATGACACGAATCAACTGCAAAAGTAGAATCAATCATACAAACAGATGCGCCTGTATCTATTAGGGCTGAAACCTTCCGAGAAACTCCATTGTTGGACAATTTAACGTTTGTGTAGATCATATGGTCATTGAACGCTAATTGGTTTTGAGCACGTAGACTGCTAAGTGGTAATACTATAAACAAACTACAAAGAAATAAAAAACGGCATTTAAATTTCATACTATACATTATTTTTAGTTCGTAAATTGACAACTACATTTTTTTGTACCTTGTCTCTATAAACTGAACTTTCGCAAGTGATTTTTCAATTATCAGGCGGCATTTAATTTGTTGATTCTGTACAGTTGCACATAATTTCTTACTTGTGAAAATTCTGTTCAATTCGTTTACCAAAATTCGGTGATTTTTTCCGGAGCATCCAGAGAAAAAGACGCCATGTTTTGGCCGGTGGAATTTGACGAAATGAGCGGAATACAGCGGAGATTCTGCGATTACTATCTTTTGGCCATGCGGTTTGAACTCATTCATCACTCGACTAAGTTCTTTGCGTCGTATGGTTAGGCCTTATCCGCATGATGGTTCGATACCCAACGGCAGGCGACAAAACAGGGTTCGAACGACCAATATTGTTAAGTGGTTGGTTGTCAGCCAACTGCAAATCATGTCCATTTTCGGGAATTTCGCATCAATGAGTTTATGTTTTCAAATTCTTGAAATTTGGAAGGGCATTTGTCAGGAAAAATGCCAGAAAATAAGATGACTGGGGTGGGTGGCCATAGGCTTGGGCAAATCAGAACGGATAGCCTATGGCAAAATGGAGGCTCTGGTTGTCTTTGAACGAGCCGACATTGTAAAAGCCGCTCTTGTAGGGCACGTGCAGTCCAACACCCCAATCCACGCGTATGACGAGGAAGTCGAGGTCGTAGCGCAGTCCCACGCCTGTGCCGAGTGCAGTCTCCCGAGGCAGGTTCTTGAGGTTGAACTTGCCTCCTTGGCGGTAGGTGGAGTGCATCTCCCAAACGTTGCCGGCATCGAGGAACAGTGCACCATAGAGATTGCCGAAAAGGCGAGGCCGGTATTCAAGGTTGGCCAGCAAGCGTATGTCGCCCACTTGGTCGAGATAGGAAATATAGGTTCCGTCGTTGTTGTGATAGCTTCCCGGACCGATGAACCTCACGGTGTAGGCACGGATGCTGTTGGCTCCGCCTACATAAAATTGCTCGCTGTAGGGAGCGCCCGACGAGTTGCCGTAGGTCCAGATGGCACCGGCATTGAAATGGGCTACCAAGCTGCTGTGCTCGGTGAGTCGCCAGGTCTTGGAAAAATCTGTTTCTAATTTCACAAACTGAGCATAGGGGTTGCCAAAGAGCCGCTTGTCCTTGTTGCCCCATTTGCTGCCCGCTGCCATATAGCCCAGCGAGAGCAGGTTGCCGGCTTCGCTTATCGTGGTCTGCCACCAGATGGGGTTGCGGTAAGTGCTGGGGCTGGTATAAGTGAAGGTGTATTGCAGTTTGGGCACAAACCTGTTGCGCATGGTGTAATACAAATAGGGATTTGCCTCCATGATGGAGTCGAAGGATTGGGTGGAGCTTCTCATGTATTCGAATGAGAAGATGAGGGGGCTGAACTGATGGCGGGTGGTTGCCGATGGTTGGATGTTGTAGCTCCACTCTCCGGACACGACGTGGCGTTTGAAATAGTTGGCACGACTAATAATGTCGGAGGAAACCTTGAGCAAGGTGGTCGGCGTGGAGAAGAAGTTGTTGCGGCGGAATCGGCGGTGCAGTCGCTGGCGGAACATGTCGACAAAGGGGATGATGAGTCGCGGGAATTGCAACGATGCGTCGAAGCCGTACTCATAGCTGTTGAATCGTGAGGATGTGCCTTCGGTGCGGTGCCCTGTCTGCCATTCATAGCTGCCGCGGAGGTTGATGTTGAGCAGTTCGCCGCCGCGGAAGGCGTTGCGCTTGGCAAAGCCGATCACCACGCCGGGGCCGAAGCGGTTGTTGGTCTTCCCGGTCATGTTGCCCTCGATATAAAAGTCGTATGGCCTGTCGAACACGCAGTTCAGCTTGAGGTCGAGTGTGTCGCTCAATCCGGTGGTGTCGCGGGGTGTAAAGCTAAAGTCTACGATGCTGAAGATGCCTGAACTGGTGAGTCGGGCGAAGCTCTCCTCGTGGTCGGCGCGCCTGTAGAGCTGGCGAGGGCGCAGCTTCATGGAGTTGAGAATCACGGAGGTGCGCAGCGGTGCGCGGCGACCATTGTATCGGACGGTGAGGAAACGCCGCTTGGCGGAGTCGCGGAGTTGCTCTGCAAACTCCTTGCGCAGTTCTACGGCTACGTTTCCAATATACCATTTTCGCTTGGCCATCTCGGGAATGTTGGCCGCCTGTTGAAACTTCAGGAGCACCTTGCCGGGAACCGTCAGGGTGTCAGCAAGATAGGAAGCATACGCGGGTTGGTAAAAATAGAAGCCGTTGTTGCGGAACAACTTGACGATGCGCATGCGTTCACCCTCGAGCGTGGAGACATCGAAAGCGTCGCCCTTTTTGATCAGAGCCTCCGACATCGTACTGTCTATCAGGTGGTTGGCGTTCTTCTGGAAATGCTTGTAGCTCAAGGTGTCCACAGTGAACAGATGGTCCATGTTGACCTTGTATTCGATCTTGGCTTTCTTGGGATTACGCTGGGTGATAACCTTATAGTCTACATTGCCCCGGAAGTATCCGTGGGCGCGCAGCACCTCCTTGGCCACCGAGGCGCGCAACGCGGGATTGACCCAGCTCATCAGCACCGGCTTGGAGCCGAACGAATTGAGCATCCATTTCTCAAAGCCGTCCTCGCTGCCCACATATTCGTTCCATATCCATAGGCCAAAGAGAAAGGGTGAGCGAATTTTGCTGCTCCCAAAGAGTGCCCCGTTGGGGGCGGTGGCCAGGGCAGCCTCGATCTCTTCTTGGGTGGTGATGAAGTGCTTGCCTTTCTCGGGTGCGTCGTATTTTATGCCCGACAGCCCCGTGAAGAGCTGGTCGCCATCGGGTATGCTCTTGGTGGTGGAGCATGCTGACAGCAGCACGGTGGCGATGAGACAGATGATGATGTGTTGTTTTCTCATTTCTTGATCGTATCTTGCCTGACGGAGTCGGTCAGAACCGGTTGCAACAGCTTGTCGCCTTTGTCAAACCGGAATATGTCCTTGAAGTGACTCAACTTGCGTTTCCACATAAATCCTGCACCGAACTTACTGACATCTCCCTCCAACCAGTCGTAGTCGTCGCGCATGTAAAACAGGTTGAGATACTTGTTGGACGTGGGACTGAGTCGGTATTCGAACGTTACGTTGTCGAAGAAGGTTTCTTCCTCGTAGTTGACGTCGGCCCCTGACGAGAGCTTGCCACCAACAACGATGCGCAGTCGGTTGTTCCAGAATCGCTTGGCAAACTTAAAGGAATAGTCGGTGTGCAGCATGCCGCTGTTGTCGAAGGAGTTGTCAACACCTAAACTCACGTCCAACGTACGCAGTGCCTTGTTCGAAATCTGGTTGATCTGACTGTTGAGGAAGGCGCTGAGAGCCGAGTTCATGGTAAATCCGGAGGTGTTGCCGTCGGACAGATACATGCCTGTGGTGAGCATGGTGACTGCGATTTTACCTCGTTCCTCCTTGGACATGACTTGCAGTTGGTTGTGGATGGACATGTCCTCCGGTGCATCGATAATGAATTCCAAACCCATGTCGTTGAGGGTTTTGGTGACAACCACACCGCTTTTGAACTTCACAATGCGTCCGTCACCGGAGCTACCGCCCACGGTAGACTTCGTTTCCTCCGTGGCTGTGAGGTTCAGGGTGGGGTTCATTGGGTCGCCACGGAACTGTATGTAGCTGTCTTCCTGGATGGTGAAAGTCTTGAGTGGGATGACAGGCATGGCATATTTCATCTCGCCACTACCAATGGTGTATCGACCAGTGAGATGCATTTCGTCTACCGGGTTGTAGCGCAAGCGCATGTCTCCACCGCCGACAATGTCGATGTAGTTGGAGTGATCAGCGTTGAGATAGCACACAACGCGCGCGCCCTCATCAATGTTTATCGACATGTCCATGTTGAGACCGGTGAGCGGCGGACGGTTGATGACTTGCTTGGTGGTGTCTTCAAAGCTTACGAACTCTACCAATCCGTCCAATTGATTGTCGGTGGAGAGGGGTGAGTCCTTTAGGTTATATTTGAGGTCTGTGGTGCCCAAGACTTCCAGTCGTCCGCGCATGCGCAGGTTGTCGAGCAGTCCCTGCATGGTGCCATAGAAGTTGACGTAGGCCTGTCCGTACGTGTCCGACCGTGTGTTTTCTTTCGAATCGATAAGCAGATAGTTGTTTGCCCGCATGCGGATATTCATGTTCATGCGGTCAGTATTGGCAAAGTCGAAGTAGCCCTGAACGTTGAGCGCACTTTCGTTGTGGGCAAACATCTCGAAGTTTTCAAAGAGCAGACGGCTGTTTTTGATCGTGACGGGGTCGTTGGCAAAGCGCATTTCCACACCGTAGGGGTCGCTGAACATGTATGTGGAGTCAAGGTATACCTCACCGTTGACATTCGGACTGGATAGGGAACCCTTGATGGAAAGCAAGCCTTCGGCGTATCCTTTGAAGCCGATAATCTTATCCGGAATGAACCCGTTGGCCAAATCCAGGGGGAAACGTTCCAAGTCGACCGTTGCATCAAGGGTACCTGCGCCCTTCGGGAAATAGGTTCCCGTGAGCACGCCGACCTCAGAGCCGTTGTGGATCAGGATTCCATCTACATATTGTCCGCCGTCAGGACGTGGCATGTAGGTAAATTCGGATCCCACATCGCCCATCTCGTTGCCTTCGTAGGTTAGCTTGGCGATGTTCACAGACGATGAGACGGTCAGTTCGTTGGGTGTTTGCAGCATGTGGAAGTCGCCGTTCATCACGCCCCTGATGTCCGGAGTGAACGGTATCATGCCTATTACATCGCCTATGTCAAAGCGTCGGGTGCTCACCGTAATATCTTGCAGCACGTCTCGGTTATTGTCGTTGCTGAAGATCTGGATACCCATGCCATCATCCGCCCGCATTGCCATATTGGCACTGACTCGGCCGTTGTCGCCCATGAAGATATAATTGCTGTCGTTCACAGAGAATTCCTTGTAGCCCAGAATAGGCTTGTCGCCCACTAAGTGCAGACTGACTCCATGTTGCTCCATAGCGGCTTGCAGGGCAAGACGAATGCCGAGCGAGTCCTTCCAGTCGTATATTCTTGCCTTGGCATAGGTTCCCCGCTCGTTGATGGAACCATCGAGCAACGCATTGAAAACATAGTCGGGATTGTTCTTGCCATTGCGCAACTGTGCGGAATAGGTCATATTTGAGGCGTCAGATATAAAGCGGAATCTGACGGTGTCTATCTGGAATCCGTTGACCATCAATGAGTCTGCATACGCATCTCCATTCAGTCCGGTATGGGGAGAGGAGGTCAGGTCGACGAACAAACTGCTCAGGCCATAGCCGTAATAGTTCAGGAATCGGCTCACGATGTTGTCTTTTCCGGAAACAAGATATAAGCGCGCTGCGGGCAGGTGGTTGCGTAGACTCTCCTTGTCGACCCGCTTGTTTTTAAGCTGGGTCTGCAACTCGGTTACAAAACCTTGGTTGTGTTTAATAAACTGTTCGTATCCGTCAGGCGACGACAGGTTCATCGTGAAGTCGCCTTGCTCGACAATAGCCCACGTGGTGTCCCGGGAGGTGCACACGTCAAGCTCCAACGTTCCGGGACGATACACGTTGGTTGGGTCTTTCAAGCTGATGTCGCTCATCGTGCCGCGCACGCGGTACATATCCTTGAGATTGGATGCCAGATCGATATGGGCACATGCAGACAGCAGCAACGTGTCTTCCGTGATGTTCAGGCTACGCATATCGATTTGGTCAAACTCCCCGGAAACAGTGCCCCGGAGTACTTTGCCGCGTGTAAGAGCGTCGACAGTAAAGTTGCCCTTGACCTGCGGGTTGTCGCTCCTGACGTGAGCCAGGACGCGCCCATTGCGGGCAGTCATTTCGATATCGGAGTTGTCGAGGCAATAGGTGTCGTATTGAAAGTCCTGAATGCGGATGTCTGCAGCCATATGTGTGGCAGGAGACATGAAGTCTGTGCCCTTTCCCTGCGCATCAATAGTACCCGTAAAGGCATGCAGGTTCATGTGGGGCAGGAAGTTTTGCAGGGGCAAGGCCTTGGCATTTAGCTTGGCTGTGTAAGCCATGCGGTCGGCATCCAGTCCGACATGTCCTTTCACCGAGCCACCACCTTGTGTGGCAGAGAACGTGCTGGCATACTTGCTGCCTGCTATCTTCAGTCGGCCGTTCAGTCCAATTCCGTAGGGCAACCTGATGGTTTTCTGCATTTCCTTGTCCATCAAGGCCTTCACAAAGCCAAGGTCATACGTGTGGGCGTTGATGTCCAAGTCGGCTATCAGCTGTTTGGGGTCGGTAATGTTTTTGGCAGAACCGCGAGTTTTCAGCTTGAATGCACCGGGCAAGACCAAATTCAGATTCTTGATTGCGGCATCCTTGAGGTTACCTTGAATATCCGCGACGGCAATCAGAGGTTTGGCCGGCCATCGACGCGCCAACTCCCTGGGCAGGCTGTTGCCCGCTATCGTGATGAGATCCTGCTTGCCGATCTGCCCCTTGAGTTGCATGCCGAGCTTACCCGGCTGCGTGTCGTCAAAGGCATGGAGGTCCATGTCGTAGGCAAGGCTCAACTCAGTACCTGCTTCGGTCTTGAGGTTCAGGTCGGGAAGCGCAAACCGAGTGCTGTCCATGGCCAGCTTGCCCTTCAGGTTTTCCACTGCCAGTCCACTCTTCTCGCGAAAGGTGGCGGCAAGTATTTTCATGTCCAATTTGGAGTTGCAGTAGCGGAAGGAGTCGGCTTTCAGCTTAATTGCATCAAGCGACAGGTGACTGTAGTCCAATCCCTCAACCTTCGGATCATAGTTCCGGTCGTATTGCAACCGTCCGTTGTCCCAGTCCAAATGCCCGACGGAGTATAGCCCCTGGTACAAATCCATATATGTATTCCTGGCTAAGGTTCGGCCCAGATAGGCTTTGACGGACAGCGTGTCGCCCGGCATGTGCAAGATGAAATCGGTATCTTCGACTTTTAATTGTGCCAGTTTGATTTTCCAAAAGTTCTCACTCGGCATGGTGTCAGGGATCACCGTGTCGGTCAGTGCAATGTCCAACACCGCGTCTCTGAGGGATGCATGGTTGATGTTCACCATTTCATCGTTCAGGTCGATGCCGTGGGCTTTGAGGTCAAGATGCCCCACGGTGCCTCTGATGCGGGCTGTGGGGATGAAGTTCGAGGTATTCACCTTCATGTGGTCGAAGGCCAGCTTGTCGATCATCACCTGTTTGTCGAAGAGCGGTCTCAGTTGCACATCGGCCACAACCCTGCCGATGTCGGCAACCGTATCTGTGACATGCTCAAGTGAATCGTTGGGCTGCAGCACTTTCACGTCTTCCAAAGCCAGGTCGAGCGGGAATGCCAGACTGACATGACCCACGCTGATCTGCAAGCCCATTTCTTGCGAGGCATAAGCTGTGACTTGCTTTACCGCCCACTTCTGAAATGGAGGGAAGTAAAACAAAAGGCACAATATTATCATGAGAAGGACAGGAACCAAAATGGCTATTCCTACCCACTTTACATATTTTTTCATATCACAGACGCATGCGTGATGTGCAAAGTAAATAAAAAAAGGGCAGAAACTACCCCTTTATAACAAAAAAATCAATCGGAATGATGATTTTCCACATTTTCAGTAATGTCGTGCCACAACACATCATCAGGCAACGGGGAGTTCTGCGCGATTTGCTTTTTGGATACCGGATGGGTAAACTCAACCCTGCGCGACAGCAGAGAGATACTCCCATCGGGATTGCTGCGCTTGGCTCCATATTTCAAATCCCCCTTGACTGGGCACCCCATGTGGGATAGTTGACACCTGATTTGGTGGTGCCGCCCCGTGAGCAGATGTATTTCCAACAGGTTATAGTTTTCCGAATGAGCGATGAGCCGATAGTTCAGGATGGCTTTCTTGGAATCCGGCATCTCCTTGTCGTAGGCATAACTCTTGTTCTGTTTCGTGTTGCGAACCAGCCAGTTGGTCAGCGTGCCCATTGGGTTGGGAGGTGCATTCTTCGTAATTGCCCAGTAGGTTTTATGCACATCTCCTCGGCGAAACATGTCGTTGAGGCGTGCAAGAGCCTTGCTGGTGCGGGCGAAAATCACCAAGCCGGAGACGGGTCTGTCGAGCCGGTGCACCACGCCAAGGAACACAGCCCCCGGCTTGTGATACTTCTCCTTGATATACCCCTTCACTATTTCAGAGAGTGGGAGGTCGCCGGTCTTGTCGCCCTGCACGATTTCTCCACTCTCTTTGTAAACAATGATCAGGTGATTGTCTTCATAAACAACCCTCATTCTGTTCTCTTCTTGATGGCTTGAGTGATGATTACATGTTCATGCCGCCGTCCACCTGAATCACCTGGCCGGAAACATAGCTCGAAAGATCCGAAGCCAGGTAAACGGCTGTGTTGGCAATGTCTTCGACGGTACCGCCTCGCCGAAGTGGTATTTTGGAAATCCAGTCTTTGCGTATTTCATCGGGCAGCGCCTGCGTCATGGCCGTATCGATAAAGCCCGGCGCAATGGCATTGGCCCGGATGCCCTTGGGTCCCATCTCCTGCCCGATGCTCTTGGCCAGGGCGATCAGCCCCGCCTTGGATGCAGCATAGTTGGACTGTCCAGCGTTGCCATGCACACCCACAACACTGGCCATGTTGATAATACTACCACCGCGCTGACGCATCATGACGGGTATGCAGGCATGGATAAAGTTGAACGCACTCTTCAGGTTGACGGCAATCACGGCATCCCACTGCTGTTCAGTCATTCGGAGCATCAGGCCGTCCTTGGTTATTCCGGCGTTGTTCACCAATATGTCTATGGAGCCAAATTCCTCCTTCACCTGCTTCACCACCTGCTCAGACTCTGCAAAGTCAGCTGCGTTGCTGGCATAGCCCTTGACCTTCACGCCCAGTGCTGCAATCTCGCGTTCTGTGGCCAGCCCACCATGTTCCTCGTCAATGGCAAGGTCGGTGAACGCAATGTTTGCCCCCTCTTGTGCAAACTTCAGGGCAATGGATTTGCCAATACCACGGGCAGCACCCGTAATGAGGGCTGTCTTTCCAGTTAATAATCCTTCTTTACTCATGATATATTCAAAATTAATAAGTTGCTCGTTATTCAAAATCAAGGTTCTCCGGCCGGCAGCACGTTGTGCATACCCATTGGCAACCGCGTGCCTCTCAAGCCCCGCAAATTCCTGTGTGCCGCGTCCCACCTTTACGAATTGCAAATATACGTCAGTTTTTCTTTCCAGCCAAAGATATGGATAAGAATTGCATAGAGAAGGCAATGATGAGTGAACTATAATTCATAATTCATAATTCATAATTCACAATTTGGCTGCGCGTTGAGCAAGTTGATGCAACAGAAACTGTGGAAGGTTAATTGTGAAGAATGAAGAGTGAAGAGTGAAGAGTCAACGTGCAGCCAATTATACATTGTACATTGTTCATTATACATTATACATTGTTCATTG
>QWCK01005905.1_pt1 | contig 10739 bp, 7 predicted proteins | sample 1972571 | NCBI WGS metagenome assembly QWCK01 (sample SAMN09866710, study PRJNA288562) | Human gut metagenome isolate term2_stool, whole genome shotgun sequencing... | isolation source: gut | host: Homo sapiens | place: USA: California | reverse complement strand
AAAACCTATCGCCATTAAGGTGATTCCCCCCAAGAACAAGCGCAAGGCGCTAATGCCCCACTCTTTAGCCCCATAAATCACCGCAGAACTAAAAGAAGTCACCCCAAACATGGCCAACAGTAGCCCCGAAATCTGGGCTACCCCTTGCTCGCGACAAAATGCCACCACCGTTAAATCCAGACCACCAAAAGTAAAACCGCAGAGCATAAAAATCAGCCCCAAAATCACCATGGCTGCCGATTTCATCAACGGTTTAGCGTCCTGGTCGCTTAAATCAGCTTTAGCGGTCACCACCGGTTCCGTAGCGCGCTGCGATAAAAACCAGAAACCACCAATACCGGAAGTAAGCAAACAAGCCACAATCCCAGCCGCGGGGTGAACCACGGTAGCTAGCACCGTGGCAATAATCGGACCGAAAATAAAAATCAGTTCATCAACTGCGGCCTCGAAAGCATAAGCCGTGTTTAACTTACGCGACCCCGCCAGCAAATGGGTCCAGCGCGCCCTCACAAATGCTCCGAAAGAGCCGGTAGTAGCCCCCGATAGCAGGGCAAATAGGTAGAGTGTCCAGCGCGGAGCATGGAATAGAGCCGAGAGCATCAAAGCCAATAGTAAAACCAGGGAACACGCAACCAGAGGGCGTAAAACTTTGGCTTGCCCGTAACAATCCACTAGCCGAGCTTGAATTGGGGATGCCGCCGCCATCGCGATAACCACTAAAGCATTGACCTGTCCAGCCAGTGAATATTCCCCGTAGAGGGTGGAAATCATTAACAGGGTGGACAGCCCCGCCATCGCCATCGGGAAACGCGCTACCGCTCCAGCGAGTGAAAATCTAAGAGCGCCAGGGTGGGAAAAAATCTCCCGATAAGACTTAAACATATTTCCTAGCCTACTGTTTTAGCAGTTAGTAGTTAATTGAGGAGGCGGTGAAAATGCTTACTTCCGTCCCTTCATTTTTACCGACACGCCCTACTCCTATCCTCTCCCCCTAAAAATGCGGGTTTAATACCCAAAATGCGCACATCCGAGGATAGGGTAAGCAGCACTGGGTAATCACAAAACACCACCAAGCCCGTTAAACTACCGTTATGGGGTTGTCGAATAATCGCCTTTGGAGACGCGGGTGCACCGCATTAGTGATAATCGGGATTATCTGCATCGTCACCCTTGGATATATCGGACACCCCGTATTTGCTTGCCGAATTTTCGCCCTGATGCTGCTGAGCTTAGGGGTTTACCGGCTGCTAGACCGCTCTCCCAAAGCCTGGTGCGCGGTACGCTCCTGGTGGATTGACTGTATTGCCCTGTTTTCCCTATCCATAGCCCTGTTTATCCTCGCCCCTTACGGCGGGATTATTATGCCAACCGGGCTTTAAGCGAGAGACCCCATCGGATCCCAAGCAGGCAACACTATCGGTGCTTCCTCAGAATCGAGGACGGCGCGATATTCTTCAGGCAGACGGTCACGGTGAACCGCGATTTCAAACACGTATTCGTCGAACCAGGAATCATTCATAGTATAAAATCCCTGGTCGGCACGGTCTTCGCAACCCCAAGAGTTTTCCACTCGCCAGCGGCGCGGAGCGCCATCCAGCATATCTACCCCTACAAACAACATGGCGTGAGTCATTAGAGATTCATGGGAGAGCAGACGTTCTTCCTTGTCCATCCCGAAATGCACTCCGTAAACCGCGCCATAGTCATAGAGATTCTTATCCCACAGCGACAGTTCCCTATCTGCCTGCTGCTCGGTGTCACAACCGAACCACACCGGTTTTCCGGCCTGTAATACCGTAGCCGCACAATCTTTCATTACCTGGATGGGGACGTTCAGGTAACGCACCGGGGCAGCACCGAGCACATTGCCCAGGCGATCGACGGTATAGGTCTTTCCGTACGGGTTAGCTTCCCGCGGATCATTCACCAAGCATACATAGTTACGCAGGTCATTGACGATATATTTATCGGCGAACTCTTGAGGGGTAACCTCTCCTAGACGCTCAAATTTATTGTCTTTATCGTTATATTGCCAAACAAACTTTTCCGGTGGGGTTCCCAAATGGATATTCAAAATCCGGTGCACCCCACTGAGTAAACGCGCCTTTACCTCCCCAACAGTTTCGGGATTATTGTGCGCGGCTTTGCGCACCGCGAGGGCGCCCTCCCGCAGGTAACGCTCCAAGATACGATCCATTTTCCGCGAATTAGAGGAGGATTCAGTTTCCGGCATTGCCCACTTGGGCACTACCCCGTATTTATCCACCAGCGCCACAAACATATTCCACTGGCCGCCATCCCCAATCGGGTCAGACAGCAGATGGGCAACCGTACGGTCATCCAGGTCGCGATCGGCCAACTCAATCTGAGATTCTAGGAAGTAGTTCGCTTTTTCTAGTTTGTCCCAATAGAACAGGTAGGTCTGGGAGAACTCGAAATTCTCTACGTTTAACCGCTTGATCATCGACGAACGCAGCAGGTTTAGACCGGCGAACAGCCAACAACGTCCCGATTTCTTTTGATTAGCCACCGGCCACGTATCTAGCTTGTGAGACATGGAACGGTCAGCGAACGCAACTACCTGGTGATTTTGAGCCACCTTATCAATATCGGTACTGGTTACAGCATTTTGCATTAGCTTGCCGCGTGGATCCGCACCAAATTCATTGCGCATTTCTACTAGCATTTCTGGGGTTAGCGTTGCTTCGCGTTCGCTCACTGTTCCTCCTAGATTTGGGCATAGACTCGCCATTTTTTCGGACGAAAACTATCCCGGATAACCACCCCGGTTTCGGGAAGCTACCGCAGTTTCATCATTTTATTCCTACTTCCAAAATAGCCCATCGATCTCACTTAGTTAATTTAGGGCGCTTAACACTGTAAGGTCGCCGCGGCTCCACCGGGTTGGACTTAAATATTTTGCGACGAGGACGCATACCGGTATTTCCGAGGGCTATCTAGGTTGCGGGGTATTCTTTTTTATCCTCTATTGGTTTTTCTCTAGACCGGCGAGCAGTTCCTCTACCTGTTTAATCCAGATCCGTCCGGAAATATCCGCGGGCATCCGCAGGTCACCTCGCGGACTCAAGCCGAATCCGGAGGTTATTCCCGGTCCGCCAGGCACGCAAGTCCGCTTGAACTGGGAATTAAAGAAACGCCGCAAGAACTCGCGCAGCCAGCGCAAAATTGTTTCCAGATCATATTGGTGACGATCTGATTCCGGCAGGTCTGCCGGCCAAACCCCGTTATCTTTATCTCGCCAGGCTTGCCAAGCCAGATAGGCAATATCGCGGGGTTCTCGCCCTAAAAGCAACTGATAGAGGAAGAACTCGTGTAGCTCATAAGGACCAATAGTGTCCTGGGTAGATTGCAGTTTTTCCCCGCCCCCCGGTATCAGTTCCGGGGAAATTTCTTGCGCCAAAATATCTTGCAGGACTCTAGTGCACTCCTGGCCGAACCGGTTTTCCCGGCAAGCCCAGCGGATCATAGTTTGCAACATAGTTTTCGGGATCCCGGGATTAACCGAATAATGAGACATATGGTCGCCCACCCCATAGGTGCACCACCCGAGAGCCGCCTCCGATAAATCTCCAGTACCAATCACCAGTCCACCCTGATGGTTAGCAATCCGGAACAGATAATCGGTGCGCAGCCCCGCTTGCACGTTCTCGAAGGTCACGTCATATTGGGCGGCGCCTTCCGCGAAGGGATGCCCCATATCGGCGAGCATTTGCCGGGCAGCGGGCCGAATATCGATTTCCTCGCATTTGATACCTAAGGATTCACACAACCTATATGCGTGCGATTTTGTTCCTTCCGAGGTGGCAAAACCGGGCAGGGTATAGGCCAAAATTTCGGATTTTTCGAGGCCGAGTCGGGTGGCAACTTCACTGCACACCAAAATTGCCTGGGTGGAATCCAGACCGCCAGATACCCCCAACACCATTTTGGGGTTACCGACTGCCTGCAAACGTTTTTTCAACCCGTAAACCTGGATCTCGAACGCCTGTTTACAGGCGCGATCGATACCTGCTTGGTCGGCGGGTAAGAATGGGAACCTCGCCGGAGAAGGACGCAGTGCCACCTGCGTATCCTTAGAAGTCGCGACATTAGAAACATTAGCACAAGGATCGAAAGGTACTGCTGCCCCGGCAGCTCCTACTCCCAGACGAATTTTCACTTCCCAGGTTTTTTCGATTTTCCCGGCCTGGGTATCTGCGAAACCACTTTCGCGCCGCCTGCGATTGGAGAGGGCGGTCAGATCAATGTCGGCGAGGGCAATCTGGGTTTCGACGGGGAAAGGCGCAGTTTCCGCTATTTTAGAGCCATCTTGGTAGATAAAGGTTCGCCCATCCCAAGCCGAATCGGAAGAGGACTCTCCATTGCCGGCTCCCGCGCTCACATAGGCGCAAATCCCGCGCCGCGAAGTGGCTCCTGCCAGGAGCAACTGTTGTTCTCCGCCCTCTAAAGTAGCAGGATAGGCCGCGGGATTAGCGATCACGCTTGCACCCTGCAATGCAAGCGATAGCGTCGCTGAGTGCGCCGCCACCCCGTCGCTACCAACTTCTGCCCCTACCGACAGGCCAGCCACGTCCTCGATATGAACAATCCCATTCCCGATAGGAGCCTCGCTGGCTCCCGGAACCTGGGGTGCATACCAGCTCGCATCTGCAGGAAGGTGCGCGCCGGAAGTAAAGTAGCGTTTTTCATAAGCAGCACTAGAGGGGAAAACTTTCGGAGTTAGCGCAATAACTTTCCCCCGCGCCAAGAACACCGCGCAATCATAGATTTGTCCCGCTATTCGCAGCGGAGCGCCAACCACGATTAGCTCGGCGCAATCCGAAGTCGCCTTAGCTAGCATTTCTATCCCTTTTTCCACGCTTGCTAATAGACGCTCAGAAAAAACCAGGTCATCAAGGGTGTATCCGGAGATACACATCTCCGGAAATACTGCTACACACGCACCTTGCCGGGCGGCTTGGCGAGCTGCTGCCGCGATTTCCGGTACGTTCCAATCCGGCTCGCCGGGATGGCTGGGAATAGTAATGGTCGCAACCCGGGCGAAACCGTGCTCATAGGGGCTAGAAAAAGTCATGTACATATTATTGCACTCACCCTCACTGGCATCTGTGCCCTAAATGTAATCAGCGTCTAATTAGAGGGCGTTGATTTAGTAAGCGTCGGGGTAAATGTGTAGAATCATTGAAGTCCAGCCCCGATAGCTCAGTGGATAGAGCGTTCGCCTCCGGAGCGAAAGGCCGCAGGTTCGAATCCTGTTCGGGGCACCAAATGCTTTCCCCGCACACATCAACAGATCGCCGCCAGATTATCCAGCAGCTAATGCACTTTTGTTACAGAGAACCGAGTATGCACGCGTCAGCTGGCGTTTTCCCCTAGAGTGGAAGCAACCCGGAAACTGCCCAACCCTCCCCAGGCAGTTATCCCCTACAAGGAGCAGCAATGCGCAAGTTCGCTTTTTTGGATTTAGACGGAACCATAATCGACCATAACCAGGTAATTAGCTCGAAAGTACAGGAAGCTATCATCACTGCCACTGCGAACGGACACAAAGTTTTTATCGCCACCGGCCGTTCCTATCCCGAGCTTTACCCCTTCCTATTTTCCCTGCCCTTTGCCGGCCTGATTACCGCCAATGGCGCCTACGTAGAGTTGGGAGACCAGGTACTGGCCGATCATTCGATAGATAAATCCGGCATCACCGAGTGGACAGATTATTTTCACCGCTCCGGTGCCACCTGGATTTGGCAAGGTAAAGACCACTTTTACCCCTCCGAAACATTCCTGGATTTTTTCCACCTCTCCGGCAAATCTGACCGTGCCGCCACTGGGGATTGGTCTGCCTACCTTGAACAGATCATGCCTTACCTAGCCACCGGAACCCCCACTTCTGCCGGCAAATGCATGTTCTACCTCTCCCCGGAAGCGCCCTCTAGCTTCGAAGAAGCCCACCGGCTGTTCGGAGACCGCTACATGGTTATCCCCGGATCAGTTGACGTGCGCGTGGGCGAAGTGGTTGAAATAGGGGTAAAAGGGGTTAATAAAGGTACCGCCATGCAGGAAGTCCTCCACCACTTTGGCGTAGACACATCTCAGGCACTCGCGATTGGAGATTCCGCAAACGACTATGAGATGGTGCGGGAAGCAGGCATCGGGGTCTGCCTGGCGGGCGGGGCAGAAAAACTTCGCAACATTGCCGACTGGGTCGCTCCCCCGATCGAAGAGGACGCAGTGGCGGTCGCCTTTGAACGTTTCGGTTTATTGGATCCCGCTTAGAGGTTAAAAGAACTTATATCCTTCTAGATCGGTAAAGGTGAATCCTTTCCCGGTAGAAACGTTTACGCAGGTAGCGTCGGCGCCGCCGAAAGTGCAAGCGTATTTACCTAGCTGAGTGTATTGACCTGTTCCCAGTGGCTGCAGATCAAAGCGTTTACCGCTGTTGTCCCTTTGACCAGATTTCACGTCTTGATACAGCGGAGTAGTGCCGTTTACACAACCACCAATACCAGAGGAACTATCCCACAATCCCAGCACAGACAGACGAAGATCGCCCTGCTTACATTTTCCGACGTTACCGGCAGCATCAAAGTTACTGGCGGTAGCACAAACCACGCCGCTGCCACTAGCGAGAGCACCCGAACCATCAGCTGCCAAGGGAACTAATGGCGGTACGCCATCCTCAAGTTTTTCCGCAATGGTACAAACCACAATCCCAGATTGAGAGCGGAAAGTTACTCGCTTTTTATCCCCTCCCAATTGTGCCGGAGTCACTGGTTGTGCCGCTAACACTTTTTTAACCTGCTCAGTTTGGGTAGTAGCAACCGGTTTAGGCTCGGGAGCTGCCACGGTTTCAGTAGTCCCTGCCTGAGAACCCAAGGGAACCGCCGATGGCACCTTCCCGGTACTAAGCCGCACTATCTGCCAACTAACTAAAGCAATTAAAACCAGGATTACCAGTCCATATAGCAGCCACAGCGGGGAACGCCGAGAGGATGCTACTTGCGGAGAATTATCTTCTGCTTCCCCAGAGCTTGCAGGGTTCAAAGTTGAGGAAGCGGTTGCCTCTGAGCTAGCTGGCGCTAATCCGCTAGGGGTAACTGCCTGAGGCTGCGCGGAAGTGAAGCTATTTCGCGATGTAGGCGGGTTACCGGGCATGGTGCCATAAACCGCAGCGGGGGCATCATAGTCCCCTGCTGCTGCCGGCGAGTCAGCACGGGGGCTCATCTGCTCTGAAACAGGAGCAGGTGTGACCGAGCGCGGAACCGAGACGGGATTTGCCGGCGGATATTTTTCAGCAGATTGGGAAGGATCTAGGGAAGACTGGACGCTTTGATACGGAGGTACGGATGGGAGAGGGTCTCCTGCCAGAGCTGGGGGTACCTGCTGATATCGGTGGAGATCCGGCTCTGCGGGCAGGGGAACCTGGGGAATCCCGCCCGCAGGAAGCGGCGGCTGAGCAGATGGTTGTGGCTGTTGACTGGCAGAGCGGGGAGGGAAATAGCGGCCTTGCCCCACGTCAGGGGCGTGCGGATTCACCTGCGGCTCGCCCTCGCCGCGATAACCGTAACCGGGCTGCTCACTCACGCTAGCCACTCCTCATTCACATCGGCGCTGCGTCCTTTGGACAGCAGATATTGGTTGAAATGCTGCGCCCATTCGCGATACTGATCGCGCTGGTAGTCTTGTAGCTGCCGCAAATCCATTTGGTCTAGTTGGGGATAGGCAGCGCAAAGTGCTCGCAAAACCGCAATTGTTTGCCGCACATCCACTAGGGCATCGTGCAGGTTATCTTCCCCGCGCACGTGGTAAAACTCCGCGAGCGCCTCTAGGGTACGTTTCCCCTTCCGGTAGCGATCCAAAGCCCGATCTAGTACCAGGGGATCAATTATCGGCAAAAACTCTACCCGCTCGCGCATAGTGGGTAATCCTAACCGTGCCAGGTGATTATCTAGCAGCGGCAGGTCAAAAGAGGCGTTATAGATAACCACCGGGATCTGCGCCTGACCACAGGCTTGAAGCACCTGGGCGACTTCCTTCACCACCTGTTCTAAAGGTTGCCCATGTTCGCGGGCATACTCGGTAGAAATCCCGTGTACTTGTTGAGCTGGTTCCGGGATAGGAACCCCGGGATTGGCAAGCCAGGTTTGTTCCCGGGTTTGCCCGTGCCGCCATTCCACGCAAGCAGCGGTAACTATACGATCACTGGCGGGCTTTACCCCTGTGGTTTCGGTATCGAAACCCATAAATGGCCCTTCACTCCAACCCACCAATTACTCCTTGCCTCGCGCGATACTTACTGCACCTGTTGTTCAAATAATACGTGGTTATTTAACTGCCGAATGATAATTGGGAGCTTCAGCAGTCATCTGCACATCGTGCGGATGAGATTCCCTCAGGCCAGCGCCAGTAATTTTCACGAAACGACCACGCTTCTTCAGAGTGGGAATATCGTGAGAACCGGTATAGAACATGGATTGCCGCAGTCCCCCGATTAGCTGATAGAGCACCGCTGAGAGCGCACCGGAGAACGGCACCTGCCCTTCGATTCCCTCGGGAACAATTTGGGCATCACTAGTTACTTCCGCCTGGAAATAGCGATCCTTGGAATAGGATTTGCGTCCGCGCGAACTCATTGCCCCGAGCGATCCCATGCCGCGGTAATGCTTATACTGTTTCCCATTTACGAACACTAGTTCACCTGGGGATTCTTCGCAGCCCGCCAGCAGGGAACCCAGCATCACGGTATCGGCGCCTGCCACCATGGCTTTGGCAATATCCCCGGAATACTGCAAACCACCATCGGCGATTAGCGGTACTCCCGCTTTCGAACATGCCTGGGCAGCCAGGTTGATCGCAGTAATCTGCGGTACCCCCACCCCGGCAACTACTCGGGTGGTACAGATCGAACCGGGACCGACCCCGACTTTCACCGCATCTACCCCGGCATCGATCAGTGCCTGCGCACCCTCGGCAGTAGCCACATTGCCGCCAATAATGTCAATATCGGAGAAAGTGGGAGAGGCTTTAAGCTTTTTAATCATCTCCAGAGCAAGCTTTGCACCCCCGTTGGCGGTATCGACTACCAGCACGTCCACTTCCGCTTCCGCCAGGGCTTCGGCGCGTTCCCAGGTATCTCCCCAATATCCGAGGGCGGCTCCTACCCTTAAGCGTCCCTCTTCATCTTTAGTGGAGTTGGGGTATTGTTCGGTTTTTACAAAATCTTTTACGGTGATTAGGCCGGTCAGGCGGCCTTCATCATCGACTAACGGCAGTTTTTCAATCTTTTTTTCTGCTAGTAGCGCCCTAGCTTCCTCGCGGGGCATTCCTTTACGCCCCGTAGTAAGCGGCATCGGAGTCATAGCATCGCGAACCTTCACCGTGGCCCACTTGTCGGCGGGGATGAACCGCAGATCCCGGTTGGTGATAATTCCTTTGAGTTTGCGATCTTCATCCACTACCGGCAGTCCGGACACCCGGTAGTGTCCACATTCTTTATCCAGTTCCAAGAGAGTCGCATCCGGGCCGATAGTCACCGGATCAGTGATCATCCCAGATTCAGACCGTTTAACTTGGCGCACCTGTGCTGCCTGCTCGGCAATCGGCAAGTTGCGGTGAACGATTCCGATTCCTCCTTGGCGCGCAATCGCGATCGCCATATTAGCTTCGGTAACCGTATCCATGGCTGCAGATATTACCGGGGTGTGTAAGGTAATCCGCTTGGTCAGCCTGCTGGAGGTGTCGACTTCGGAGGGAATAACATCGGTAGTTTCGGGAAGTAAGAGAACGTCATCATAAGTTAGCCCTTCGAGGGCATCCAGGTGTTCGATAATCACCTTTTTAAGGGTAGCGCGAACAGCCCGGCTCCCGCTACTTTCTTTCGGTTATTAACCCTAATTCCAGCACTTTTACCTTGAGGTGTGACTCGTTTTACCCTACAGTGACAAGTTTTTAAGCCTGCGCGCACCCCGAATTCTATTAACTCCACCTAGATCATTGCCTTTGAACCCGAATTTACTGTTCGCTGAGCGCTAACCCGCAGCCTTTACCCTATTGAGCTGGAGATTAATCTATTGTTTACATTTTATTCACCGCAGAATGGGCTATTTTTCAGAGAATCGTAAGCTATCTCCTCCATACTGAGCCATAACTGACAGGGATAAAAAGGAGCATCGAATGAGCGACATCTCGCGCCTTCCGGGACCGGTGGCTGATTTATGGGAGTGGCAATATCAGGGGGCTTGCCGGAACCTAGACACTGAACAGTTTTTTCATCCCGAGGGCGAACGCGGGGGAACTCGCCGCAGGAGAGATGATGCCGCAAAAGCTATCTGCACTCAATGCCCGGTGATCACGCAGTGCCGCGAATATGCGTTGGCAGCGCAAGAACCCTATGGAGTATGGGGCGGTCTTACCCAAGAGGAAAGGCGCGAGCTGATTAGGCAAAGGCGCGAGGAAGCCCAGCGGCTTACCGCTTAGCGCCTCCCCAGCAAAACCGGTTGCTGGGTAGCAGCAGGTAGCAGGGACGGTTAGATAAAAAATGGATCCAGGTTATTCCTGGATCCATTTTGCATTATGTCCGCTACTTCTTGTTGCGACGCTGATGACGAGTCTTACGCAACAGTTTACGGTGCTTTTTCTTGGACATGCGCTTGCGGCGCTTTTTGATTACCGAGCCCACTAGGTTCTCCTTTTGCTTCTTGGTGCGCGCGCGGCGCAGATAT
>QWCK01005903.1_pt1 | contig 10741 bp, 5 predicted proteins | sample 1972571 | NCBI WGS metagenome assembly QWCK01 (sample SAMN09866710, study PRJNA288562) | Human gut metagenome isolate term2_stool, whole genome shotgun sequencing... | isolation source: gut | host: Homo sapiens | place: USA: California | reverse complement strand
GAAGAAGAGTATCGCCAATATAAATATAGTCGACAGGTAGAGCCACATCGGATTAAAGCGACGCTTGCCACGCCGCGGATCCGATCCCTGCGGGTTAGGAGTGGGAGTACCTAGAGGGTTTTTAATATGCTTATTCATCAATAGAATTCTTTCTAGTTCATCTCTCAAAAAGCGTACCACAATCCACCTCGCGGACCTATTGGCACTCCTTTGCTCGCAAAGGTACAAAATAACCCTGTAGAGACTTTGTGCTCCAGCGGGCTACTCGTAGAGCTTTAGGAGAGGAAGCCGAGGAGGACACCCGCAGCTACGGCAGAGCCGATGACGCCTGCCACGTTTGGTCCCATCGCGTGCATCAGCAGGTAGTTCGTCCGGTCATACTTGACGCCCTCGATCTGCGATATGCGCGCCGAGTCAGGGACTGCCGAGACACCCGCATTGCCGATCAGCGGATTGATCTTGTTGCCCTCCTTGAGGAAGAGATTCATCAACTTGACAAAGAGTACACCCGAGCAGGTCGCTATGATAAAGGAGAGTGCACCGAGCATAAAGATCTTTACCGAGTCGAGCGTAAGGAAGTGCGTCGCCTGCGTAGAGGCTCCTACCGTCACGCCGAGGAGGATCGTGACGATGTCGATGAGCGGCTCACGAGCTGTGCGAGCTAGACGATCGCAGACGCCGCTCTCCTTGAGGATGTTGCCGAAGAAGAGCATACCCAGTAGCGGTAGTCCAGAGGGTACGAGGAATCCCGTCAAGAGAAGTCCGAAGATAGGGAAGAGGATACGCTCTACACGAGACACCTTGCGGGGTGGTTTCATCCTGATGCGTCTCTCCTTGTCTGTCGTAAGCAGACGCATAAAGGGTGGCTGTATGATCGGTACCAGAGCCATGTAGGAGTAGGCCGAGACGGCGATAGCACCGAGTAGGTCAGGAGCTAGCTTTGATGAGAGGAAGATAGCCGTCGGGCCATCAGCACCTCCGATGATACCGATAGCACCCGCAGCATTTGGCTCGAAGCCTAGCTGCAAGGCGATCATATAGGCTCCAAAGATGCCAAACTGCGCAGCCGCACCTATCAGCATCAACTTAGGATTGGAGATCAGCGCCGAAAAATCCGTCATTGCCCCGATGCCGAGGAAGATCAGTGGCGGATACCAACCCTGCCGTACCCCCTGGTAGAGGATGTTGAGGACAGATCCCTCTTCATAGATACCGATCTGCAAGCCCGCATCCTTAAAGGGGATATTGCCGATTAGCATACCAAAGCCAATAGGGATCAAGAGCAGAGGCTCGAACCTAAAGCGTATGCCTAGGAAGATAAATAGGGCACCAATCAATATCATGATCACGTGACCCGTCGTTACATTGGCGAAGCCGGTGTAGGTAGAGAAGATCTCTATATTCTCAACAAGGAAGTTCCAGAAATTCATAAGGCTATCTTGTTAATCGCTTAGGTCCATATTACTTTTTCAGTTGCCTACACGCTACTGTAGGGCGCATCATCTGGCTCTTATCACTCCACGGTGTATAAGGTAGCGTGCGAGGTCGTATCGTGAGTCGTCCAGGCGCCTCGCCACCGCCCATCTCCAGCTCAGTCGTTAGGGCTAGTGAGATAGCGACAGCCACGAGCGGGTCTTCAGTCGTGCTGGCTGACTCCGTAGACTCTTTGTGTAGTCGACTGTGTAGGTTCTCTTTACGGCCCTCGAGACGCATCGCCACGATTCCGACTAACTTATAGGCTAAGAAGAGAATCAGCAGCCCCGAGAAGACCACCAGCATAGCGGTGATGGTCATCACAAAGCCATTGGGGTCGGCCTCCTGTAGGCGGTCGATCTTCTCATTCTTGTCCTTGACCACATTGTTGGATCCAGGTGTCGTATGCTGCGTGATGTGCCAAGCCTCGGTAGCTACAGCTGTACGCACTCCGTCGTCGATACGTGCGTAGGAGTGATTGGCAGGGAGAGATGCTGGCATCTCCACCTCATCGATGATGGTGTTCCCATCGCTGCTTATCAAAGCTAGATAGTGCGTGGTGTCAGGTGCTAGCTTGAAGTTTAGGTGAAAGGTGCCTCGCAGTGGCATCTCATCAGCAAAGAAGACGACGCTCTGCCGTGGCTTAATAGCAGTCAGCACATCCCCCTTAGGGATCATATACTTCTTGAGATCCTGCGGATCATCTGTCAGGAAGCATCCCGCCAGGTCTATCGTCCCCGCAGAGGAGTTATAGATCTCGATCCAAGGGCTACGCTTACCGTAGTTGTCGATATAGTTATCTACATTATCGATCATCACCTCATTGATCCGTGCCGCCGTGATGCTCTGTGCTGAAAGCGGAAGTAAGGACCATAGGACAGCTATTGTAGAGAGGAGTAGTAGTCTCTGTAAAGCAGGCAGTGTGACTCGTTGCATAAGCTCACTTATATATCACTAAGATTAGACCTCCAAAGGTACGGTTTCTTCGGCAAAAGAAGAACCATACGATGTCTCAACTTTTTTATGACTCTCTGACTTCTGCAAATCTCCACTGAGGGGATACGAAATTTTTCCGTCTATGTGGAGAACGACTCGTGAATCTTACGAAACCAAGAATTGCAAAGTCCGGGTTGGCATTCCCTCCGTTTTTTATATCTTTGCACGATGCAATTGACTAACAAAAACTACTTGCTTATGAATTACTCGCTACTCGGTCGGTCTCGAATGCTGACCATGACACTATGCTTATTGCTCTGTGGAGTGGTGCAGATCTTTGCACGCCCACTACGAGAGCAAGAGGCTAGGCTGCTCGCAGAGCAGTTTTTCCAAAAGAACACGCAGATGCAGCAACTGCGCTCTGCTGAGCTAACCCTTGTGTCAGCACCCGCTTGCACATCCAATGGGTATGAACTTAAATCGACAGATGAGCCTGCTCGCTACTATTACGTATATAATAGAGGTGAGAATCGTGGCTTCGTGATCATCTCTGGTGATGACCGCTTGGCTCCTTATATAGGCTATGCTACGACGGGTTCCTTCTCCGCTGAGGCGATGCCAGACAATCTCGCAGCATTCCTAGAGGCTTGTCAGCAGCGTATCGATGAACTTATGGGGCAGGTAGCGTGGCAGACACGCTTGACCCCAACTCTACCAAAAGCTGGTGAGCCAGCAGAGGTGGCTCCACTGCTAGGCGACATCGAGTGGGATCAGTCAGCTCCGTGGAACTCAAAGACTCCAGTAGATGGCAAGGGCAAGCACATGCCTGTAGGCTGCGTCGCTACCGCCTACGCTCAGGTGATGCGCTACTATCAGTGGCCTGACAAGGGCGAGGGCAAGGTAGAGTACAAGGAGCCATACAAGACTCGCAAGCATAAGGTGAACTTTGGTAAGACGACTTACGACTGGGCAAACATGCCTGCCTCTTATGAAGATCCTACTAAAGCAACTGCCGAGGAGACGGAGGCGCTAGGCTTGCTCTGCTATCATGCAGGCGTCGCTATCGAGACGGACTATGATCCAGTAGCCAGTGGTAGCTTTGCACCGCTGATCGTTCGTGCTCTGCGTAACAACTTCCGCTATAACAAGCAGGTGACCTTCAAGAGACGTGTCAACTATACCCAACCTGAGTGGGATAATATCATACGCACGGAGCTCGCTGCTCAGCGTCCTGTCGTATACAGTGGTACAGGTACTGGTGGTGGTCACGCATTCGTATGCGACGGCTACAACGACGAGGGTCTCTATCACATCAACTGGGGCTGGAGTGGTCTCGCTAATGGATACTTCAACCTTAACTTCCTACAGCCCGACGACCTAGGTATCGGTGGAGGCTTCGGTGGAGGCTTTAGCATGGAGCAGGGCATCGTCGTGGGCATTACGCCTGATCGTGATGGTACCTCTAAGGATACTGAGCTTCCTCTCGTCACTACACGCAAGTTTACCACACACCTCACGGGTGGTCCAATAATCAGAATCCTGGATGCCAACTACTCTGTCTGGCTCAGCGATGTGCCTACCCTAAATGAAGAGGGCAAAGCAGACTATCAGTATCTAGGCTATACGACCATCGCTGCTGCCAAGCTCGGTACGACCGATACGGTCTATATGGACGAGTATAAGAAGTATAAGTACTTAGCTAGTCTCTATGACCTTGTACCAGAGTTCCAGGCAGACCTAGATGTGACGAAGTACCTCTCTGAGGGTACATGGGACATCTTCATAGTTTATGAAGTTACGCTACCTGATGGTACGAAGGAGTGGAGACCTTGCGCTATGGACGTACGCGAGGGCTTTAATGAGAATGGCAAGGGTCGTCACACCTTTACCATTGAGAAGGAAGGTCTCGGCTGGAAGGTGCACGAGGATCTTACACACCCCTTTGCCCAGCTTGAGATGGTCGAGGGTAGTGCTAGCTCTACCTTCAAGGCTTACGAGAAGAGTACTGTCTCCCTGAAGCTCAAGAACACAGGTCGTGGCGAGTTTTTCAGACCACTCTACCTCGAGATCAAGCCCGAGGGCGGTGAGTGGCGCGCTTACTCTGATATCCTACCCGCCATACAGGTTGGGGAGACGCAAGAGGTGACTTTCAATGCTGAACGCTGCCCCTACGCCAAGGGTACGATCTCGCTCCGTGTCTCCTACCAGACCGAGGATATGGGTAAGATGCAGTATTTCGAGCTGCCCAATGTGACCGTTGAGGCGTCTGATGCTATCAGAACTGCTTACGTCATCGAGCCAGCCTCTAAGACTGAGCCTATGGAGGTAGACCTAGGTACGGGTGAGTTCTCTCAGATCCGTGTTAAGAACGTCGGTACCATAGCTCCAGATCATGAGGTAAAGTGTCGCTACATACTTAAGTATGGCTTCGAGCAGGTGTGGACTGACTTGGTGACGATCTCTATCGCACCACAAGGTGAGCAGATCCTCACGCCAAAGCTACCCGAGCTAGTGAAGAGACTGGGAGTCGTCGGTGGTAATAAGATCCAGCTGACGATGAGCTTCTTCGAAATGGGCGATGACAGAAAGCATCGTCTGCCGATCCTAGAGGAGCCTATTATAGAGGTAACCTGCAAGAAGGGAACTTCAGTACAAAAGGATTATCCTGTCACGAAGCAAGTCGAGGGTGAAGGTGAGCTGATCATCAAGGGTTACGAAGACCTTACAGCTGTACCTGATGGTACTACGCTAACCGTCGAGGCTAAGCCAGCTGCTGGTTACGAGCTGACCACGCTCGAGGCTAATGGCAAGGACATCCTAGCTGCAAAGAGCTTTACAGTATCTGCCGCTACAACAGTCAAGGGTGTTTTCACCAAGGTAAGGGCATTTACGGTCAAGCTAACGAGCAACGAGCATGGATCTATCAGCGTCAAAGAGGATGTCGATCTAAATGCAGTACCTTACGGCACGAAGCTAACGGTGGAGGCTCGAGGCAAGAACGACAAGTGTGAGCTCAAGACGCTTACCGCTAATGGTAAGGACATCATGGCTACAAAGAGCTTTACCGTGATCGCCAATACGGAGGTCAAGGCTGAGTTTGTAGACCACACGAGCGTCGAAGGCGTTGCTGCTCAGCAGCTACGTCTCTATCCTAACCCAGCACGTGACTACGTTCTCCTCGAGGGTATACCATCGGGAGCTACAGTAGCTATCTACACGCTAGAGGGTGAACGGATATATCAGGTAGAGTCTGCTAGCGACACGCTACGCATCGACCTCACACAGCTACAGGAGGGCGCTTACATCCTACGAGTAGGTGACGAGACGCATCGCCTCATCGTCCGCCGCTAGTTATATACTATATAAGGAAGTACTAACCTTATATCTTAATACAAGAGGAGGCTCTGTAGCAGACGCTACAGAGCCTCCTCTTGATGTTATATAACCTAGATTCCTCAACTCTTACGGATAGCCCCTGTTGCATCAAAGTGAGACGACTTCTGTAGGAACGAACGGTCGTGCTTCCGTTGTCTCAAAGCGATACGAGTAGCCCTTTGTAGGGATGCTCGGCTAGTCTCTAGCGAGAGTGCGTCCGTTGTGTCAAAGGCTACGGTGTCCGTAGTTTTAACGAGGACGGACGCTCAGACTGGGCCTCCCCAGATCGGGTTGCACTTGACATTGGAATGTGCGAAGTTGCTAGGACTAACGCATTATAACCAGTTTGCTGGGAGCCACACATGACGATAACTAGGATGCACGGCTCGTGTATCGCTACACAGTGGCTACAAATCCTATTTGATTACGCGAATCTTTCTGATGTTTCGGATTCCTCCCGAGGGATTTCCCAAATAGCTCCCGAGGAAATTTCTATTTCCTCGGAAGAAAGAAAAAATTCTTCGGAGGTATCAACTGAAACTCCGGAAGAATCAACTGATAAGTCCGAAGAATTTCGCCATTTCCTCGGAAGAAAATCAACAATATCCACCGGGGGATTTGAAAATTCTTCGGGAAAGATGGAGATGAGCTCGCTCAGCTTATATTATTGTGATGCGTCAGTTCTAGGAAAAGTCGCTGTTGGACTTGTCATGTCGCTATTTTTTCGTAACTTGCCGATGTTTTTGAGGACTGACTAATTGAAGCCAATCTCAAACAAACTGTACGGATTTGGAAATCACGCAGATAGAGTTTAGATAGTACTAAGCAATAACACTATATGATCAAAAAACTACTAATTACCGCAGGGCTGATTGTAGCAACGAGTGGACTCGCGCTACAAGCAACAGCCCAAACAGTTGATCTCTCCAGTCATGAGGTTGGGGGGATTGAGGAGACGTCCTATAGCTCTCGCTATGCTCTCAAGAAGGATCGACAGCTTATGTCTCGAGATCTCAAGAAAGACATGCGTCCGATCTTCAAGACGGAGGAGGAATTCAATGTGCGCTACGTTGATAAGGACAAAAAGACCGTCGAGATCGCCCCAGCTCAATCTGCCGCAGAACGTAAGGATGGAATCTACGGTATGGACGTGGAGATTCCAGAGACACTTAAAGTCAAGGATGGTGATAATGTCATATCTTGTACTGTTGTCGCTGTAGGAGAAGCCGCTTTCGCATTCAACAATACTAGCTCTGTTAAGTTCCCCGCAACATGTAAGGAAATTAAAGATAGAGCATTCTCTATGACTGGAATAGAAGTGGCTGACATCCCAAATCAAATTGAAAAGATGGGCGATAATGTCTTTCTGCTCTGTAGTAGTTTGACTAAGATCCGTATTGGTAAGGGTCTTAAGGAAGTAGGAGAGTATCCGTTTCTTGGGTGCACGAATATCAGTGACATTCAAGTAGATGCTGAGAATCCTATCCTCTCCGCAAAGGATGGCGTCTTATACAATAAGGCGCAGACGATACTCTATCTATGTCCTATGCAACGTAAGAATATTGTTGCTGTGACGCTCCCTAAAACGGTGAAGGAAATCGCAGATAATGCATTCTATAACTGTGTCTATCTGACGAAGATCGATCTCAACGAAGGATTGGAAAAGATTGGAGAAGATGCTTTTTACGGCTGTGTGGCTCTTGAAAATATGACCCTTCCAGCCTCTGTCAAGGAGATAGCTCCAGGTGCGTTCTATCAGCTCAAGAAGTATGAAGCCTTTAAGCTTGCGGAGGGTAACCCAGTTTTCGAGGTTAAATCAGATGGAACTCATGAAGGTAAGCTTCTTATTAACAAAGTCAAGAACTCCCTTCATACTTGTCTCTACAAGGGTACTACGTCTGTTACGATTCCTGACGGAATCAAGACTGTGGAGCCATATGCCTTTTTGGGTTGTAGCTGGACGACTTCGATCAAGTTCCCAGTCTCTGTTGATAACGTAGGGCGAGCAGCTTTCTCTGAGATGTACTCACTAAAGGAGATTGAGATCCCCGAGAAGGTTCAGGTGATACCTCCATACTGCATCAGTGACTGTGGTAAGCTGACGAAGATTACTCTTGGCAAGAATGTCAGTAAGATTGAGGATCAAGCATTCTCTAACAATGAGACTATGGAGAAGAATGGAGGCACGCTACAGATACTCGCTGTTACTCCTCCAGCAGTAGGTAAGAATAGTGATGGTCAAGTATACGAAATGAGCAGAGACTTCTACAAGAAGGTACTACTAGAGGTACCTGCAGAGGCTAGAGAAGCTTATCAGAAAGATAAAAACTGGAAGAAGTTCCGCAAGATCTATCCAGTAGGCAATGAACTCGTCCAGATAGCATCGCCATTACAGATCAGCGTAGCGGAAGGTATCCTCTCTATCGTCGCTCCTGAGGTTGCTCCCATAACGATTTACACACTCGATGGTCAGGTAGTCTATACGACCTCTGCGCTAGAGACTCAGATAGTACTTCCTACAGGTCTCTACCTAGTAACCTACGGGTCTGAGACAACAAAGGTACTGATCGACTAAATACATAGCACTCTAGAGCCGCTCCTCTTCTGAGCATCTCTAGAGTGCTACTACTATCAGACACTAACCAACTAACTATATAAGGATATGAAGTCAAAACTACTCCTTCTCCTCACGCTAGTAAGCGTGTTGGGGTTAACCGCCTTCCGAGCTTCGGCTCAGGAACCCACCATTGGTAAGATTACCATTGGTACCGAACTCAATGTCGGTGACAGAATGAACCTCATGTTCACTGGTCCCGATGGTACGAGCAAAGATATCACGGTCGATGGCGCCAAGCCTGTAAGTGTTGAAGGCAAGATCGCTTACGAGATCACACAAAAGCCGGTGTCTATCTCCGGTGATATTTACACCTTCGAGTGCACCATGTCTCGCATTACGACGCTTGAGTTTGAGAACTGCGTTCACCTTTACGATCTGATCTGTGGTACTAATGCGCTCAAGCAGCTAGACCTAACAGGACTACCTGCTCTAGAGAGTCTAAACTGTACCACAGCTGATATTAACACGATCAAGCTCGGAAACAATACAAAGCTGAAGACAATCAAAGCTGATGCCAATAAGCTTAAGAGCATTAACCTTGTTGAGGCTCCTAACCTAGAGTCTGTCTCTCTGCCGATTAATCAGCTAACGGAAATCGATCTAGACGGAGTGTCTTGTACATCACTAGACCTTTCTAGCAACGCCCTTACTTCTCTAGATCTTTCTAAGACCTCAAATCTTAAGTGGCTTAGCGTATCTACTAACCCGCTCAGATCTATCAATCTAACTGGCTGTACCTCTCTAGAGAATCTGAGCGCTAAGACGACTAAGCTTGCAGAGATAGATCTCTCTGGTCTATCTGCGCTGGAGACTTTGGATCTGCACGCTGGCGAACTTACTAAGATCACATTCGATGGCAATAGTGAGCTTAATGACATAGATCTGAGTAACAACAAACTCTCTTCTATTGATCTTAAGGGTTGTCCTAAAGTGGCCTATCTCAGCCTAAACAACAACGAGTTCACAGAGATGGCTCTCAAGGGACTAGAGGACCTCTCCAGCATCAACCTGCGATACAATAAGCTCACAAACTTCTCCATAGAGAATTGTCCTAGCCTCAGCTCAGTTGTCGTCAGTGACAACCTCCTCACATCTGCAGATCTAACGGGTGGTAAGGAGAATCTGAGTGATGTATACGTTGGTGGTAATCAACTCACCACTCTTGATCTGTCAGGCTTTGGAGACCTATCTACGCTCAGCGCAGAGGGCAATCAGCTCACCTCTGTCAATCTAGAGGGATGTAGCAATCTATACAGTCTGAATCTCGGAAACAACAAGTTTACTAGTCTTAAGCTTCCTGATCTACCTGCTCTTGGAGAAGTTTACGTTGAGAACAACAACCTTCAGGGAGACGCTATGATGGCTCTTATGAAGTCTCTACCCAAGAAGGAAGTCCTCACGGGATCATTTGCTGGTAGCATCTATGCTCTCGAGACACGTAGTGACAAGGAGCAGAACATTTGTCTCAAGTCACACGTAGAGGCTGCTCATGAGCTAGGCTGGGGCGTTTATGATAAGCGTACTTGGAGCAACTATGATGGAGCTGCAGTCTGCAAGGTTACGACCAAGACTGTAGGCAAGGGTGGCTCTATTATGGTCAATGGTAAGACACAGCTGGACGAGGTTTACTCCGACACTAAGATTGTGATCACAGACAATCACGATAATGGATACGCTTTGAATAGCCTTAAGAAGGTCTCCAAGGGTGACACGATAGACATCTTTAAAGATCGCTACTTCTATGCTACAGATGCAGATGTAGAGGTCGTTGCTACCTTTACAGACGACGTCTGCAAGGTGATCCTAAAGAAGCTCGGTAAGGGTACCCTCAAGCTCAAGGGTGACGGCCTCGATACGAGAGGTCTGCCTCGTGGTATGGAGATCGAGGTGATTGCTGAGACGAGCGAAACTTCAGACTGGGAGCTTTCTGACCTTAAACTGACCAACCTTAAGACGGGTAAGAAAACCAACATTCTTAGCTCAAAGAGCTTTAAACTGACAGACGATATGGAGATCTTCGCTGAGTTCCAAAATGAAAACGGTGAGGAGCCAGGAGATACTATCACATGGGATGGCGAGAAGTGGCTCGGTGTCATCATGCCAACCGTACCAAGTTCTGAGGAGGCTCAGCTCTATCCTAACCCCGCTACAGACTTCGTCACCGTCGCTGGTGCACAGCCTGCTACGACGGTTAACGTCTACACGCTCTCAGGCTCACTCGTCCGTAGCTACGCTACCAGCCGTGAGGGTTATGCAGAGCTATCAGTAGCTGATCTACCCGAGGGTACTTACATTGTCCTCATCGGCAATGATCCTCGCAAGCTGATCATACGTCGTTGA
>QWCK01005902.1_pt1 | contig 10741 bp, 6 predicted proteins | sample 1972571 | NCBI WGS metagenome assembly QWCK01 (sample SAMN09866710, study PRJNA288562) | Human gut metagenome isolate term2_stool, whole genome shotgun sequencing... | isolation source: gut | host: Homo sapiens | place: USA: California | reverse complement strand
GCGCGGACCCAAGAAAGTGAAGCAAGAGGAAACAAAAGAGGAGTAGACAGTTGTAGGCTCATGTAGCCAACCACATTGATAACAGACGATTATAGGCTCTCATACGTTCTTGTAGAAATGGATAAGAACGTATGGGAGCCTATCGTATTATCGGTGAATATGCAGATATTTCTTGCCCCCTGCGATATAGAGGCCTTGCGGAAGGTTGCCTGAGGCAGAAACACGCTGGCCTTGGAGATTGTAGATGGGGGCTTCTGCGGGAGAAGCGGTAGCGGACTTGGAGGAACGGTTGTTGTTGGGCACCCCATCGATAAAGATCTTCGAGATGCCTGTTGGGTCTTTGCCGATAAATCGCTGCAACTCAAACATGGCGGCGAGTGGCTTGCCGGTGTCCTGCGTATAGAGCGAAGCATTCCACCAAGAGCTGCGGACAGGATTGGCATTGGCCCAATACTCATTGTCCTCCGGCATCCACCAGAAAAGACCGGTAACCTTCGGATGTTTGTTGAGCTCGTTGATCAAATCGCTGGTAAACTTCTTCTGCCCGGCCTCAGTGAGCGGCCAAGTCTTTTGCACGATAGATGAATATTTGCTGCCCAATGCCCATCTCGCACCATATCCGGTCTCCACAATCATGATGTCTTTATCGCCATGCTTGCTTTCCAACGTATTGAGTGCTGAGGAAAGCGTGCCGAGTGTTCCGTGATAATCGGGATAATAGCTCAGTCCGATGATGTCATAATCCACCTGATTGCCTAACGTGTTATAGAAGTTCGTAACGTTCCACGGATTGCTCAGCTCTGTATGGATAACGATTTTTGCCTCCGGACACACCTCCTTGCAACCCTTCACGCCTGCATTCAGATATTTCACGAGGTTGGCGAAGGTGCCGCCCTTATAGTCTCTACCATCAGGTAGGCAGTGGCCTGTGGGCCACATCATGCCATTGGTGATTTCGTTTCCCGGCTGAATAAAGTCGGGCACCACCCCGTTTTCTTTCATATACTTCAAACTTCTGACCGTGTACCGGTAAACGCTGTCGGCCAACACGTTGGGGTCGTTGCTGTCCCAGGCCGAAGGTGTGGAGTGTTGTCCCGGGTCGGTCCACGTGTCGGAATAATGGAAATCCAACATCAGCGCGTACCCCTCGTCCTTGATGCGTTTGCACAATGCCGTTGCATAGCCGAGGTCTTGCCTCGCTCCCCATGATTTATGCTCGTCGGGTGCTTTCGACGGGTCTACGAACACGCGGACGCGCATGGCATTCCAGCCAGCCTTTTCACCGAAATATTTCAGCGGTTCCACCTGCACACCGTCTTGGTCAAGATAATGCACCCCATGCTCCTCGTATGTTGGCAGCAACGAGATGTCACCTCCAACATATTTCTGTTGTGCCTGCGCCATAAAGGGAAACAAGCAAACTCCAATAACAAATTTGATAATCTTATGCATGTTAGTTTATAAATAGGTTGCTGCAAATATACGAACAAAACTGCAAATACAAATAAAAAAGAGGCGCGGATTAAAACAGGAAGTCATCGAAAAACTTTCGACTGCTGCCCCGCTTAATCCGCGCCCCGGAAACTAATAGATTATGTTTACTTAACGATCACTTTTTTTCCATGGTGTATGTAGATACCTTTCTGTGTGGGTCGAGACACTTTTACGCCAGTGAGCGTGTACCACGCGTTGTCGGCAACCGATGTTTGTGTCAGGCCCTTGATGTCGAGCGTCGGGTCGGATTGTGTGGTGCTCATGTTGTACCATCCTTTGTCACTGAACACCATGTCTGCGGTTTGGTTTCCGGTTCCGCCACTTCCGTTGTTGAAAATGATTTGGCTCGGTGGAACGGTCTTCGTGCCGTAGTAGCACCACTTCCAGATGTAGCCGCCATCCTTTGATTTGCCTACGCGATAAACGTGGTTCTTGTCGCCGGGCCAATGGGCATTGTTGTCGGGCGTGTAGTTGTCGCCACCCTCAATCCATGCCCAGGCATGAACCTCAATGTCGGCCGACCAAGTTGCCGGGGCAATAAAATTGGCAGAGAAAGTGTAGCCTGCGGGCGGAGTTTCAAAGGTTTCGTCTTCCGGCTTGGCAAACGTGTAATTGCGGGTGGTGGTCGAGGTCACACTTCCATTCACCAGCAGGCCCACTTTCAGGGTGCAGTTGTCAGAAATGGTGATGCTCGTTCCGCCGGGAACAACATTGCCGTTGGTGGCAGAGGGGACGGAGCCATCGGTGGTGTACACCAGTTTGGCATTGCTCTTGGCAGACACCGCTGTCAGTTTGGTTTTGATGGTCTCGGTGTATGTTCCCGACGGCTTGTCAGCGAAAGCCACCTCTGTATCCGACGAGAGGTAGTAGGCATAGTGATGACCACTGAGAATCTTGACATAGCGGTTTGCGGCTGGCTCGCTGTAGTTTGCGCCAACCATGACAAGCAGTTTTCCTTTGCTGCCGGTTACAGTATTGCCGAAATAGCTTGCTGCGCTGCGAAAGTTGGAGTAGGAACTGGTGTTGGTGATGCCGGCAGCCTTGCGGGCATCGATCATGGCTTTTATCTCGTTGGGATAGGCCAGGTAGTGCTTGTAGAACACGCAGGGCGTGCCCGGCATAGCCAATAGGTAGGCATTGGCTGCCAGCGTATCTCTGCGGATGGGGTCTTGTGAATCTGTGGCAGAGCGGTACTCGGTGTCGTGGTTTTCCACAAACGTCACGGCATATTGCCGGTAACCCGCATCGTGCACGAGGTTGTTGGTGCTGTTGAGCTTGCTCCAATTGTTTTGATTGATGGCGTCGCGCACATTATACCTGAATTGGAAGTCGAAGGCCGCACTTCGCTTGCCCGTGGCGTTGATCCAATTCTGAATCGTGGGGTTGCTGTCCCAACATTCTCCCACCGAAAACTTCACTCCGGCGGCATCGTTGTAGTCGCCCACATGCGAGCCGGCAAAACCTTTCACCATGTCGTATCGGAAGCCGGTATACCCCATGTCGTCTACGAGAAACTGCTGATAAGCCTTGACGATATTCTGCACGTTGGCACTCTTGTGGTCCAAGTCGCGCATGCCGTCCCAGCCTTCGCCCTCGTCGCGGTTTGAGCTGAGGGAAACACCGTCTTTATCGGCTTGCGTTTTCGTTTTGCCGTTGCAGTCATTGGCCACGATGTCTGTGGTTTTCAGCTGATAGGTCACGCCGTTATAGATTTCGGCGGGAAATCCCCACCAGCCTTCTGTGTTGTGGTGGTTAATCACCACGTCGGCTATTGTGCCTATGCCATTGGCCTTAAACGTGCCGATCATCGACTTCAACTCCTGTTGCGTTCCGAACGAGGAGTTTTGGTCGAAGTAGTAGTAGGGGTCGTAGCCCATCGAGCGGGAGTTGAGGCATTTGCCGCTTTGCGGCACCCAAACGAGGTCGAAATACCCCTTGAAATCACCGGTCTGCTTCTCGAGTTTGGTCCATGCCGACTGCGAGAAACTATCCCAATAAAATCCCTGTAACATCACCCCGTCGTAGGCCGAAGGCCAACCTTGTGCCATGATGGTGATGGGCAATGAGATGAGAAAGAGGAAAAGCGTAGATAATTGTTTCATAATTTTGTGTCTTAGGTTTATCGTTGGCTAAGTTACGATATTTCTAAATACAAATGAGTGCGTCGAACTGGAATCTTCAGTGTTGTTTAATGCAAACGATTGCGCCATGTCATTTTACTGACGTTCAACCTGTTCTTTCCTGCGATTCGACCTTGCGAATAGCGTCTCACGTTCGACAGACAAGCGTGCGTCGGACGCGAGACGCGTGTCCGTCGGCCGCAAGACGACCGTCTGTCGGCCGATAGACGTCAACAAAAAGCTCTATGCACGTCAACAGTTGACCGCACTCATGATGTGCGCAATAGGGACACGCGGGTTTATTTGCATGGTTCCATTTGCAGGTTACACTGGAAAAGCGTATATTTGCATGGTAAAAGAAGGAGCAAAGATCTACAAGATTAAGATTGTGCTATCGTTTTTCCAATATTCGAAATAAACATCATCATACCCAAATAAATAATATTCTACATACCTATGGTATGATCTATTAACTACATGGTATGGATCATCTTTATCACAACAACCAGTCTTCTATTTTTCTCCAAGCCAACCGCATGAGAGATTTCAATCCACTCACAACATGAGAAGGGTGATAGCAATCATCATAGGAGTTCTCGCAACGTGGTCGGCTCATGCTGCAGGTCGGGATACCACATCCCAATGTCGCTACGGACTGGAATTTGGTGCACAACCTGGATGGGTGATTGCCGCTGATTCTTACGAGAAGAAATGGCTGAAAGGAAACTTTGCCATGGCCGTTAATGCCGGCATACGCTATTCGGCATTGCCCTGCGACAGCGATGCCTACGCCCGTGACTTCGGCTATCCCGTTTTGGCCGTAGGCATCAAATACGGCATGAACCATGGCGTGACGATGCACCGCGAAGAAGATCCAGCGTGGGGGCTGCTCGAGCCTGTGGACTACATCTCGCGCATGGGTAACACGGTGACGCTGTATGGCTCGTTCGAGCGTCCTTTCTTCCGAAACCGCAGGTGGCAGGCCGACTACACGCTGTCGTTCGGAGTGGGGTACAGCAGGTCAAAATATAACACCCACGATGCCATCGACAACGAACTCATCGGTTCGCGATGGCTTATCTATTTCGGGACAGGACTACACGCTACCTATCGCATAACCCGAGAACTCGGATTGCGAGCCGGCGTGGAATTTTATCATCACAGCAACGGAGCACTGAACCGCCCGAACAAGGGGGCGAATGTCGTTGCACCGTCTCTGGGGGTGGTGTACGAGCCTTATGATGAGGAGCTGGCATTGCGTGGCAGGCACCGCAAGTCTACTCCTTTCAAGCCTTTCACGTTCGTCGACTTTGCTCTGGGCATAGGAGCCAAGACACTCAACGAGGACTGGCAGCACACCCAGTTTGGAACGCCGCCGGGAGACCCAGACTATCGCACATCGAAATTTAAACGCTATCCTACCTATTCGATGCAGACCTCCATCATGAGGAGATATGCCCGGCGATGGGCGTCGGGTGTAGGATTGGACGTCTTCTATGGCTCCTATGCCTCACACGTGAGGGACTTGGAAATGAAAAAAGGTATCAACACCAAGTACAGCCCGTGGTCGTTGGGACTGTCGGCCAAACATCGGGTGTACTATCATAACCTGGCCCTGCACACCTCGCTGGGATTCTATCTTTTCAGGCGAATGGGCGACAATGCCAAGCAGGTGGAAGCACCTTATTATGAACACATTGGGTTGCACTACAGTTTCCCTTCTCTGCAACAGCTCACTATTGGTATCGACGTGAAGGCACATAGGACCAAGGCTGACTATACAGAACTTGTCGTCTCGGTCCCCATACAGCTATAAAATTTCATGGTACATGATGTTTTCCGTTAAAAGACGCATATATCATACTATTTTTGTATCTTTGCATCGTAAACATACACCTTATTAAAACAGAAAGATTATGATTCTTTTCTTTAAGACTCCCCAAGAGAATATCATTGCTACAGAGATTGACCATCAACCCAGTGAGCAGGAAACACAAGCACTTTGCTGGCTTTTTGGTGGTGCCACGCTTTTGAAGTCGGAAAAGCTTGAGGGCTGCTTCGTTGGTCCGCGCCGCGAAATGATAACCCCATGGAGCACGAATGCCGTTGAGATAACTCAAAATATGAGTCTCGATGGCATTTTGCGTATAGAGGAATATTTCCCCGTGCAGAGTGAGGACGCTGACCACGACCCGATGCTGCAGCGGATGTACAAAGGATTGGATCAGACGGTATTCACGGTGAACCATGAGCCAGAACCCATCAAACAAGTGGACAGCCTTGAGCAGTTCAACGAGCAGGAGGGTTTGGCTTTGAGTCCGGAGGAAATACAATACCTTCATAAAATTGAGAAGCAAAACGGGCGGCCACTGACCGACTCTGAAATATTTGGCTTTGCACAGATCAACTCTGAGCACTGCCGTCATAAAATTTTTGGCGGGACATTTATTATAGACGGTGAGGAGCGCGAGTCAAGCCTTTTTGCCCTCATCAAGAAGACCACCAAAGAGAACCCGGGCAAGATTCTCTCAGCCTATAAGGACAACGTAGCTTTTGCACAGGGTCCGACCGTGGAGCAGTTTGCTCCGGCTGATCAAAGCACAAGTGACTGGTTCCAGGTAAAACCCATTGAGAGCGTCATCTCGCTGAAGGCCGAAACCCATAACTTCCCTACGACTGTGGAGCCATTCAATGGTGCTGCTACGGGAACGGGTGGAGAGATTCGCGACCGCATGGGTGGTGGCGTGGGAAGCTGGCCGATTGCGGGAACAGCTGTCTACATGACCAGTTACCCGCGTATTGAAAAGGCCAACACCAGTCGTGGTTGGGAAAAGAATATTGAACCAAGGAAGTGGCTGTACCAGACACCGGAGCAAATTCTGATCAAGGCCTCCAACGGTGCCAGCGACTTTGGCAATAAGTTCGGGCAACCCCTTATCACGGGCTCCGTATTGACGTTTGAATATGAAACAAGTTCGGCCGACAGCGTAACCTGTCCAAATGGTTCCCCCATTCAGCCAGAGGGACAGGAGACGGCAACCCCACAGATCTACGGTTATGACAAGGTCATCATGTTGGCCGGCGGCGTGGGCTATGGTAAAAAGCGTGACTGTCTGAAGAAAGAACCACGAAAGGGTAACAAGGTTGTCGTTGTTGGTGGTGACAACTATCGCATTGGCCTGGGCGGTGGCTCTGTCTCTTCAGTCGACACGGGGCGTTACAGCAACGGTATCGAGTTGAATGCCGTGCAGCGTGCTAATCCAGAGATGCAGAAGCGCGCCTATAATTTGATACGTGCCTTGGTGGAGGAAGAGTCCAATCCTGTTGTTTCTGTTCACGACCACGGCTCTGCCGGGCACCTGAACTGCCTTTCGGAGTTGGTGGAAGAGTGCGGTGGAGAAATTGATATGACACAGCTTCCCATTGGTGATAAGACGCTCAGTGCCAAGGAGATCATTGCCAACGAGTCGCAAGAGCGCATGGGGCTACTGATCGATGAGAAGCACCTGGATCACGTGCAGAAGATTGCCGAGCGCGAGCGGGCACCGATGTATGTTGTTGGCGAGACCACGGGCGATGCCCACTTCAGCTTTATTCAAGGCGATGGCGTGAAACCTTTCGACCTTGACGTGGCCCAGATGTTCGGACATTCGCCCAAGACGGTGATGAAAGATGACACGGTGGTACGTCGCTATGAAGACGCAAGCTATTCGGCAGACAAGATAGACGAATACCTCAGCAATGTGCTGCAGTTGGAAGCCGTGGCCTGCAAGGACTGGCTCACCAACAAGGTGGACCGTTCGGTAACGGGGAAGGTAGCCCGCCAGCAGACTCAGGGACAGATCCAACTTCCGCTCTCTGACTGTGGTGTCGTGGCCCTCGACTACCGCGGCGACAAAGGCATTGCCACCGCATTGGGGCATGCTCCGCAAGTGGCGATGGCAGACCCGGCGGCCGGTAGCGTGATGAGCGTGGCCGAGAGTCTCACCAACATTGTGTGGGCTCCCATCGCAACCGATAACGTTCACCCCTCTCCTGTGAGAAACCTGAGTCTATCGGCCAACTGGATGTGGCCTTGCCGCAGTCAGAAAGGCGAGGATGCGCGTCTCTATGAGGCCGTTCAGGCTTTGTCAGACTTCTGTTGTGACCTCGGCCTGAATGTGCCAACGGGTAAGGATTCTTTGTCGTTGACCCAGCAATATCCCGATGGTACAAAGATTATAGCACCGGGAACGGTTATTGTTACCAGTGGCGGCGAGGTGAGTGATGTGAGAAAAGTAGTCAGTCCGGTGATGGTCAACGACAAGAATTCATCGCTCTACTATATTGACTTCTCCTTTGATAAGATGCGACTGGGTGGATCCGCCTTTGCCCAGACACTTGGCAAGATAGGCAGTGACGTGCCAACCGTGAGGAATGCGGAATACTTTGCCGACTGCTTTAACGCTGTTCAAGAGCTGATCAAGAAAGGTTGGATTATGGCCGGGCACGACATTTCGGCCGGTGGACTGATTACCACGTTGCTCGAAATGACGTTCGCCAATGTTGAAGGCGGTATGCGTGTGAACCTTTATGACCTGGACGCTGAAGAGCAAGATGTTGTCAAGATGCTCTTCGCAGAGAATCCGGGTGTGGTTATCCAGGTGTCTGACAATCATAAGAAAGACCTCCGCGAATTTTTCGAAGACAATGGTATAGGATATGCCAAGATAGCTTATCCCACGCCATCGGAGCGCAAGATTGTAGTCAAAAAGGGTGACTTTGAACACGAATTTGATATTGATGCCTTGCGTGATACTTGGTACATGACTTCCTATCTGCTTGACCGGAACCAAAGCATGAACGGCATGGCTGACAAGCGGTTTGCTAATTACAAACACCAACCACTGAAACTGAAGTTCCACGAGGCGTTTAAGGGCACTTTTGAATCGCTGGGCATCAATCCGGACAGATGGAAGAGCAATTCACAATTCACAATTCACAATTCACAATTGAAAACTCCGAGGGCGGCTATTATTCGTGAGAAAGGTACCAATGGAGAACGCGAGATGGCCTATACCCTTTGGCTGGCAGGCTTCGAGGTGAAGGACGTGATGATGACCGACCTCATCAGTGGGCGCGAAACCTTGGAGGATGTCAATATGATCGTGTTCTGTGGAGGTTTCTCTAATTCCGACGTGCTTGGTTCGGCAAAGGGGTGGGCAGGTGCTTTCCTCTTCAATCCCAAGGCCAAGGAGGCCCTCGATAAGTTCTATGCACGCAAGGATACGTTAAGCCTTGGTATCTGTAATGGATGTCAGCTGATGGTAGAACTCAACCTGATCAATCCAGAACATGAGCATCGTGCTCAGATGTTGCACAACAAGAGCCAAAAGTTCGAGAGTCAGTTCCTCGGTCTGACCATTCCGCAGAACAATAGCGTGATGTTGGGAAGCCTCAGTGGGGACAAACTCGGTATCTGGGTGGCCCATGGAGAAGGTCAGTTCTCGCTGCCAGAATCCGAAGACAAATATAACGTCGTGGCGAAGTACAGCTATGCCGAGTATCCGGGCAACCCCAACGGAAGCGACTACAATGTGGCCGGTATTTGCTCGGCCGATGGTCGCCACTTGGCCATGATGCCCCATCCGGAACGTGCCGTGCTGCCTTGGCAGAACGCCTATTACCCTGCTAAACGGCGAGCAGACGAGGTGACTCCATGGATGGAAGCCTTTGTCAACGCTCGCAAGTGGGTGGAGGAACGTCTTTCATAAGATCACATAGGAGGTACGGGAGCTGGAGAGTGTAGACAGACGTTGTTTGCTAATCCTGATGCAGCATGCGTTTAGTCTTCACCTTTCAGCTTCTCAACCTTTTGGCTTTATAAACAACAGAACATGTATAGAACCCTTTTCCGAACCTTCTTTAAGATTGGTGCTTTCACCCTTGGCGGTGGATACGCGATGATTCCCATTATAGAAAGTGAGGTGGTGGACAAAAACAAATGGATTGACAAAGATGAGTTTCTTGACCTCATTGCCATTGCCCAGAGTTGTCCAGGGGTGTTCGCCATCAACATTTCCACGTTTGTCGGCTATAAGTTGAAAGGACGATGGGGTGCGCTCTGCACCACGCTTGGCACGGCTCTGCCCTCCTTTCTGATTATTTTGGGCATTGCCATGTTTTTCCATCAATTCATGCAAGTGGGATGGATTGCAGCCATGTTTCGGGGCATCAGACCTGCTGTTGTGGCACTTATTGCCGTTCCTACCTTCAATATGGCCAAGAGTGCCCATATAAACCTGTCCAACTGCTGGATTCCCATAGCTTCTGCCCTGCTCATCTGGGGCTTACATGTTAACCCCATCTGGATTATCATTGCGGCTGGAGTGGGCGGATATGCGTACGGCAAGGTGTTAAAGTAGTATATATGATTTTTTTACAGCTTTTTATAACATTCTTTCAGATTGGTCTCTTCGGTTTCGGAGGGGGGTATGGTATGCTCTCCCTGATTCAAACAGAAACCGTGGTGAACCATAACTGGTTGTCATCGGCAGAGTTCACCAATATTGTGGCTGTTTCGCAGATGACCCCGGGACCAATCGGGATTAACTCGGCCACCTATTGCGGCTATACGGCCATTCACAATGCGGGATATGGAGCATCCATGGCCATGCTTGGTTCTCTGACGGCAACCTTTGCGCTGGTGTTACCCACCTTTATTCTCATGATTCTCATCAGCAAGATGTTCATGAAATATATGAAGACCGCTGCTGTGCAGAGTGTCTTCATTGGGCTTCGCCCAGCTGTGGTAGGACTACTTGCCGCGGCGACGCTTCTACTTTGTAACACGGAGAATTTCAACTCGCCCATAGTCAATCCTTGGCATTTCTATATCAGTATTGCATTGTTCTTAGCCACGTTTGTTGGCACGATGTGGTTAAAAATTAATCCCATCCGCATGATTTGCTTTGCGGCTTTTGCCGGTCTCGTGCTGTTGTATTAAGCATAACGAAGGGGCGGTGAGTCATGAGGAAGGAGCCGGTATTAGCCCATGAAATCCTGATAAACCCTAACAAAACCAACACAGTAATATGAAAAGACTAACAGCCTTACTCGTTGTCATTCAGATGACAATCGTTATATCT
>QWCK01005898.1_pt1 | contig 10744 bp, 12 predicted proteins | sample 1972571 | NCBI WGS metagenome assembly QWCK01 (sample SAMN09866710, study PRJNA288562) | Human gut metagenome isolate term2_stool, whole genome shotgun sequencing... | isolation source: gut | host: Homo sapiens | place: USA: California | reverse complement strand
TTATTTTCTTTCATTAATTTTTTTACTATTCCATATTCTTCTTTTGTTATTTGTATTTTATTCATAGTCCACCTCAAGATATATTATACTACTTAATTTTTATCTTGAGAATAGTGTGATATTGATTGCGCTAAAACAACTCTACAAAAAATAATCAAGTTTTTTGTACTCAGGGATTAAATATCATCAGATTACACAAGGTCTAGTTGCTGAAAAGCATACTTAAAAAGCGGGTAAATTTAACAACTTACGTTAAACTTATCCGCTTTTTTATTGTATTATACTATACCATTTTATTAATATGTCAATTTCTCTTACCTGTTTTCAAGTCTATTTAATATACTACATTTCTTACTTGATAGCCTGATATATTTTTGTGACTTTTTGTTTATAAATCTATTATATTTACCTCATAGCCTATTTTTTCTACGAATTTAAATAGGTCTGTCGTCTTTATAAACATAGTTTTGGTGTTGGTATTTGGGTGGAAGGTCTGTATACTTTGCTCAGCTATATCCTTATCAAAGTAAAACTTTATATCGTGGTCTGTATTAAATAGTAGTCCGAAAGGTGAAACTACTCCCGGCTGGAGTTTCATTTTTTCATGTAGTAGCTCCTCTGATACTAGTCTTAGCTGTTTATCTCCGACAATTTCTTGGAATTTGCTCATATCTAATCTTTTGCTGTCGTCCAATATTACTAGATAAAAATTTTTCTTTTTCTTGTTGGTTATAAACATGGACTTGGTTCTAACTCCTTCCAGACCTTCTATAAATTTGTCAGCCAGCTCTGTTGTAACTGCCGGTTCATGCTCTACGATACTGGTTTCAATATTTAATTCGTTTAGTATTTGCTGTATTTTTTCAAATTTTTCTTTTTCTGTTAGTTCTTCCATTTTTCCTCTATCTTATACTATAAATTTTGATAATAGCTATATTTTAAAATATATTATTATTTTGTCGGCTTTTTTCTTATTATTCTTTAATAACCAAATCTTGTATTTACATATCCTCTAATGATGCACCTAGCGAAATGGATTTTGAATTTATTACAAAAACATATGATATACACCATTTTTCATAAGCTTGTCTTTATTCATTTTAATTTAATATAAAATAATTTACCATTTCTTTTTAAATTTTTTCGTATTCAACATAAAGCCAAGCGTTGAGCCGACCAAACCGCCTATTATGTGGGTTAGATTTGACACATTATCTTGTATAAATGTGCCCTCATACACCTGCTGTCCTATATAAATGACAGCGACCAATATAAATGTAACCGGTATTTCTCCGCCTTTTATGCTTGTCATGGATGCTAGTAATATAAACGCAAAGACTACTCCGCTTGCTCCAAGTAGCTGAGTTCTTGGAAAAAATATAAAATTAATCACTCCGGTTACAAATGCAGTCACTAAAATTACAAATAATAGTTTCTTAGAGCCATATTTTTCCTCTAATAGAGGTCCGATGACTAGAAACAGCATCATGTTGCCGAAAAAATGTCCCCAGTCTGCGTGTCCCAGCACATGACCAAAAAATCTGACATATGTCAGCGGGTCAAGCATAGATGACCTATAAACGCTAAAAAGCATATTTGTAGACATACCTAGTGTAAATTTATCTAATACTAAAACAACTAAGCAGGCGAAGGTAAAACCTAATACTACCGGAGAATTAAAAGATATTATAAGCCTTTTTCGATAAGAACTCATATAACAGCTCCTTTTTTTTCTTTACTTAGAAAGTATATTTTTAATATTTTGTTTACAGCTTTTCATTTAATATATATTCTGTAGGCTCAAAGTTTGTGTCTTTATATTCTAAAACCAAGCAGTCGCAATTTCTCATTATAATAAAGTTCGTAGCTTTTAATGCTCTATATTTTGACTCAAATTCCGCACCTTTAAACCAAATCCAATTTGCAATCACCAGTCCATGGGATACAACCAATACATTTGAATACGCTGAATTACCTATATTAATCAATTCATCATTAAAACGATTAAAGGCGTCTGTCATATTTTCAAGCCCTAAAGGTCCAAGGTATTTGTCATATGTACCCAATCTCAAATCAGGAAATCTTGCAAAAATCTCTACATCACTTCCGCCCTCCATAGGTCCAAAATTTACTTCTTTGAGTGATTTATATCTAGTGTATTCTACAGAATTTTTACAGATATAATTCAGCGTATCCTCTGTCCTTTCAGAGGTAGAGCAGTAACCATGGTCGAAAGATATCCCGTTTTTTTCAAAGTAATCTCCTAGGTTTATTGCCATCTGTATACCTTCTTTTGTCAAAGGTGAGTCACAATGCCCTTGGGTTTTATGCTGCACATTAAATAGTGTCTGACCATGCCTAACTAAAAAAATTTTTGCCATATATTATTCCTTTTGTAAATTTCTATTTATACTTAATTTTTTATTAAAAAGTTGTAAAGAATATCGCAAGATAGCTTTAATTTTTATCAATGCTTTCGTCAAGATATACTTACTCCCTCATGCTCCAGTAACCATATTTTTTTGTCTATACCTCCGGCGTAACCTGTAAGCTTACCGTTTGTGCCAATTACTCTATGACATGGGATAATTAAGGAAATTGAATTGTGCCCTACTGCTCCTCCAACCGCCTGAGCGGACATATGCTCTTGACCACTTTTTTTTGCAATTTTAACAGCAATTTCTTTATAGGTAGTGGTTTTACCATACGGTATCTTCAGCATTTCTTCCCATACAGATTTCCTAAAGTCTGAGCATATCATCGAAAGCTTAGGAGTGAAATCAGGATTTTTACCGCTAAAATATATATCCAGCCATCTAGTCGTTTCGTCAAATATTTCTAAATTTTTTTCTTCATGCTCACTTTCAAGCGTATCTGCAAAATATTTTTGTCCGTCAAACCATAATCCTATTAGTGCTTCTCCATCACTAGCCAGTGTAATACCTCCAAGCAGTGAATTGTAATGTTTTGTAAAATCCATGACCTTCCTCTACGCTTTCCTTAATGCCAACAAATTTATTTGTTCATCAGGCAAAATACCTTATATGCTGATGACACTGGCACTGTTTCCATGCTCTTTTATAATATCTAGCAAGTCCTCAGCCTTTAGCCAAATAGACGCTGTATTTTCATTTGGATGCATACCCATTATACCGCTATTTTCTGTAAGCTCCTTATCTAAAAAATACTGTACTTTACATTCCTTGTCATTTAAGATGCCCAATGGAGATACTGAGCCGGGCGAAAGTCCTAAAATAGACATTAAATCCGCCTCACTGGCAAAGCTGAGCTGGCTTGAGCCTACTTTTTCTCTAAATTCCTTTAGGTTTATCTTTTTTTCACCCTTGAGTGTTATTAAATAATAGTTTCTCTTCTTGCTGTCTCTAACAAATACGTTTTTTGCGTTTGACTCAGGATATGGCAAGTCGACATCTCTCAAGTCCTCCATTGTAAAAACAGCCTTGTGCTCCGTAATTTCATACCATATGCCACGATTTTTTAAAAATTCATACACTTCTTGTTTATTCATTTAATGTCCTTTCAATTTAATCTATTAAAAACTAGGGTATAAGCCATCCCATACAATTTTTCTATAGTTTTCCTTGTCAGTGTCGCCTTCTGTAGAAAAGCATAGTACCATTGAGTTATTATCTATTTTAAGCATTTTACGCAAATTATCAAGGCTGTTATTTTGCATAATCTCTGCTAAAAATCCGGTCGTAGATGCTCCGCTTTCACCGGAAATTATTTTTTCATCATCACCAACAGGATTGGCAAGTACACGCATACCCTTTGCCGCTACATAATCAGGCATTGATACAAAATTTTCTGCATATTGAGATAATTGCTCCCACGCCAATGAACATGGCTCTCCACAAGCAAGTCCTGCCATTATAGTGTCTAAAGCTCCGCCAACTGAGTGCAATTTGCCGTCATTTATTTCGGCAGTCTTGTAAAAACAATCTGCTTTGTTTGGTTCTATAATTGTTATTATCGGCTTATCTTTTTTATACAAATCCGCAAAAAATCCGGCAATCGCTCCTGCCATAGCTCCTACGCCAGCCTGTAAAAATATGTGTGTCGGTCTTGTCTCTTGTAATTGCTCTACTGCCTCTTGTGCCATTGTCGTGTAGCCTTGCATAATCCAATTTGGAATTGTCTTGTAGCCTTGCCATGCGGTATCTTGCACCAAAACTCAATCATATTTTTTAGCACACTCGTATGCAAATCTGACTGTGTCATCATAATTATACTCAGTAATTTCTGCTATTGCTCCACATTTGTGAATATTTTCCAGTCTTTCTTTTGCACTGCCTTTTGGCATATATACAACCGACTTTTGACCAAGTATTTGTGCTGTCCATGCAATCCCACGTCCATGATTGCCGTCAGTAGCTGTGACAAAGGTAATTTCTCCAAGTTTTTCTTTTATCTCAGGTGAAGTTATTTTTCCAAAATCAAGCTCGCTAATATCCATACCTAATTTGTCGGCTATGTATTTTCCTAAGCAATAGCTACCTCCAAGTGCCTTAAATGCGTTTAGTCCAAATCTTTTGCTCTCGTCTTTTACATAAATTTCTTTTATGCCTAATTCATTTGCTAGGTTGCTCAAGTGAACTAAGGGTGTTTTTTCATACATCGGAAAGCTTTTGTGAAATGAAATGACTTTTTGCGAAATGTCTTGCCCAAATTTTTCAGCCAAGGTGTAATCTACATTATTTAGCTCATGATGAACTGCTTTAATTGTACCATTCATTTTAAAAATTTCCTCTCCGTATAGCATTTTTCTATTAAACAAAAGGTGAGAGTATTATATTAATCTAATAGATACAACGCTCTCACAATTTTTTATAATTTTTCTAATTCGTCAGCTATTAAATCAAGCCCATCAAATTCGCAAGCCTCTATCAAGCCTTTATCGCAAGCCTCGGCTATACTTGGGTCAATCGGCATTTTGCCCAATACTTTTAAATTATGCTCTTTGGCAATGTCTTCTATATGGCTTTCTCCAAAAATTTTATAAATTTTGCCGTTGTCTGGACAAAGAAAGTACGACATATTTTCTACTAGTCCAATAATTGGTATGTTCATCATTTCTGCCATATTAACAGCTTTTGTAACAATCATTGATACCAATTCCTGAGGTGAAGTCACAATTATTATGCCATCGATATTTAAAGACTGATAGACTGTTAGAGGTACATCTCCTGTACCCGGAGGCATATCTATAAACATATAATCCACATTATCCCAAATGGTATCTCCCCAAAACTGCTTTACAGCATTTGCTATGACAGGTCCTCTCCACACCAGTGAGTCTGTGTCGTTATCTAAAAATAAATTTGTAGAAATTACGTCTATACCTGTCTTAGTTTTTACCGGTATTATACCATCAGCATTGGCAAAGGCTTTTTCTTTTATACCAAAGGCTTTAGGGATTGATGGCCCTGTAATATCCGCATCTAATATAGCTGTATGAAATCTCCTTTTATTCATAGTAACTGCAAGCATAGATGTCACAAGAGATTTGCCCACGCCCCCTTTGCCACTTACTATACCTATTACTTTTTTTACACTGCTTTTTTCATGAAGTTTTTGTGTAAAGTCGGGTTTTGCTTGCTTTTTATCGCTACAGCTTTGTGAACATGAACCGCAGCTTTGATTACAACTTTTGCTCATACGTTTTGCACCTTTTTTTAATTTTAAACGATTATTTTTTATTCTAATATCTATTATATTAACATATAAAATCAGCTCTTACAAGTGTTAACGATATATGTATAATTACAGATTTTATTTTTAATAAATTATTACACCACTTACAAATTTACATACGAATTTAAGTTAAAAACAAGGGGCACATCAATACGATATGTCCCTTGAATAATTTTTTGTAATTTAATTTCTATTTTTACTGTCTACCAAAAAGTGAGTCCCATGGATTTTGCATCTGTTGCTGTGGCTGCTGTGGTTGCTCTTTTTCAGGTACGCTGTTTGTTAGATTGATTGTTACTGTTTTTGTTTCGCCTCTGTGGTTGTATTTAATTTCAACCTTACTCATATCCCCTTGACCTACCTTGTATAGCTGTGCTTGTAGGTCAGACATATTTTTGATTTCTTGTCCGTCAAGTCCTATTATTATGTCGCCTTGTTTCATGCCTGCTGATGATGCTGGGCTATTTTTAGCTACTTGAGCTACAAAAACTCCTGATGTTTCTTTTAAGTCTAATTCTTTAGCTGCTTTTAATTGGTCTACAGATATGCCTTGTATTCCAAGTAATGGTTTATCTTTTATTTCTCCATTTTGTTTCATAAGGTCTACGAACATTTTCGCGGTATTAATCGGGATAGAAAATCCTAAGCCTTCTCCGCTGCCTTTTACTGTATTTATACCTATAACCTCTGCTTTGGAGTTTAGCAGTGGTCCGCCACTATTTCCTTGGTTTATTGAGGCATCTGTTTGAATTAGATTGCTCATGCTTACATTTTCTACATTTACACTACGTTCCAGTCCGCTTATGATACCTTGTGTTACTGTACGCTGAAACTCTAGTCCCATTGGGTTTCCTATTGCTACTGCTATATCTCCAACTTCTACCTTTGAGCTGTCACCAAGTGTTGCTACTTGTAAATTTTTGCCCTTTGTGTCCACTTTTATAAGTGCAAGGTCTAAAGATTTATCAGACCATTTTACTTCTGCCTCTTGGCTTGTTCCATCATTAAACAGCACGTTTACCTTTTGCACGTCACCATCTTGTACTACATGGGAATTGGTAAGTATATAGCCAGCTTTATCTACTATTACTCCTGTGCCTACACCTTCCATTAGTCTTGGTGAAGATGGCATACCTCCAAACATCACGTCATAGATACTACCGCTACTTTGGCTATAAAATACTGTAGTTACTCCAACAACAGATGGCATTGCTTTTTTGGCTACATTTTTATATATATTTTCAACTTCGCTTTGCTGTATGTTCTTAGATTTATCGCTTATAATTTTATCTATTTTATCCTCTATTTGTTTGTCACTTACTGTTGTAGCTCCTGAGCCTACTGCCGCTTTTTGCATTTCCCCGCTACCAGATGATATTAGAGCAAAATATGCTATTACACATCCTATTAATACTCCCATTACTGCTGCAAAAAATGTTCCTAACTTTTTTGACATAAAATTTCTCCTTTCTTGCTTTTAAAATCTATTTATAATTACCAAAATTTTGCTTAAAAATTTTTCTAGCAAAAAGATGTATTTAGCATCTATTATATAAAGGCTAATTTTTATTTTAATACCCTTTTTATAATAGATATAAAATACATCTTTTTTATTAATTAAAGCTTAAAATTTAATTTTATTTTTTAAATTTATTATATGCGTAATGGGCATATATTGATTGACTCTTATTATCTTTAGATTTATACTATTTTCGAATAGGAGGTAATGAGATGGCTAAAGTTAGTACTAATATCAACCTTGACCCGGTATTGAAAAAAATTCCCAAGAGCTTTTAAAAGAGATGGGTATGGACCTTACTACTGCTGTTACGATTTTTTTAAAACAAATGGTAAGGGAGTAAGCTTTTCCATTTGAAATAAGAAGAACTACATTAAATTCTGAAACAATCGATGCTTTAAATGAATATAAGGAAATGAAGGATAATCCTGAAAAATATAAAAGGTATAAGTCATTTTCTGAGGCACTTGATGAGGTTTTAAATGATTGATATTGTCATGTCCAATCATTTTAAAAAGGACTTAAAATTAGCAAAAAAACGTGGTTTTGATATGAAACTGCTTGATGAAGTGGTTACGACTTTAACTTTTGGTAATAAACTCCCCTCACACTATACACAACATGATTTACTAGGTAACTATGTCGGGTTTAAAGAATGTCATATTAAACCCGACTGGCTACTAATCTACAAAATTGAAAACTCTCAGCTGGAGTTGTTTCTATTTAGAACAGGTACTCGCGCTGATTTATTCGATTAAATGTTTTACAAAAAACACTCATAAAATTAGACTAATCTAGTTTTATGAGTGTTTTTTGCAATTTCAAATTATTTTTTTAGGAAATCATAAAATTTCACACGCTTGCTGTTTAGGCTTTCATATCCGTTTTGTACTGATGAAACATCGTTAGTTGATACTACTGCATTTACATCTTTTTGTTTTAAGTATTCGTACACTTTTTTTATGTTTTTTCTCTTTAAATTTGTAAATAGCATTAGTCTTTCGTCATCTCTGCCTTGGCCTGAAAATGTTGTCACTCCAAATCCCATAGCTCTTAAATCGTCTACTATAAATTCATTGTCTTTTGACGTAATAATCCTCATCTGAGCATCGCCAAATGCTAATGCAGACTCTATCTTTGAGCCTATAAATACTCCTGATGCAAAGCCAAGGCAATAGCATATCAGGTAATATTTATTGTCAAGGCTGGATACTACATTTCCAAGCACTGTAATATATATCAACACTTCAAAAAATCCTAAACAGGCAGCAATCTTTGACATTCCTTTAGTAAGTAGGATTGTTCTTATTGACATTAGTGTAACGTCGCATATTCTTGAAAAAGCAATTAATATTCCCATCAATATCATATGTGTATCCATTTAAGCCTCCAAATACATCTATTTTTATGTATCCTTTATAATTAAATATATAAACCATTTTATAGTAAAAGCTATGTAATTTCAAGATATTAGATAATTAAATTTTTGTAATATGCTTTTTTGCTACACACAAAGTGTAAATGCTGTATCTTAGCTACGTCACATGTATAACTTTTTTATATTTAAAAAGCTAAAAAGCTTACCTGCAAAAAACAGGTAAGCTTTTTACTATAGAGCTGTAGTAAAAATATTTTTTAGTTCTTAACTAAAAGATTATCTTACACCCAACCTCTTAAATCCATAGCTTCTGCTACTTTTTTAACAGAGTATGCAAATGCTGCATCTCTCATGTTTTTAGCATTGTATTGTTCTTTTGTAGTCCATACGTTGTTGAATGCTTTCATCATGTCTGCTTCTTGTTTTTCTTCAACTTCTGCTTCAGTCCAATAATATCCGTAGATATTTTGTACCCATTCATAGTAAGAAACAAGAACGCCACCGGAGTTAGTTAATACGTCTGGACAAATGTCTATTCCTCTAGCTAATAATTTTTCTGCTGCATCGTTAGTTATAGGACCGTTAGCTGCTTCGCAGATTATTTTAGCTTTAACTTTGTCTTGGTTTTCATCAGTAATAGCATTTTCCATAGCCGCTGGAACTAAAATGTCAACTGATAGTGCCCAGAATTCGTCAAGAGTAATTTCTTTTGCTCCTGGGAAACCAAGAACTGTTCCTTTTTCTTCTTTGTATTTAGCTAAATCAGCGTATTTAATTCCACTTTCATTGTAAAGTGCGAAAGTCTTTTTAGTTGCTCTGTCAAATTCTGCAACTGCAACAACTGTAGCACCTTGTCTTTCAATATTTTTAACAGTGTATTGTCCAACGTTACCAAAGCCTTGTACAGATACTTTAGCTGATTTGAAGTCTACACCATGTTTTTTAGCAAATTCTCTAGATATAACTGCTACACCAAATCCTGTAGCTTCGTTTCTACCTAAAGAGCCTAAGAATGCTGGTGGTTTACCAGTGATAACGCCAACTTCCATTCTGTCGCCATTTAGTTTAACATATTCGTCAACCATCCAAGACATTATTTGACCGTTAGTGTTAACGTCTGGTGCAGGTATATCTATTTTTTCTCCAAGATATTTATAAAGACCTCTGATATATCCTCTAGATAATCTTTCAAGTTCGCCCTTAGAAAGTTCGTGAGGGTCTACGCAGATACCACCTTTACCACCACCGTAAGGGATACCAACGATACCGCATTTAAAAGTCATCCATAAAGAAAGAGCTTTTACTTCGTCTGCATTAACATTTTGGTGAAATCTTACACCACCCTTAGATGGTCCAACTGCTGAGCTATGAGCTGATCTGTAGCCTTTGAATACTTTTACAGAGCCATCATCCATTTTTACAGGTATTGTGATTTCTATCATTCTTTGTGGTTCTTTTAATACTTCAAAATATTTTGCATCTAGTCCTAGTAAGTCACAAGCACTTTTAAGCTGATTTTGTGAGTTTTCTAGTGGATTTAATGTTTCTTTAGCCATTTTACACTCTCCCTAAAATATTATTTTATTATAACAATTAGTATGTAGTAGTGAAATTAATCATGTCTATTTTTATAAAGAAAACAATTTCATTACTTGGCTTTATTATATAACCTTGTGAATAAATTTGCAAGTATTTTTGATAAAATTTTTTAAATTTTGAATTATTTCCTGCACAATCATGAGATTTGACTCTCTGCATTTAGTTTTTTCAATTGAATTTTCAAAATTTCTTGATTTTTTTATAAAACTTTACTTTGGACAATTGACTTTTTGTGTAGTTTAAGTTATACTTTGTGTAGTTAACATTCTTATAAAATTGTTGCTATTATTAATTATTTTTCATAAGAATATTTTAAATAAGCCTTAAATGAAATGAGGTTCACATGGAATTTGGAGAAAAAATAAAAAAATTAAGAGATGAGCATAATCTGACTCAGGCAGATTTGGCTAAATCCCTAGGTGTTACAATAAAAGCTGTAAGCAACTATGAAAGCAAAAATGCTAGACCAAGATATAGAGCGACCTACAAAAAGCTGTCTGAAATTTTTGGTGTCAGTGTAAATTATCTTTTGA
>QWCK01005894.1_pt1 | contig 10750 bp, 10 predicted proteins | sample 1972571 | NCBI WGS metagenome assembly QWCK01 (sample SAMN09866710, study PRJNA288562) | Human gut metagenome isolate term2_stool, whole genome shotgun sequencing... | isolation source: gut | host: Homo sapiens | place: USA: California | reverse complement strand
GGGTCCGGCGCGGGCTGCAGCGCCACGGTTCTGTGCTGCCACGTGCTGCCCGCGCTGCGCGAGGGCCGCATGAAGCGCGTGCTGTTCCTCTCCACCGGCGCGCTGATGAGCCAAACTACGTTTTTACAGGGCGAGAGCATCCCGGGCGTCGCCCATCTGATCGAGCTTTCTTCCGAATTGCCGGAGGAAACGGAAAAAGGAGGCGGCGTGCGATGAATTTTGTATGGGCGTTTCTTGTGGGAGGGCTGATCTGCGTGGTGGGCCAGCTCCTCATCGACCTGACCAAGCTTACCCCCGCGCGCATTCTGGTGCTGTACGTTGTGGCGGGCGTGGTGCTCAGCGCGCTGGGCTGGTACGATCCGCTGGCTGATTTTGCAGGCGCGGGCGCCACGGTGCCGCTCATCGGCTTCGGGCACCTGCTGGCCCAGGGCGTGATGGATTCTGTGGCGCAGAGCGGCCTTGTGGGCGCGCTGACGGGCGGCTTTACGGCCGCCGCGGGCGGTGTGACAGCCTCGTTGACGGCGGGCTTTCTGGCCGCGCTGCTGGGCAAAAGCCGGGACCAGAGCTGACCCCGCTGCGCCGGGCGCAGAACCCGGCCAAGGCACGACAAAAAACCCGCTGTTCAGACGAACAGCGGGTTTATTTGAAAGCGTAGCTTACTTGCCGGCTTTGTCTGCGGCCTTGGCCAGACGGGAAACCTTGCGGGAAGCCGTATTCTTGTGAAGCACACCTTTCGCCGCGGCCTTGTCGATCGCGACGACAGCAGCCTTCACAGCAGCGTCTTTGTCGGCGGCGCCGGCGGAAATGGCGGCGTCTGCCTTCTTGACGACTGTTTTCAGGTTGGACTTGATCGCTTTGTTGTGCAGAGCCTCTTTTTTCGCCTGCACCACACGGTCTTTCTGCGACTTAATATTAGGCATCGTACCCCCTCCTTAATACCCATAACAGTGCAATTTATAATACCACTTTTTGCCCCGCAAGGCAAGCCTTTTTTTGAAAAAAGCGCCCAAACAGGCGCATTATCTCCCGAAAGGAAGGAATATCATGGCAGTATACACGGATATCGCCGCCGAACTGTATCCCGAATCCCGCGGGAGCGTCCCCCGCGGCGTCAAGACCTTCACGGCCACCGCGTCGGGCATCGGCCTGACGCGGGTGGAGATTGAGCGCAGCGGCCTGCGCCGCCCCAAAGGACGGTACATCACGCTGGATATGCCCCAGTTCGCCGCCATCGACGACCGCAACGAGGCTTATGTATGGGCCATTGCCAGCCAGCTGCGCGCGCTTCTGCCCAAGGAGGGGCTTGTCCTGGTAGCCGGAGTGGGCAACCGGGCCGTCACCGCGGATGCCCTTGGCCCCGAAACCGCGGACCGCGTGTTCGTCACACGCCATCTGTGCGAACACCCGGACGCCGGGGACGATGTAGCGCTGCGGCCCGTAGCCGCGTTTTCACCGGGGGTAGAGGGCAATACAGGCCTTGCCACAGCCGAGCTTCTGCAAAGCGTGGTGCGCAGGCTGGAGCCGGCGGCCGTTGTGTGTGTGGACAGCCTGTGTACCTCAGACGTGCGCCGGCTGGGATGCAGCGTCCAGCTTTCCACGGCAGGGCTTTCGCCCCACACTGCGCCGCCGCTCACGCAGCAGACGCTGGGCGTGCCCGTGGTAGCCGTAGGCGTGCCCACCGTTATGGAGGCCGACACGATGCTGGGCGCAAAACGCCCGCTGGTGGTGACGCCCAAGGACATCGACGCCATCATCCGCCGGGGCGCGACGCTGCTGGCGCTGGCCATCAATAAAGCGCTGCAGCCGGCGCTCTCGGTGGGAGAGCTGACGTTCCTTACCTCCTGAGCCGGCAAACCGGGCATGCGCGGGATGCACAAGCCACAGATGGCCTTCGTCTGCGCAAAACGCTGAATTTTTGAACAGAGCGAAATTTCCGTTGGCGGCGCCGGCGGCGGAAGTGGTAAAATAAAGCCATCAAAAAAGGAGGCGTTTCCCAATGAAACGGATCAAAGCAGCGTGTCTGGAGCAGACGGTACACTTTCAGCTCAAGGACGACCTGGGCCACGCGGCGGCGGCACGTGCGGTAAAGGAAGAGTACGAGCACTACAAGATGCAGCTGGAGCGCAGCCGTACCAGATACAAAATCGTAGAGGAGACCGTTCAACCGGACGATTCCATCCTCATCAAGATCAAAAAGCAATACAACCACCACGATTGCGGCGATTATATGGATTGAGCCATTCGCCGCCGCATCCGCTCTGAAAAAGCCGCCCGCCGGGAATTCGACGGACGGCTTTTCTGGTCGGCCTTCGGGACGCCGCGGGGGATTCAATCCTCTCCGAATCCGCGCAAAACCGCCCCGGCCCAGCGCACCAGCAGCGCATAATGCTCCGGCGCCTCCTGCGGCGTGAATGCCTTTTGCCCGCGCCCCGCCAGCACGGCCCGGCTGTCCGCGTCGGGCAGATGCCGCTCCAGCGCGGCGGCGTCCTCACAGTACACGCCCGACGCGGCAAAGGCCTGCGCCTGCAGGACAAAAAACGCGGCCTTGTACAGCGCAGGCAGATTGGCGGAGGCATCCTCGAACAAAAAGCTGTGACACGCCGCGTGATATACATTCGCCGCGCCCATGTGCAGGGCGGCGCGCGCGTCCTGCGGGCACAACAGCGCGCCCACCTCCGAAAGTGAACCGTACAGCGCCTCTGTGTCATGGTAAAACTGGAACAGGTCCGCCCGGGGCCAAGCCAGCAGCTCTTTCCTGCCTGAAACAAAGCCGCAGGCCTTTTCGCTGTCCGGCATGCTGCGCACCAATTCCCGGTAAGCCGACAGGTCGGCCGTGTCCAGCCTGTCCAAAATGAGCACAAAATCAATGTCGCTGCTCTCTGTGGCCGCACCCCGCCGGACACTGCCCTGCAGTCCCATAAACCATACCCGCGCACCAAAACGCGCCAGCGCCTTTTCCGCAAGCATTTTGGCCCACGCCCTGTGATCTGTCATAATTCCCTCCCTGTGACAATGGTGAATCTCTCTTTCCTCCGCCTGCCGCCCGTGGGCGAACGGCGGTTCAGGTCCCGGCTGCTTTTATTTTAACTGGATGTGCATTTGGGCCGGTGCCTCGTTCCATTTGACGGGATACCCCGCTCCGTGGCTGCAAAATACGGAATCCGGCGTGTTTTCCACATCCCTCTCCGGGTCGTAGCCGGTTTGTTCGGCCAGGTACTGCTGCTGTGCGGGCGTACAGGGATGATATGCCTCGAACGCCAGCGAAAGCTGCGTCCGTCCCTTGCCCAGCGCGGTCAGCTCCCGGGCATAGGCCTGCATCTGTGCCACAGGGCATGTACCCGTCACAGCCACCCGGCCGTTGCGGCCTGTCACAGGCGCTTCATACCGGCCGCCCATACGCGGTATGTCGGACAGGATACGCCCCGCCAGTGCCGCATCCGCCTCTGCCGTAAAAGAATACCATGGCTCCAGCAGCACGCTTTCCGCCTGCATCAGCCCCTGGCGCACCGCACGGTATACGGCCTGGCGGAAATCCCCGCCCTCGGTGTGCTTCAGATGGGCGCGCCCGGCCAGAAGCGTCACGCGCACGTCCGTCAGCGGCGCGCCGGTAAGCACGCCCCGGTGGCTCTTTTCCAGAACGTGGGTGCGGATGAGATTCTGCCAATTCTGTGCCAGCACATCGGTATGGCATTCACTGTCAAACGTTATGCCGCTTCCCGGCGCGCCCGGCGAAAGGCGCAGGTGTACCTCGGCATAATGGCGCAGCGGCTCGAAATGGCCGCAGCCCACTACGGCGTTCGCGATGGTTTCCCTGTACAGCACGCCGCAGGGGCCGAACGATACCTCTGCGCCGTACCGCTCCCGCAGCACGGCCTGCAGTACCTCCAGCTGGACCTCTCCCATCACCTGAACGTTCACACGCTGCAGCTCTTCGCTGAATTCCACGCCCAGCAGCGGCTCCTCGTCCTCCACCTCACGCAGCAGCTCCAGCAGGCGGCGGGGCGGAAGCTCCGGCCCTGCCAATACCTGGGCGGAAAGCAGCGGCCGCAGTGCGGGCGGCATACCCGGCCGGGCATCCGCCCCCACAACATCCCCGGGCATCACCCGGCCCAGACCGGCGGCGGCGCACAGCGTGCCAGGCCCCGCTTCGGCCAGCGGCGCGCTTTTTCCGCCGCTGTATGCCCGCAGCCCGTTCACCTTGTAATACGCAGTCCCGCCCTTTTCCGGGCAGGCCACATTCTCTTTGGGGCGCAGACGCCCTGCCAACACCTTCAAAAACACGATGCGGCCGCCGTTTTTCTCATGACGCACCTTGTACACACGGGCGCGGAAAAGCGCGTCTCCGGCCTCTTCCTGCGGTGCGGCGCAGAACGCCGCCAATACGTTCAGCAACGTGTCAACGCCTGTGCCGTTCAGAGCCGCGCCCACCACTGCCGGACAAACAAGCCCCGCCCGCACCAGTGCGGCGCCGCGCTCCCGGGCGGCCTGCGCGTCATAGCCGCGGACAAGATAATCCTCCATCAGCGTTTCGTCCCGCGCGGCCAGCTCCTCCGCCAAGGCCTCTCCAATGTCCGCCGCGCAGAAATCCGGTCCGCACACCAGCACATCCGCCCCCAGGCGTGCGCGTACCGCCGCCAGCGTTCCGGCAGCATCAGCGGTGGGCAGGTCCGCCTTGTTCAGAAAAAACACCACGGGCACGTCGTTTTGCCGCAACAGCCGCCAGACGGTCTCCGTATGGGCCTGTACGCCCTCCACACAGCTTACCACCAATACCGCGCAGTCCACGGCCCAGATGCTGCGCTCCATCTCGCCGCTGAAATCCGCGTGGCCCGGGGTGTCGATCAAGCGGAACGGAAGCCCGCAGGCCGTAAACGCCGCTTCGTCGGCAAATACCGTGATGCCGCGGCTACGCTCGATGACGTCATGGTCCAGACAGGTGTCGCCGCTGTCCACGCGCCCGGCGCGCCGCAGCGTGCCGCCCCGGTACAAAAGCTGCTCCGAAAGCGTTGCCCGCGTCCACATGAGCGAAAACGCCCACGACAGTTTCCATAAAACCGCCCCTTTCCGTGGTAAATACATCTTATTATAGCCGTCGGGCATCGCGCTTTGCAAGCATCGCCCGCCCTGCAAAAAAAGCAGGCGCGCTCCGCACGAAGCGGGGCGCGCCTGCCGGTGTTTTCCGCGCGCGTCAATCCAGTTCCAGCGCGCCGGTATAAAGCTGGTAATAAGTCCCCTTCAGGGCCAGCAGCTCGTCGTGCGTACCGCGCTCAATGATGCGTCCGTGGTCCAGCACCATGATAGCGTCGGCGTTTTTCACAGTGCTCAGCCGGTGTGCGATGACAAACACCGTGCGGCCCGTCATCAGCGCGTCCATGCCCCGTTGTACAATGGCCTCGGTGCGGGTGTCGATGGAGCTGGTCGCCTCGTCCAGGATCATCACGGGCGGGTCCGCCACCGCCGCACGGGCAATGGCCAGCAGCTGTCTTTGGCCCTGGGACAGGCTTGCGCCGTTGCCGCTCAGCGGCGTATCATAGCCCTGCGGCAGGCGCGTGATGAAATCGTGCGCCCCCGCCAGCTTGGCCGCGGCGATGCACTCCTCGTCACAGGCGTCCAGGCGCCCGTAGCGAATGTTGTCCATCACCGTTCCGGTGAACAGGTTGGTATCCTGCAGCACAACGCCCAGGCTTCGGCGCAGGTCTGCCTTTTTTATTTTATTGATATTGATGCCGTCATAGCGGATCTTTCCGTCCGCGATATCGTAAAAACGGTTGATGAGATTGGTGATGGTCGTCTTGCCCGCGCCGGTGGAGCCCACAAAAGCCACCTTCTGGCCGGGCTTTGCATACAGCGTCACATCATGCAGCACCGTTTTGCCTTCTTCGTAGGCGAAATCCACGTCAAACAGACGCACATCGCCGGTCAGGCGGGTATAGGTGGTGGTGCCGTCGCCGTGCGGATGCTTCCAGGCCCATACATTTGTGCGCGCCGCGCACTCCTCCAGCGTGCCGTCCGCCCCCTCTTTCGCGTTCACCAGCGTCACATAGCCCTCGTCGGCTTCCGGCTGCTCGTCGATGAGCGCAAAAATGCGCTGCGTGCCGGCCAGGCCCATGACGATGGAATTGATCTGATTGGACACCTGGCTGACATTGCCGGAAAACTGCTTCGTCATGTTCAGAAACGGCACCACGATGCTGATGCTGAACGCCAGGCCTGAAATGCTCAGGTTGGGCGCTCCGCTCAGCAGCAGAATTCCGCCGGCCAGCGCCACCACCACATACAGCACATTGCCGATGTTGTTCAGAATGGGCATGAGCATGTTGGCGTAGCGGTTGGCTTTTTCGGCGTCGGAAAAAAGGGCATCATTGATGGCGTCGAAGGCGCGCTTGGCCTCCTGCTCGTGGCAGAACACCTTAACGACCTTCTGACCGTTCATCATTTCCTCAATGTAGCCCTCGGTACGGCCCAACGCCTGCTGCTGGCGTACAAAATATTTGGCGGAGCCGCCGCCGATCCTGCGCACCACCAGCGCCAGCCCCACGCCCAACACCGGGATGACCAGCAGGAAGATCACCGCCATCTTGCCGCCCATGATAAACGCCATCGCAAACGAAAACACCAGCATCAGAGGGCAGCGGATGGCCGTGCGCACGATCATCATATATGCCATCTGCACGTTGGTCACATCGGTGGTCATGCGTGTCACAAGGCTGGACACCGAAAACTTGTCGATGTTCTCGAAAGAATAATCCTGTATTTTATAGAACATGTCCTTGCGCAGATTGCGCGCGAAGCCGCAGCTTGCGGTGGCGCAGGCGCTGCCCGCCAGTGCGCCGAAGGTGAGCGACAGCCCAGCCATCACCACCAGCACCGCGCCGTACTGCACAATGACGCCGATGGAGCACCCGGCTTTGATCTGGTTTACCAGATTCGCCGTGACAAACGGGATGATGCACTCCATCACCACCTCGCCCGAGACCAACAGCGGCGCGAGCAGCGAAGGCTTCTTGTACTCGCGGATGCTTTTGGCCAAAACACTCAGCATAAAAAGATACCCCTTTCTCTCCGGCTCCGAGGAGCCTTTCTGTATTATTTGTTATGACGCTAACAATTCGGCTCAAAAAAATCAGCCGCAGTCTCTTCGGCCGCCCTGCGACAGGCAGTGCGGCCCGACGCGGCCATGCGGGCTGCCGCCCGCGGCTCTTGAATTTTAAGCGCCAGCTATGCCCCGTTTGTTAGGGGACGAACCATATCTTACTGCTTTTTTTAGGTTTGTCAATAGAAAAAGGGTACAGAAAGCGTTCAGCTTTCCGCACCCTTTTGTCCCTTTGGCAGCCGGTTATTGCTCCTTGTCCGCATGCAGGCGCCGGGTCACCTCCCGGGCAACACGCAGGCCGTGCTGTGCATTTTCAGCGCCCAGCCGTGCAAGCGGGTCCGGCGCGCCGTGCAGCGTGCGCTCCAGCCATTCCGCCTCCAGCGCCTGCATCCGCGCCAGCACCTCCGGATACCGGGCCTTTACATCCGCCGTTTCCCGCGGGTCCTCTTCCGTATGATACAGGGCATATTCTGCAAAATCCCACAGGCCGGGGCTGAAGGTATGCACCATCTTCCAGCCGTCCTGTAAAACCGCCCTCTGGCAGGTGTACAGCCCGTGCTCACACACAAGATATTCCCGGGGCGCCGCTGTTCCGTCCAGCGTGTCCTGCAGCGCTGTACCGTGCCACATCTCCGGTGCGGCCACGCCGAAAAAGCGCGCCGCGGCAGGCGCGATGTCCAGCCCATACACAGGATGGGCGCACACCTCGCCCCTGTGGGCGCCGCCCGGCAGCTTGAGCAGCATCGGGATATGGATACAGCTGTCATACACCGTGCCGTGCTCCAGGATCATCTGCCCCTCTCCATACTGCTCGCCGTGGTCCGCACTCAGTATCACGGCACAGTCGTCATACCAGCCTCTTTTTTTCAGGTAAGCGCACATCTGCCCTACCAGATGGTCGGTATAGCGGATCTCGGCGTCATACAGGCGAAGCAGCTCCGCCGGCTCCCGTCGGCTGCGCACGCCCGTATGCCGGCCGCCCCGGTACAGCGGAGATGCGGCCAGCCGGGTGAGCTGTTCATCGGTTACGGCGGAGGGGTCCGGCTCATAGCCGCGGTCGATCCATTCCGGCGGCGGGGACAGCGGCCCGTGAGGATCCCAGTAATGCAGATGCAGGAAAAGGTCTTCCCCACAAAAGCCGTCCAGAAAATCCATTGCCGCCTCATTCACCGCGGCGCCCGGAAAGCGCTGGAAATTTTCCGCACGGCAGCGGTAGGAGGGGTCGATCACATGGGAAAATCCATTGTAAAACCATGGCGCAGGATGCCGCCCGAACGAAGAAACCGCCGCCGTGTGCACGCCCTCCCAGGACAGTACACGGGGCAGGGCCGTTTCCGGCGGCGTGGCCACGGAAAGTGCAGCCGTACCGTGGGTCTCCACGCCGTTGACCACGCCGAAGCACCCGGTAAACAGCGCTGCGCGGGCCGGCATGCAGGGCGTGTTGGAAGCATACGCCCGGGAAAAACGCACCCCGTCCGCCGCCAGCGCGTCGATGTGCGGCGTCGGCCGCCCATACCCGCAGCAGGACAAATGGTCCGGCCGCAGCGTGTCGATATCAAAATAGATGACCTTCATCGTACTTCCCTTACAAAATGCCTGCGGCCGTGCTCATACAGGGCGCAGATCATTTCCTGTGTCAAAAAGGCGTTTTCCGCGGTGACATACATGGGCGCAAGCCCCAGCAGGCTCTGATAAAAGTTACCGATCTGCTTGACATGGCTGGTGCCCCAATATTGCTTGACGTCCCCGTATTCAAGCATCTGTGCCGGGTCGTTGTCCGCAAGGCAGGTGAGGCCGTTGTTCAGCTCCACCCGCGCCTTGGGCCCTTCCATAACGGCTTTGCCCCGGGTGCACGCCAGCTCCAGACGAACCGGCTCGTCTGTGCAGTAGTGGTTCATCACATAAAAGGCGCCGTACGCACCGCCTTCAAATTCCACCCGTCCCTCGGCTGTGTCCTCCACCGGAATATCCGGGTGCGTGCGGTTGGCCAGGCTGGCCTGTACGCCTGTCACCGGACGGCCGATGAACCAGCGCATCAGGTCCAGCGTATGGATGGCCTGGTCGATGATGACGCCGCCGCCCTCTTTATCCCAGGTGCCTTTCCAGTCGCTTTGGGAATAATATTCCGGTGAGCGGTCCCATGTCAGCAGCACGCGCGCCGCGCGCACCTCGCCCAAATCTCCGTTGTCCAGGCAACGGCGGATGAGCTGGGAACCCGCGTTATAGCGGTTCTGGAAAATGACGCCCAGCGTTCTGCCTGTGGCGGCCGCGGTGTCCAGCATACGGCGCGCGTCCGCCAGCGCAATGGCCATCGGCTTTTCTGTCAGCACATGGCAGCCGTGCTCCATGGCAAGGCACGCCAGCGGCGCATGCAGATAGTGCGGCGTGCAGATATGCACCACATCCGGCTTTTCCTGCTCCAGCATCACTTCAAAATCCGTATACGCCCGGCAGCCGAAGCGCTCCGCCGCAGCCCCGGCACGCTCGGGCTTCACATCGCACACCGCCGTGAGCACGGCGTGCGGGTCCCTGGAGACCGGTACGGCATGCATGGGGAATATCTTTCCGCAGCCTGCGATTACCGTTTTCAGTTTCCGTACTTCCATCACTTCGTCCCCTTTTGGCATCAGGCCGCCCCAAGGCAAGCTATTGCCTTGAAACAGCCTGATGGATGAGCGGGGCGCACCGGAGCGCATCCCGCCGTTTCTGTTTTTTTCTGCCGCTGCAGAAATTCAGGCCTCCCGCTCTTTCACGAAGCGCTCGAACCAGATGTACGCCACTTCCTTGCCCGGCTCCGCCGTCAGGGAATGGTCCAGCCCGGCGGGCACGAAGCTCCAGTCGCCCGCATGATGGGCCACGCTCTCGTTTTCCACCGTCAGCGTGAAATCGGCATTGTCCAGGCCGTAGTTCCACTGGTCCACCGCGGGATGGCCTTTTTCCACAGTGCCTTCTCCCACGGCTTTCACCACGCCCAGCAGATTGCGGCCTACCTCGCCGGAGTACAGCACCTGCCAGCTGCGGGTGTGGGGGCCCTTGCAGTCCTGCGTATACTCATGCGTCTCAGAGAAGGAACGGAAGATCGGCAGCGTTGTGTGGCACGCCGCATAATTTTTGTGGTCTCCCTCTGTCATATCCAGCACCAGGCACAGGAATTCCAGATCCTCGACGGCGTGAATGGTAAAATCGCCGTTGTCAAAATCCGGCACAAAGAAAGCCAGTTCGGTGATGTTGCGGGCGAACTTATCCGTGGTGACATAGCCCTTGCCGGCTGTAAAGCAGTACACTGCGGTCTTATCCGCATATTTTTCCGGCTGCACATCATGCCCGGCCTTCAAAAAGCATTTGTAGTTGTGGGCGCCGGGGAACGTTCCGGGCAGCATTTCCATGCGGGAAAATCCGTTTGCGTCATGCTGAGGCGCCATTTCTTCCTTTTTTACAATCGCGATAGACATTGTGTTTACCCTCTTTCTTGTTTTTCCGTGCCGGGTACGGCGTGTGCCGTCCCAAGCGGCGGTTTTTCCGTTTTGCGTCTGCGCCGGGCCTCTGCTTTACAGCCCGGCGTATATGGGCGAGACAAACGCCCACTGGCCGTTCTTCTGGGCAAATTCCGCATGATACACGTCCATGCCCCCGCTGCCCTCGTCCTCTGCCTCCAGC
>QWCK01008500.1_pt1 | contig 10751 bp, 5 predicted proteins | sample 1972571 | NCBI WGS metagenome assembly QWCK01 (sample SAMN09866710, study PRJNA288562) | Human gut metagenome isolate term2_stool, whole genome shotgun sequencing... | isolation source: gut | host: Homo sapiens | place: USA: California | reverse complement strand
TCGTCCTGAGCGCCATGTCCGCTCTGGGTGCCTGCGGCGCTTCCGGCGTGGCCGGCGGCTCTCTGCTGCTCATCCCCATGGCCTGCTCCCTGTTTGGCATCTCCAACGATGTGGCCATGCAGATGGTCGGTGTCGGCTTCATCATCGGCGTGATCCAGGACTCTGTGGAGACCGCGCTGAACTCCGCCGGCGACGTGGAGTTCGCCGCCACCGCCGAGTATCATCAGTGGCTCAAGCAGGGCAAGCCCCTGCCGGACTTCCTGAAGTAATTGCCTTCCTTCTTTCTTCGTGTATGTTCATAACGCAGAGCGAAAGCCCTGAAAAAAGATCAGCATTGCATCCGCAACGCTGGTCTTTTTTGCGTGTGTAAGGGATCAGAAGAAGAACCCGAAAATCAGGCGAAGCTTAGAACGGGAAAAGGTCCTTGACCTTGTTCCATACCGCTTTCAGGCCGGAGCCGGAAGCGGAGAAAACGCCGTTGGTCGTCAGCTGGATATCGCTGAAGGTGACATTTGCATTGCGTGCCACATAGAAGCCGACATAGATGTAATCGGAATCAATGGCGGTCAGTGCGTAGTCGAAGCCTGTGGAAGCCGTCTCGTTGTCGCCGTAGATCAGAGTGAAACCGTCTGCCGTGCCGATGAGCTTCAGGTCAACGGTGTCGCCTGCACCGTACTTGACAGTCGCAGCCGGGCCGTCGTACAACTCACCGCTCTTGCGGCCGAAGCAGTTGATCGCACCCTGATTCCGGGTGCCGACGGCGACATAATCGCCGATGGGGTCGGAGATGCTGGTATCAACATACATCTCATCACGGGCCATCAGGCCGAAGGAGACCTGATTGTTTTTTGCCAGTGAGTTGACGGTGGCCTTTGCGGTCAGAGTGAAGTTGGTGCCTGCAGGCAGCTTGACGTAGTACATCATCAGGCCGTCCACCGTGGACGCGATCTTACCGCGGTTGTTGGTGACGCCGAGGGTGATGTTTTGGCCGTCAACTGTTGCGGTGAAATCGCCGCCGGAGATTTTATCATTGCCGCCGACATTGCCGAAGACGGAACCATTCCAGACGGTGCCGTTGGCGTCGGTAAAGGCCGGCCAGAGCGTGCTGTTCTCGGTGGGAGAGACATAGCTGGAAGGAACGTAATCCGGGTTTGCGGCATCGCCGTAGAACTGCTTGTAGGTGGGCTTTTCCTTGTGTTTGCTGTACGCGCCCAGCGGCGTGTCGATGGTGAGCTGGTCGATGAGCCATGCGTTCAGCTTTGCACCATAGCTGTTGGTGTGGGTCAAGTCAAGACCGGTGGGAACCAGATTGCCCTTTTTGCCTTCTTTTGCGCCGGTAAAGCTGTGGGTGTACTGAGCCTTTTTGCCCATCGTGATGTTCTCGTTGATGGTGGCATCGGTCAGATCCACGCAGATGAGGTGCAGCTCGCTGCACATATCACGGATGGCCTGTGCGTAATAGCCGCCCTCATAGACGGTGTCGCCAATGGTGACGGTCTGGGTCTTGTGGCCGGAAGCACTGTCGTAGCTGGCCTTGGTGTTCTCGTTCGTCAGGCGCGCAATAGGCGTGCAGACGACCGGGATGACACCGCGCTCCAGAGCAGGCTGGATGTAGTTGACATAGAGGCTGTTGGCAAAGGAGCCTTCGGTTTTGTAGTCGCCGTTGGGGTTGGTGTAACGGGCAGGCTCGGTCTTCTCGTCATTGTGGCCGAAGCCGATGATGAGGAACTTGTCGCCGGAAGCGTCGCCCAGAGCCGGAACGGTATCGGAACCGTTCATCAGGGTATTGTAGCTGCTCATGCCGGTAAAGTCCTTGCTGGACGCACCGGAGACAGCCAGATTGTAGACATCTGCGTTGAAGTAGTTCGCAATCTCCTCACCGTAGCCTTCACGCGGCAGATAATAGCTGTCGTCGAAAGCGGAAACGGTGGAGTCGCCGACGACCCAGATGGTCGCCTTGGCCGCCTCGGGCTGACCCCATGCGGAACCGCGTGCGCCTGCATCGGTGGCGGCCAGACCCTCAGCGGTCAGCAGGAGCAGGCCGTGCATATTGATGCTGCCGTCTGCGTTCCGGGTCGGAGCAACGGAGGTGTCGAGGCTCTCAAACCAGCTCTCCTTCACCGTGACGGTGTTGGTGGATTTGTTGTGGCTGGTCTGGGTTTCGGAATCCCAGTAGAAGTTGTTCGGGCCGTAGACAGCGGTGCTGCTCTGGCTCTGGAGGGTCAGCTGCTCCTTGCCGTCGGTACCCTTGCGGAAGGAGATGACACCGTCGGCGGCATAGTCGGTCACAGCGGACTTGTTGCCGGTGTAGAGCGCGACGTTATAGCCCTCGTTGTTGTAGGAAGTGGAGCTGTAGACCTTGACGTCCGGGCAGGAGTTGGAGTCGATGCCCTTGGCGGCGTTGTCGTAGGAGATGGAGTTGAGGAGCTTGTGGTTGCCGGGCAGATTGGTGCCGCCCATCTTGAAGCCGTTGCCGTTGCCTGCCGCGATGGTGACAGCAACATTGCTGAAGCTCAGGTTGCCGTCGTCGTCACAGGTGACGGTCGGGAACTGGAGCGACTGCTTCTTGACCGGCTCTGCAGCCAGCATCAGATAACCGTTCTTGTAGGCGACGCAGTTCTGGATGGTGACCGCGCCGATGGAACCGGTTGCAGCCTTTGCGAAGAGATCCCAGCCGTCATCGGCGTTGTAAGCAGCGATGCAGCCGTCGAAGACGTTGCCCTCGCCGGTGGTCAGTTTGGCGGCAAAGCCGTCGGCGTCTTCCATCGCGCGGTCTGCGTTGTTCATGGAGGTGCAGTTCTTGATGGTGTTGTGGCTGGGCCACAGAGCCTTGTTATCAGTGGACAGGCCGGAGACCTGCAGGCCGGTGTTGCCGTTGTTGTAGAAATTCATCTGCTCGAGGACGCAGTAGCTGCCGGCCAGCTGCATACCCTTCGCGCCGTCTGCGGTGTTGGTGATGTTGATCTTGCTGATGTTCCAGTAATTGCCCCAGACACTGAAACCAGTGCCGACGCCGCCGAAGTCCAGCGTTGCGTACTTGCCGTCAGCAGTCGTCATGGTGATGGGAGCTTCTGCGGTGCCGTCGCGGCCGCGCTCGACTTTCAGCTCACCGGTCAGATGGTAGGTGCCGCTTTCCAGCTGGATGGTCTGGCCTGCTGCGGCGTAGTTCAGCGCGGTCTGAATGTCAACTGCGTCTTCCGCACGGGTGCCATTGTTAGCTGCGCTGCCGTCCGGGGTGACGACGATGATGCCGTTCGCGCCCAGAGTACGGAGCGAAACCTTCTTCTCGATAGCAGCGGAATCGTAGCTGCTCAGCTTTTCGTACGCGCTGATAGCGTAGTTTTTGTCCGGGGTGAACTTGACCTTAAAGGTGGTATCGCCGGTCACGGCGTAGCTCTTGGAGAAGGGCTCACCTGCCTTGATGTCCACATTTTTGTCCACGACCACACCGTTTGCGGAGACGGTCGCTTTGCCGTCGGCGTTGGCCTTGAACACCAGTTCATAGCTGTCACCGGTGCAGGTGGCAGGGCTGGTGATCTGGTAAACGGGGGCAACATAGCTGGTAGGCTGGAGCGTCCACTCGGAAGCGTTCCACGTGCTTGTGGTGTAGGTGATGTTGGAGAAGGTCACGTTCATGCCGCGCGCCGCCGCAAAGCCCAGATAAGCTTTGTTGGCTTCCTGCACGGTCATGGGGTCGTCCAGCTCTGCGTACTTGGAGACGCTGGAAGCGGTGCTGTCCTTCGCCGAGATGTACAAGGTCGAAGAGCCGACGACGTCGCCGGTCGAGCCGTCGGCGTTGATGGCGTACTGGGTGGCGACGTAGCTGTTGCTGGTCTTGGCAAGGCTCACACGGTAGGTGTCGCCCTGCTTGATGGCCTGCGAGCTGAACGCCGCACGATTCGACTTGACGTCGTTGGAAGCAGCCGTCTCGTTGGAGATGATGCCGGTGTAGCTGCGGACGCCCACAGCGTCTTTGATCTCAACACCGTCCAGAGGGAGCTTGGTGCCGACGACAGAAATTTGATTCGAGAAATAGCTGCCGGAGCCGCTGATGCTGTCGCGCACCATGAGGGCAAATCCCTCCTGACCGTCCGGAGCCGGGTTCACATAATCGATGGTGACATCGGCCTGCAGATAGAAGTTCTGGGTGGTCGGGTCGATGGTGGTGTAGTAGAAGGACAGGCCGTCTGCCGGGGAGTCCGCGACGAACTTGCCGCCCTTCTTGTCGATGGTGCCATCATCTTTGATGGTGCAGGAGTTGAGGGTGACCTTGCCGTTGATGTCCGCGCCATCTGCGATGGTGTTGACTCCTGCTGCAGTGGAGGTGCCGAAGGCTTTGAACTGCCAGTCGCCCGATGCGGAGGAAGCCCCCTCCGCAAACGCGGCCAGCGGTGTCATGCCCAGAAGCATCGCGCCTGCCAGCAGTCCGGCTACGGTGCGCCGGATGCTTTGCTTTGCGTTTCTCATAGAAACTCTCCTTTTCCTGCCGCCCTGCCGGAAAGCGCAATCTCCCCGTTGCGGTTGCGACACAATGTTGTATTCTAGTTTACATGATTCCTGCAACTTTACAAGATTTAATTGAAGATCGCGGGCAATTTCGGCGTTTGAAATAAACTTTTTAGGATTTTTTTGGAAGAAACGCTGAAATACGTCAGGGAGAAAGCAAACGAAAAACCTCTCCGTCATGGCTTCGCAATGCCACCTCTCCTACGGAGGAGAGGCTTTGACAGAGAGAAAAACTTTCTCTTTTTGCCAGAGGCTCCCCCTATCAGGGGAACTGGCGAGCGTAAGCTCGACTGAGAGGCTTGATGACAGCAATTCAACTTTTTAATGCAACAGCAACAGCGTTGAATTGCATATCGAAAAGATGTTGTTTGGATGCTGCACCAATTTCTTGACTTGCGATAAAGGCAGCGAGAACCTGTTACTCCAGCACCTTGGCTTTCTGCAGAGCGGTGATGATGAGGGGGATGAGCACCAGCTGTGCGATGATGCCCGGCACAGCGGTGAAGAGCGCACCGGACAGGAAGGCCGAGAACGGGAAGCTCGAGCCGGACAGGCCCGCCAGCACGAAGCGGACCGCGCCCCAGACGAGGCGGCCAGCCACCATGGCTGCCGCGAGGGTGGCGTAGGTCATGGGCAGGGTGTGCTTCACCCGGCGGTAGAGCCAGCCGGACACGGCGCCGTAAGCTGCCAGCTCAAAAGCCATCGAAATGGCGATGGGGAACATCGGGGGCATCCCGAAGAGCACCGAGCGGAGCAGCGGGGCCGCAAAGCCCACAGCCAGACCCCAGGGTCCGCCCAGCACGAAGCCGCAGAGCAGGATGGGGAAATGCATCGGGCAGAGCATATTGCCTACCTGCGGCAGATGGCCCGTCACCATGGGCAGCACGAAGGCCAGCGCCAGAAAGAGTGCGGCCAGCACGACATTGCGGGCCGGAGAAGCGTTTTTGGTTTTCATCTGTTTCCTCCTGTGACTGCGCCGCAGAAAAACAGAAAAAAGGGGCCTGCCAGTCGGCTTGCAAGCCAACGGCAGACCCCTTCATGGCGTCTGTTTCAAAAATGCGGCGGCTGAAAATAGTGTAAGGCGGGCTTCGGCCCGCAGGCCCGGCTTCCTGCCGGAAATCGTGAAAATTATAGCAGAGTGCCGCAGGATTTGTCAAGACCGCCCCCGGACAGGCTGCAAATTGAACAAAAAAGAAAGCGTTTGGAGCAGTTTTTGACCGCCTGTGTACATTTTGCTGTAAGAAGCTTGACCTTTTTGCACAGAATAGATAATATAAACTTGAATTATAGCGCAATGGGGCAGCGGGAGCTGTGCCTTGCGCGGCTGTATACTTGCAACTTCTGAGGTTCATACGGGAGGACCATCATGACAAATGCAGAAAAGCTTACCCTTGCCAAGCACGCCTGTCACATCCGCATGGGCGTGATCGAGGGAACTCACAGCGCCAAGTGCGGCCATCCGGGCGGCAGTCTGGACATCGCCGAGGTGCTGTCTTACCTCTACTTCGTGGATATGAATATCGACCCCAAGGAGCCGAAAAAACCGGACCGCGACCGCTTCGTGCTGTCCAAGGGCCATGCGGCTCCGGCACTTTACGCCACGCTGGCCGAGCGCGGGTTCTTCCCGGTGGAAGACCTCAAGACCCTGCGCAAGATCGGCAGCTACCTGCAGGGCCACCCCAACATGAATGAGACTCCGGGCGTGGATATGTCCACCGGCAGTCTGGGTCAGGGCGTGTCTGCCGCCTGCGGCATGGCTCTGGGCGCAAAGCACAGCGGCAAGCCCATCAATGTCTACACCATCCTCGGTGACGGTGAGGTGGAAGAGGGCGAGTGCTGGGAGGCTTTCATGTTTGCCGCCCACTATAAGCTCTCCAACCTCTGCGTCATGCTGGACCGCAACCACCTCCAGATCGACGGCACCACCGAGACGGTCATGAACAGCGCTCCGCTGGAAGAAAAGCTCAAGGCGTTCAACTTCAACGTCCTGACCATCAACGGCCACGACTACGACCAGATCGAGTCCGCCATCAAGGCGTTCCACGCCGAGAACGACAAGCCCACCTGCATCATTCTGGACACCGTCAAGGGTACCGGCGTCTCCTTTATGACCAACTCTGTGGATTGGCACGGCAAAGGCCCCAACGACGAGGAGTACGCTGCGGCCATGCAGGAGCTGAACGCAGCCTACGCCGCGCTGGAACAGGAGGACAAGTAAGATGGCAGATGTGAAAATGATCGCTACCCGCGAGAGCTACGGCAATACTCTGAAAGCACTGGCCGCTGAGGGCCACGACGACCTGGTGGTCCTGGACGCCGACCTCGCTGCCGCTACCAAGACCGGTGTGTTCCGCAAGGCTCACCCGGACCGCCACTTTGACTGCGGCATCGCCGAGGCCAACATGATGGGCGTCGCCGCCGGCCTGTCCACCATGGGCTATGTTCCCTTCGTGTCCAGCTTTGCGATGTTCGCTGCGGGCCGTGCCTTTGAGCAGATCCGCAACTCCGTGGCCTACCCCCACCTGAACGTGAAGATCGGCGCTACCCACGGCGGCATTTCCGTCGGTGAGGACGGCGCTTCCCACCAGTGCTGCGAGGACTTCGCCCTCATGCGCAGCCTGCCCGGCATGACCATCATCTGCCCCGCCGACGACGTGGAAGCACGCGCTGCTGTCCGCGCCGCCTACGAGATGCAGGGTCCTGTCTACCTTCGCTTTGGCCGTCTGGCTGTTCCCGTGTTCCACGACGAGGCCAACTATCACTTCGAGATCGGCAAGGGCGAGCAGCTCACCGAGGGCAGTGATATTGCCATCGTGGGGCTGCCCGGGAGTGCGGCAAGATCGTCACCGCCGAGGAGCACAACGTCATCGGCGGTCTGGGCGAGGCTGTCTGCTCCCTGCTCAGCGAGAAGCTGCCTACCCCTGTCCGCCGCGTCGGCGTGCAGGACAAGTTCGGCTGCTCCGGCCCCGCATGGGACCTGCTGAAGGAGTACGGCCTGGACGCTGCCACCATCTGCAAGACCGCAAAGGAAATGCTGGGCAAGTAAGCTCTTTCTCTGAAATAACGAACGCCGCTGTGCATTGCACGGCGGCGTTTTTGCATCTCACAGAGCTTTTATCAGCTTTTCCCTCTCGGTGTACACCTCGGCGAAGACTTTGCGCAGGGTGCATATCTCGGGGCGGGGGTCATCCCGCAGGGTCAGCAGGCGGGTGTCCGGGATGGACAGATGCAGCGGGATGTGCCACCCGGCAGGGAAAGCCGGGTATATCATCGGGCAGAGGAACATCCCCCGCCCGGCCAGCAGCTCGGCGTAGACCGATTCGTAGTTTTCCACCATCCGCCAGACCGGTGTGGAATAGGGCATCCCCGGCTGCTTCCGGGCGAAATCCACCATGTCCTGATAGAGGGGCTCGTAAAATATCTGCTGTCCGGCGAGAAAGCTCGACGCTGCTTTGGCCGGAGAATGGGTGCTCCGGCGCGGCGATGAGGTAAAACCGGTTGCCGATGATGGTCTCACAGCGGATCTCTGGCGGCAGCGGGCCGAAGGGCAGGTAAAGCGCCGCGTCTGCCTCGGTGCAGAGCATGTGGTGGTAGCTGGAGGGGACAGGCGTGGTGTCCACTTTGAACTCATAGCCCGGCAGCGCGGCGTGGAGCCTCGCCATCAGGATGGGGTAGATGGGGTCCCGTTGCAAAAGCACCGGCGGCAGGCGGAGGGTCAGGGTGTGGTGGGTGCCGAAGCCTTTCAGCGCCGTGCGGGCGTTGAGGATGCCGCGGTAGAGGTCTTCCGCATGGGGCAGCAGGGCGCGGCCTGCCTCGGTGAGGGCCACCTGCGTCGTCGTGCGGCGGAACAGTGCGGCGTCCAGCTCCTTTTCGAGGCTGCGTATCTGGTAGCTCAGGGCGGGCTGGGTGCAGTAGAGTTCCCGCGCGGCAGCGGAGAAATTCAGCGTCCGGCTCACGGTGAGAAAGCAGAGAAGCTGGTGCTCGTTCATGACAAAAAACTCCTTTCCGGCGGCGGGACATCCATACAGCCTCAGTATAGCAGGAAATAGGACACTTATAAAGCTTTTTTATCAGGATGCTTAAGATTTTTTAATTCCCTTTTACTTCGTTATATTTTATACTATCTCTCGGAAGAACGATTTTCTGCCTGAAAACGTCGAAAGAAGAAAGAGTAAGGAGCATTCCAGATGAAAAAGATCTCTCGTAAAGGCTTCCTGAAGGTTGCCGCCGCTGCCGCTATGAGCGGCGTTACCGCCAGCGCACTGGCCGCCTGCAACGCAGGCTCTTCCAGCAGCACTGCCGCCTCCACCGGCGAGGCCATCTACACCCCCGGCACTTATACCGGCACCGCCGCCGGCATCGGTGAGGTGAAGGTCACCATGACCTTCAGCGAGACCGCCATCACCGACGTGGTCATTGACGCCTCCAACGAGACCGAGAGCATCGGCGGCGTGGCGGCCCCCACCCTGAAGGACGCCCTGATGGCTGCTCAGAGCACCGAGATCGACAACATCTCCGGCGCTACCATCACCACCAACGCCGTCAAGAAGGCCGCCGCAAGCTGCATCGAGCAGGCAATGGGCGTCCACACCGCAGGCGGCGACACCGCTGCATCTTCCTCCGATGAGGACTGGCTGGGTACCGAGCCGGAGATCGACGAGAGCAAGGTCGCCAAGACCGTTGACGTGGATGTGGCAGTCGTGGGCTGCGGCATCGCAGGCGTTGCCGCCTGCCGCAGCGTCGCCGAGGACGGCGGTCTGGTGGCTGCTTTCGAGAAGGCCGACGGCCCCCAGTGCCGCAGCGGCGAGTACGCCGTCATCAACGGCAGGGTGCAGGCCAAGTGGGGCCGCGACACCTGGACCCGTGAGCAGATCGACGACATCATCGACTCCCACATGGTGGAGAGCACCTACCGCTGCAAGCGCAGCATCATGAGCAAGTGGGCCCACAACATCGGCGACGCCTTCGACTGGTGGGTGGAGGCAAACCCCGACCTGTACTACGCCGAGACCACCCGCAGCGCTATCCCCGACGAGAGCGCGGACAACTTCATCATCCCCATCTTCTACCCGCTGCCCGAGTACTACGACTGGAAGCAGGAGCGTTTCCCCTGCTACCCCACTTCCGTCGAGTTCAAGCCCGACCAGCACGTCACCGTCGAGGCCAATATGCAGAAAGCCATCGACACCGGCAATGTCCAGACCTTCTACGGCTGCTTCGTCGAGAAGCTCATCATGGAGGATGGCCGCTGCGTGGGCCTCTACGCCCGCGATGCCGCCACCGGCGAGTACATCAAGTGCAACGCCTCCAAGGGCGTCATCCTCTCCACTGGCGACTACTCCCAGAACACCAAGATGCTCAAGCACTTCTGCCCCGAGGTCATCGAGAACAACATCCAGTGCCTGTTCACCAATGTGGATGTGGAGGGCAACTTCACCAATCAGGGCGACGGCATCCAGCTGGGTATGTGGGCCGGCGCTCAGGTGCAGCAGAGCCACGCCCCGATGATCCACCACATGGGCGGCGGCGCCGACCTCGCCGGCGTGGGCGTCATGGGCAATGCAGGCTTCCTGAACCTCGACCTCAACGGCAAGCGCTTCATGAACGAGGACCTGCCCGGCCAGCAGCTGGAAAACCAGATCGAGCTGCAGAAGAACCGCGAGAGCTGGCAGATCTTCGACTCCAACTGGCCTGAGCAGCTGCCCTATATGCCCGCAGCCCACGGCGGCGCCTGCTACTATGAGGACTACGCCAGCGAGGACGAAGGCCCCAAGAACAACACTACCTACCGCAACTACAAGAGCCCCTATCAGCTGGAAGCTGCTGTGGCCGATGGCCGTGCTCTGAAGGCCGACACGCTGGAAGAGCTGGTGGCAAAGATCTACCCGGACGATACTGCCGCCCAGCAGACCGCTCTGGACTCCATCCAGCGCTACAACGAGCTGGCCAAGGCCGGTTACGATGAGGACTTCCATAAGCCCGCTTCCCGTATGTGGGCAGTCGAGAACGGCCCCTTCTACGCCGACAAGTTCACCACTGCTCTGCTGCTGGTCTGCATCGGAGGCCTCGAGAGCGACGAGGACTGCCACACCTTCGACGCCGACCGCAATGTCATCCCCGGCCTGTACGTCGCCGGCAACATCCAAGGCAACCGCTTTGCCACCGAGTACCCCATCGGCCTGAAGGGCGTCAGCCACTCCATGGCCATGTACTACGGCTACGTCGCCGGCAAGAACGCCCTGAAG
>QWCK01010314.1_pt1 | contig 10763 bp, 9 predicted proteins | sample 1972571 | NCBI WGS metagenome assembly QWCK01 (sample SAMN09866710, study PRJNA288562) | Human gut metagenome isolate term2_stool, whole genome shotgun sequencing... | isolation source: gut | host: Homo sapiens | place: USA: California | reverse complement strand
TTGAGGGTAGACGTAAACCGTGTCAAATGGCATAATGATGCCTGCTTTGTTAAAGGCAATCTCTTCTAAAGTGTCGCCAAGTACATTTTGATGGTCATAATCAACCTTCATAATGACATCAGCCGCCTTTTGTGTAAAGCAGTTAGTCGAGTCATAAAGGCCGCCAACGCCCACTTCGAAGATGGCGAAATCAACGCCTTCATCGGCAAAGTACATAAGAGCGATGAGAGTCACTATCTCGAAGTAGATGCAGTTGATCTCAAGCTCATTGATCTTAACGACTATGGTTTTTAAGTAGTGATAAAAGCGTTCAGGCGGAATGAAGTCGCCGTTTATACGTATCCTGTCGTTCATCCCTTCAATCGAAGGACCGACGAAGAGGCCAGTCTTAAGACCCGCGTCTCTTAAAATATTGTCAAGGATGATGCAAAACGAGCCCTTGCCAACAGTTTTCTCATTGCTAGTCATATCGCGCTTGTGCTTAGTCACGCCGTAAAGGCTCTCAAGTATCTCGCTTGATTTTTCAAAATAATTTATCATTTCAATATATAACCTATGGACCAAACAGTTTTTATGTACTTATGGTCCGGGTCAATCTCCTTTAGCTTATTTCTGAGGTTTGATATGTGTACGTTGATGGTGTTATCAGAGTAGATGTCGTCCTCCCAAACGGATCTATATAGATTTTCCTTGGTGAAGACTTTTTTCGGATTCTCGATTAAAAGTCTAAGTAATTTATACTCCATCCGTGTTAAATTAAGCGGCACTTCCTTAAAACTGATAACGTTGTTGTCGTTATCAAGGTAGAAGTCCTCGAAGCGCACAGCCTTTTCGCCAAGCCTATTGTAAGCGTTGGAGCGTCTGAGCTGCGCCCTAACACGGCTGATAAGCTCGTCATTATCAAAGGGCTTCATGATGAAGTCGTCGCAGCCGAGGTCAAGGCAGCCAAGTCTAGTCGCCTTGTCAATCTTGGCAGATAGAACTATGATAGGCATCTTCATATCTCTGGACCTCGCGTAATTAATCACGTCCTCACCCATAAGCTTAGGCATCATAAGGTCAAGAAGCATTAGATCCACCTCATTATTCTTTAGGTAGTCAACCGCTTCCGCCCCGTCAAACACTTGCTTCGTCTCAAAACCGCGCTCACTTAAGAGCTCCTTGATTAAATTGTTTATGTCTTTATCGTCTTCAACTATTAATATCATAAGAACACCTCAAGATAATTATATAATGAATTGGGGATAATAGCAAGAAAAAAGTGGATGGCCTTAACTATATTCAATTTAGTCAAACAATTTTATATGAATCGATACTTGACAATTATCTAAAGCTGTTGTAAAATATATTTGGAGAGGCGATATTAATATTAGTTTGTTAGGAGTAGTGAATACTCTTTATTTTGCAATGTTATTTAATGTTTGCTATGCAGCACCTGTATCATTGAACGCAAAAGATTTAGTAAAGGAAAGCTCAAGAACATATATTGAGTTTTCATCATTAAAAGACTACGGTCTTAAAACTGAAATGAAGGACGGCGCCTACGTTGTAAGTGATGGCAAGGCAAGCTTGGTCTTCAAGAAAAACACTAATGAGTTCACTGTCAATGGAACAAAATTTGCCATGGACACAAAGACTAAAGTTAAAGGAAACGAATTTTTAATTCCATTAAGAACTTTATTCGAAACTTTAAACTACAATGTTGTATATGATCAAAAGACAAAGGGCTTAAAGCTTGAAAAGAACAAAGAAAATACCCTTCCAGTTAAAGAAGGCAACTACACTATAACAAAAACTCACAAAAAAGTAGCATCTCTTGCTCCAAGCGTTACAGAAATTATGTTTGACCTAGGCGCTGGATCAATGTTGGTGACAAGAACAGACTACTGCAATTACCCTGCAGCTGCTGCAAAGATTACTTCAGTTGGAACAATGTTTGAACCATCGATAGAAAAAGTAATTGCTCAAAAGCCAACAGTAGTTATAGCCGAAACACATTTCAAAGAAGACGTTTTAAATCAACTTAAAAAGGCTGGCATGGAAATAATTGCATTCAATACACCAAACTCTATGGAAGAAACTTATGCATCAATCAAAGCTATCGCTACTATAGTTGACAAAAACTATGAAGGAAGAGCCCTTATCTCAACTATGAAGGGTAAATTAGCTCAAGTTTCTCTTAAGACAAAGAAACTTAATAAACCAACAGCATACATCGTCGTAGGCACTGGCGAAAGCGGAGAATTTACTCACGGAAAAGATTCATTTATGAATGAAATCTTAAATATCTGCGGCTATACTAATGCTGGCGCAGATGCAGATGGATTTAAATATACTCTTGAAAAGCTTATAAAGAAGAATCCGACATATCTATTAACACCAGGCTGGGCTACAGAAACTGTTAAGACAGGAGCTGCCTACAAAGGTCTAAGCGCTGTTAAAAACGGAAAAGTTGTTCAAATCAATGATGATATCTTCTCAAGAGCATCAAACAGAGTCGTTACAGAAGGCTTAAAGGAACTTCTAAAGATTGCTCATCCAGAAGTAATTAAAGACTTAGAATTTTAATGAAGAAAAATCTATTTTTATCCGTCTCTTGCATAGCGCTCCTAGTGCTAATGGTCTACGCAGTAACTTTAGGATCAGTATATATAGAGCCTAAAATCATACTAAGATCTATACTAGAATGGATAAAATATGGGATGGATGGGGTCACATGCGATGACTCCATCTGTTTTATTATATTTGAAGTGAGACTGCCTAGAATAATACTCGCTACACTTACAGGAAGTCTTTTAGCTATGGCACATGGCAGATCCATACGTAATAGGTATATCATCAGGTGCGGCCTTTGGTGCGACCATCGCCATCATATTCTTGCCGCCAATGATGCTTCTTGGTAACTCGATAGTAAGCTTGGCAGCCTTTGTCTGCGCTATACTAACAAGCATACTCGTCTACTTTATCTCAAAAACAAAGAGAGGCGTAGACACATTCTCACTATTGCTAACAGGAGTAGTAATAAGCACAGTGCTTTCTAGCTTTATCTCGTTAATGATGCTTGCACACAAAGACGAAGCAATGAAGATTATGACTTGGACCATGGGCTCATTCAACGCAAAAAGCTGGAACCATGTATTAACAATACTCATACCGACAGTCATTGGCATATTCTTCACAATATATCACGGCAAAGACCTCAACGTCCTTGTTATGGGCGAAGAAGAAGCGATGACCATGGGTCTAGACACAAAGAGATTAAAAAGAAACATGCTGCTTATTTGTGCGCTTCTGACATCCATCGCCGTATCAGTCAGTGGCATCATAGGCTTTGTTGGCCTCATAGTGCCGCATTTCATAAGATTAATCTTCGGAAGCGAACATAAATTTCTACTCAAAGCTTCACTCATATTTGGAGCAATATTTATGCTTCTTTCAGACACAATAGCTCGATCACTTATAAGCGGCTTTGAAGTGCCTGTCGGCATCATCACCTCGCTCATAGGCGGACCGCTTTTCTTAATACTACTAGTGCGCTATAGGAGAAGTTTAAGATGAATATACTAGAAATAAAAAATATATCATTCTCCTATGGAGATAAAAAAGTTTTAGATGATATAAGCTTTGAGATTGATCATGGCGAAAAAGTCATCATCATCGGGCCCAATGGCTGTGGCAAGACAACATTACTTAGAATAATTTCTGGCTATCTAAAGGCTGATGCGGGCGAAATTTTGCTCGAAGGAAAAAGGCTAGATGAGTATAAGGCAAAGGAAAAAGCAAAAGTACTTGCCATGATGCATCAAGAAAATAAATCGTCTTTCGATTTTAAAGTCGAGGAAATAGTTGAGATGGGCCGCTACCCTTATGTGCCGTGGAACGCAAAGCTAAGTAAAGATGATAAGGCGATTGTCGATAGATCGATAAAGCTGATGAACTTAGATGCTTTTAGAGAAAAATCCATACTAAAGATATCCGGCGGAGAAAAAGCCCGTGTCATGGCAGCAAAAACATTTGCACAAGAGCCAAGACTTATGCTCATGGACGAGCCAGTCAGTGCGATGGATATAAAACAAGAATTTCATCTTATGAATATAGTGAAAAAAAGCGATATAAGCTACGCAATAGTACTTCACGACCTAAACCTAGCTGGTGCCTTTGCTGACAAGATTGTACTAATGAAAAAAGGACAGATAATATCTGTCGGCACAGCAAAAAAAGTATTAACAGAAGAAAACATAAAAAAAGTCTACGAAGTTGATTCAGAAATCATAATCAGAAACGATAGACCTTATGTCTTGCCACTTAATGGCGATTATTAATATGAATAAAATACAAATCTCATGAGATAAGCTCATGAGATTTTTTATTTGCAAAAAAAAGTGAGTAGATCTCTACCCACATATATATCACGCTGCATTTATTAAGCTGTGCAAAGCCTCTTTGCCTTGGTATACCTCGCGCATAAAGTCAATAGGCACGCATCAAGCTCAATTGTCTCGTAGCCATAGTCCTTTAAAAACGCACTTATCCTAGGCTTTTGAATGTACCTAGAGAGCCTCTCTTCGTTGTAGATGAGTAGAAGCATACTTGATTCGCACTCGCAAAGCTTTTCAATCGCAATGCCATAAGCCTTAAAGATGTCCTTGTACTTCTCAAGAAGCTCCTCGTCAAAAGACGCCTTCGCCTTTGATAGAGATATTAAATTCGATAATTTAGTCCCCATAAGAACAGGGGCACAGTGATTTGCCAAGATGGACTCAAACTTCACTTCACACATGGCACTCTTCCTTTCAGATAAATTAGTTAGGCGTGTCTAACTCCTTGATGATATATTAGCATAAGCTAAGTGATATGTCAATAGGTTTTTATTTATAAATTATATTATATTTTTTATTTTTGCCCTTAATTAAGTATCGAAAATTTATAAAATCATTAAAAATATTATCTTGGCTGGGTATTTTGTACAAAGAAAGAGCAATCACAAATTTAATGCGACTGCTCTATCTTGTAATAGTTTTAAAGAAGAAATTTATTTTTTATCACTATCAGCTTTTAATTTTTCCATCTCTTCAATGGCCTCACTCTTTCTTCTTATAGAGTGAAGGATAAGTGTAACAGTAACGACTGCATATGAAATGAATGTTCTTAGGTACTCGCCTATCATTGAGTTGCCTGTAATGTTAGCACCTGCTGTAGGCATTACTATAAACATCAAGTGGAATAGTACTGTACCAACAAGAGCATTTTTGATTGTCGCCTTTGATACGCTCGCTCCACCTATCAGTAAGGCTGCTGCTGCATATAGTGCTGCTTGGTCTGCGCCATTATATGTGTTTAAGTTACCTATGTTTTGTAGATAGATTATTTGTCCGAAGGCTGCCATAACTGTAGAGATAACTACGGCTTTAAGTCTTGTCTTATCTACATTTATGCCGGCATCTTCAGCTATCCTCATATCAGCTCCAACGGCTCTCATGTCTTGACCAAGTTTAGTCTTTCTAAACCAAACTATGAATAAACATGCTAGGGCGATGACGATGAAGGTTGCTATAGGTAATTGAACTCCTAAAACTGATATGTCTTGGCCAATAATTCTATCTATTAATTTATCAAGGCCCTTTTGACTTTGTAGGTCGATAGCATTTCTAACGCCATAGCCACGTGATAGTATTAGGTCTTTGTTCTTGAATGGAATTACTCCACCAAAGATATATAGTACAAAGAATTGATAAACACCTGTCATGAAATAGCCAAGTATCATGGATGTAATCATTTCTCTTGATTTTGCTTTATTTAGTACGCCACCTGCGAATAAACCAAGTACTACAGAGATTGGTATTGAAACCAATGACGCGATGAGTATAGCTGGAAGTCCTGTTATTCCCCAGTTTTCAACGAAGATTAAGGCAACTTGACCAGCCATGGCGCCTAATACCATACCAAAGTTAATGCCTAGACCGGCAACTATAGGTATAAGTAGTGAAAGTACCAAAAAGGCATTTCTCGCAAATCTTATGATTACTTGTGAAACCAAGAATTGCGGTGAGAATCTACTAAATATTATGCCTATCGCACAAATGATGATAAACATTACTGGGACGGTGTATTCATTTACTGTAAACAATTTATTACGCTTTTTCATTATTTTCCACCCTCCTTACGTGTCAAGGCGAATAGTATAAGTCCGTTTGATATGATAAGTCTTAAAACGTCTGAAATATCAACCTTAATTGCTGTATTAATAACCGTTGGTGTCATTGTTAATATACCTTGGAAAAGTAATGTACCTATCAAAACGTTCTTGATATTAGCTTTCTTAATGGATGCGCCACCAAGTAGTATGGCTGCAACGCTTGGGAAAGCGAAGAATTGTGGTGCGTTATACATTTGAACGAAGCCATAACTTTGTTCGTAGATAACCATACCAGCTGCGCCTAGTGCGCATGATAATATTACTGCTAGCATCCTAGTTTTGTTTATGCTAACACCTGCTGCTCTTGCATAATTTTCGTTTGAGCCAACAGCTGTCATTGTTGTACCTTTTTTAGATTTAAAGAAAAGATAAACTAAATATGCAAATATCGCAAAAACTATAAACATACCTGTCGGTATAAGTAGTTTGTCGCCTAATTCGCTTGCTGTTTCTAGCTCTATACCAAGTATATGAGAAAAGGCTTTCTCCCAATATGCTTTTAAAGATATAGTTGTTCTTAAACCTTCACCACTGAAACCCATAACTGATTCTGGATTTTTAAATGGAAGTACAACCCAAAATATATTCATTAGTGCGATGAATGAGAATCCAACGTATGTTGCTATAATCATTTCGTCGCCTTTTACTCTGTTTAATATAAGACCGTATAACCAGCCAAATATCGCTCCAAATATCATGCCTATTGCAAGTGCGAATGTTACACCGCCAATACCTGTAAGTCTTAATTCTAGCGATAAAACTGCTCCTAACATACCGCCTATAAGTCCAACTGGCAAACCAAAGTTAAGTCCGCAGCCTGCTTGTATCATAGGTATCATCGATAAAACTAGTATGGCGTTCATACCAAAACGTGTTAAAACGTCTATGAATGATCTTTTTAAGTCAACGCCTATAAAGCCTCCAACTATGAAAAGTCCTATTATGAAAAAGAAAATGATTACTCTAGGAAGTCCGATTCTTTTAACTAAATTTTCTTCTCTCATATTCTACACCTCCTCCGGTTTTGTTCCGGCCATCATTAGTCCAAAGTACTCTACCGGATCTGTAGGTAATAGCTCGCCAAATACTTTGCCTTCAAAGATGACAAGTATCCTGTCAGCTATGCTTCTTAACTCTTCAAGCTCACTTGATATGATGACTATGGATGTTTCATGCTCTCTGTTATACTTTCTAAGTGCTTCAAGTACAAGTGATTTCGCACCGATATCTATACCACGAGTTGGTTCTGATACAAATAAGAATTTTGGCTCAAGTGCAAATGCCTTTGCCAAGCATACCTTTTGTTGGTTACCACCTGATAAGTTCTTTGCTTTTTCACTTGGACCTTGAGTCCTTATTTCAAGCTCGTCAATGTATTTAAGAGCGGCTTCTTTCATCGCCTTGTCATCTCTAAACTTAAATGGTCCGACCTTCTTAGTGAATCTATCGTTAACCATCATAGCATCGAAGGCTATGTTCCAGTCAATTCCTTCATCAAGAAGAAGTCCAACACCACGACGATCCTCTGATACAAAGGCTAAATTTTTCTTTAAAACTTCCTTTGTATGGTTTATATCTAGCATCTCGCCTTCATAGGTAACAGTTCCGCCCGATGGGTATAGACCCATGATTCCGTTTGGAATACCAAGTTTACCTTGACCTGCTAAACCGCATACGCCAAGTATCTCGCCTTTTTTAACTTCAAAGGAAACATCTCTAACCGACTCACCTGGCATATCTACATAAAGGTGTTCAACCTTCATTATAGTTTCATCGCCAACTTCTCTTAGCTCTTTAGTTTGTTCCTTCTTTGACATATCACGGCCAACCATCCAGCTTGCTATCTCCATGATATTAAGGTCTTTATTTTCAGTATCTTTTATAATTTCTCCGTCACGAAGAACTATGACTTGATCACAAACGTCGATTATTTCACGAAGTCTGTGTGAGATGAAGATGATGGCTATCCCTTTTTTTGCAAGTCTCTTCATCGCATCAATAAGTATATCGGCTTCCGACTCAGTTAGTACCGCAGTCGGCTCATCCATGATAATGATTTTTACCTTATCTTTAGAAAGCTCTCTAGCTATCTCCAAAAATTGCTTGTGGCCAACTGGCATATCCTTTGCTAAAGTTTTTGTGTTTATGTCAACGCCAAGCTTTTCAATAGCTTCCTTTGCTTTCTCTTCCATCGTAGATCTTTCCAAAGTATCCAATTGTTTGCCAAATACAGTAGAGATTGGATTCTTCTTAGTGATTTCACGATTTAATAATATGTTTTCTGTTGCAGTAAACTCTGGTATCAATGAAAACTCTTGATGCACCATGCCTATGCCGGCCTCAAGTGCGTCGATAGGATTTTTAAAGTTTACCTTTTCACCATCGATAAGAACATCTCCTTCATAGCCGCCAGTCTCTCTAATGAAAGACATGCCAAAGAGTATGTTCATCATGGTCGATTTACCAGCACCATTTTCTCCTACAAGTCCTAAGATCTCTCCTTCTTTAAGTTTGAATGAAACATCTTTTAAAACGTGGTTACCGGAGAAGCTTTTTCCTACATTTCTAAACTCTAATATCTCGCCCATAAAAAACCTCGCCTTCAATAATTTAAACGGAGCAGCAATGAGGCCGCTCCGTCCATTAATCAAATATGTCTATTTCTTAGATTGATAATCTTCTAGCATCTTGTAAATATCAGGAACTTCTTCATCAGTCATCTTTAAGAAACCTTTACCAAATACATAAGTATCTTGTAGTACTAGTATATGGTTCTTTCTTTCTTCCATGTTTGTTCTGTCAACATAAGTTGAAACGTTCCATGCAGCACCTGGAGTCATGTCGCCTAATACAGTCTTAACATCATCTGTATTCATCATATCTTTACCAGATTCAACCATTCTCTTACCAAGTTCGATTAGAGCTTGAGTAGTTGAGAAACCATATGAATATTTCCAAGTACCCATTCTACCAGGGTTCTTTTCAGATAATACTTCTTCTTCTTTTTCAACTATCTTGTTGAAATCACCAGCAGCTTCTTTAAGGTCAAGTCCTAGAGCTCCTGGATATCCAAGTATTGGAGATGGTAAGTCTTGTTCTACGAAAAGTGCTCCTAATTCAGAAACTTTTAGTAGCATTGGTTCAGTATGAGAATCGTTTGTTGCAAAGAATGCAGTATCTTTACCATATTTTTGTACCCAAGCTGGCATTTGTTCCAAAATAAAGTTTTGTGCGCCTGGGATACCGATATCACTTGTTGGGTCTGGTGCAGTTTCCATAGCAAATTCCATACCGATCTTATCACAAGTTGCTTCCATTATATCTTTTCTTAAAGACAATAGTTCGATGGACATATGTCTTGGGAAAGAAACGTGAACGAATTTCTTAGCGCCCATCTTTTGAGCAGCTAGTGGGATTAAATATCCACGAGTAACGTTATCTGGGTCGATAACTAGGTCAGCTGCGCTTTCGATAAGGTTAGGGTCTTCTTGAGAGTTAGATACGAAGCAGAAAATGTCAGGACGTCTTTCCTTAACTTGCTTAAATGCTGCTGCAGTACCAGGTACACCTTGGTTAACAACGATAACTTTTAGCTTAGGGTCGTCAGCAAGTGAAACTATTTGTTGGATAGTTGTTTCTTGTTCTGATGAGAAGCTGTCAGGGTAGTTTTTGTGAACTATAAGTCCGCCATCCTTAGCATCTCCATATTTAGCTATCATGCCTTCACAACCACGTTGTTCGTCTTCAGCTTGTGATACAGTACCAGTTACAACACCGATGTGGAAATCACTAGCTTCAGTAGCTTCGCCATCTTTAGCTTCGCCATCAGTAGCTTCAGTAGTTTTTTCGCCTTCAGTCTTGTTTGCGTCAGTAGCAGGTTCATCAGTTTTGTTACATGCTACTAGAGAAAATACCATTAATAAAGCGATTAAAATCGCAAGTACTCTTTTCATCATAAAACCTCCTCGTACTTTAATGTCCTCTTAGCTTAAGATAATTTCAAAGGATCTTAAGTTATAATTCAAAGAGCCTAATCTCGTGAGACAACCCTCTTAGCTTGAATAGCTTAGCAGTATTCTTAAAGTTCACGATAGCTATGTTTCACTTTATCAAGTGGAAGCTCTTTTATATATTATAGCACCTATCACTTTAAAAGGCAAGTATTTTTGAAATATTTTTATAAAAATTTGCAATTTTATTTAAAATATACTTCGAACTAATGGTGTCAATCATGTATATGCAATATACAATTACTTTACTTGCAATAAATTCACTATATTATGAAGTAAAAGTGCTAAGTAGATAAAATATTTTTGCAAAAGAAAAAGTCTTATGGACTTGCCACAAGACTTTTGCCTACATTTTATAAGAACTAAATTAATTTATTCACTATACAGTAATTTCGCGAATAAATTTTACAGTAATTTCGCAGAGCAGTTTGATGGATGGGACGAAGTTGAGTTTTTTGGCAAGCTTGGCCGTAAGTTTAATCAAAGCTATGTTCGCTACGCTCCATACCTTTGTAAACTCTGGCATAAGGCATGCATAGCCAATCGAACTTCGTTTC
>QWCK01005885.1_pt1 | contig 10769 bp, 8 predicted proteins | sample 1972571 | NCBI WGS metagenome assembly QWCK01 (sample SAMN09866710, study PRJNA288562) | Human gut metagenome isolate term2_stool, whole genome shotgun sequencing... | isolation source: gut | host: Homo sapiens | place: USA: California | reverse complement strand
GTGTTTGAGACCGACGCGTCTACCAATTCCGCCATCTGGGCGATGCCTCTCGCTAGACGGTTGCAAAGGTACGAAAAAAGAATTTAGAACCGCCAGTAGTGCAGGAAGGCGTATGGCTTCCTCCGCTGGAGGTACTCAGGGTCGTCCTGATGAGCGTAAGCCTCCTGCTCGAACGAGATGGAGCGGTAGGCTCTCTCCGCATTGCGACAGATAGCAAGACGCACCAGCCACTCTATGATATATAGGAGGTAGAAAAGGATCACCAGCAGCTCCACCATCTGACGGGTGTGGATGCGCTCGTGACGCAATATGGTCTCTAGCCAGCGCGTATTCGTCAAGTACTCCTCGGGTAGATCCTTGCGAACGAAGATGACTCCGAAGAGATTGATAGCCGAGAAGCCCTTGAAAGGAATCCACCTATTACGCACGATCTTCATAACGCTCCTCTGCTTGTAAAGTCTTTTTTATTATCTCTCTGAGTGTACCCTCCGCCACCTTACCATTCTCCAGCCGTGGCAACGCTGCTAAGCGTATGATTCGCCTGGGCATTTGGTAGCGAGGAAGCTTTACTGAGAGTAGAAGCCGTAGGTCTTCCTCGGAGGTAGAGCTACGATCCTCCTTTAGGACAACGAAAGCTGCCAGCCGTGTGCCAAACTCTAGATCTGGATAAGCAACCACAGCTACATCCTTCACCGCATCAAGGGTGGCCAGAGCCTCACGGAGTACCTCTGGGTAAGCGTTTTCGCCACCCGACAGAATCATCGAGTCCGCTCGTCCTCGCAGGAAGAGCACCCCGCTTTCGTCCATCCATGCTAGATCGCCGGTCTCCTGCCAGCTGCCCTTACGATCATCCATCGCCCAGCCACTGCGTACGGCTAGCACGCCTACCCCCTGACTATCAGGTCTGACAATCTTGCATCGCACGCCACGTATAGGCTTGCCTAGCGCTAGTGGTGCATTGTGCAGGATCTCAGGTGTAGCCAATATAAAGAAGCCAGCCTCGCTCGTACCATATAGATTGTAGAGGACAGCTCCCCAATGCTGCTCTACGGCTCTCACGAGTGGTGCGTCGAGTGGTGCTCCGCCCGAGAGGATACGGCGCAACGATCGTATTTCGCTTGGCGTCTCGTTGATAAGTCGTCGTAGCATCAGTGGTACTGCTATCAGTACTTCAATGGAGTACTCCGAGAGTAAGCGTGTGGCTGACTGAGGGTCAAAGCGCTTACGCAGGTAAACGCTGCGTCCCATCACTAGAGCCACAATCAGCGAAGCTAAGCCAAAGCCGTGGTAGAGTGGTGGGGCTACGTAGACCGATCGGCACTCATCTAGTCGTATCTCTCTGAGCAAGGCAAAGAAAGGATGCAGGAAAGCGGTCACACTAGGCTTGCGTGCTGCCACCTTATAGTGACCCGAAGAGCCACCTGTCAGGACGATGATACGTCCTCCTCGACCTTTTGGTATGCGCCCTCTACGGAGACTTTCATGGCACTCGCTCAAATCCTCCAGTAGCTTGACTTCTAGCTCGCTAGGCATTCGGTCGGCATACTCCTCCTGAACGAGAGCTGTCGCTATCCGTCGCTCTTGACACAGTTGCCTTACATGCTCTTTGCTTAGATCGGTACTCATATAATATATGTGTACCCCGAGACGTGAGAGAGCTAGAGAGGCGATCACCATCTCCGATGAGTTACGCCCCAGTAGCGCGCAGCGCATACCTCGTCGCCAACCTTGCTCGTAGAGGACGCCAGCCCAAGTTTTTGCTTGGGTATGGAGCTCTTGGTAAGTGTAGCTTTGACTCTCATCAGCGACAGCCAGCACAGAGGGATAATAGTGTGCGGCAAAGCGCGTCACCGCCATCAAGTTGACACCCTCACACCATAGCGCATGGAGGAAGCGGGCGATACCGCCTGGTGAGAGCAGGTGCAGGCGATATAGTTTGTGCAGTAAGCTCCGACTCATAGATGACGCATAGCAATAGACTGAACAACTGGGCGCAGCAAAGGCATCATTGGGCGCGCTAACCGCACCCACCACGGGATAAAGCTAGCTCGTCTACTACAGAGTAAGCTAGCTATACGCTCGGCCGCCTCTTCGGGCGTGAGTGCTGGTGCAGAGCGGTACATCTCAGTCGGGGCAATCATCCTCGTGCGTACTAGGGGCAAGTAAAGTAGCGATACCACCACCCCTCTCTGTCGCAGCTCTGGACGAATGGCTCGTAGGTAGCTGTCTAGAGCACTCTTGGAGGCTTGATAAGCAGACCACCCTGGTGCTGGAGGCACCAATGTGCTAGCCGCATTAGAAGCGATGATCTGACCGCTACCATTGGGTAGAAGCGTAGCCAGCCCCATGATGAGCTGCACGGAGCTGGTGTAGTTCGTCGTGATCGTTCTCGTCACATCGTGATACCTATCTAGCGAATCGTAGAAAGCACGATGTATCGACTTCCCCGCATTGAGTATTAGCGCATCGAGGTATGAGTAGTTTGCTCGTACCCATGTGATTAGATCTGCTACCTCTTCTTCAACTCTCAGATCCACGCTCCGCCACTGCACGGAGGCTGCCGTTGTCGCTAGATCATCTGCTAGAGCCTTCAGTCGCTCACCTGTACGTGCTACAAGGATCAAGTGTGTACCAGCCTCAGCGAGACGATGTGCTAGAGCCTCACCGATACCGTACGAAGCGCCCGTGATGAGGATCGTCTTGCTCTGCACTGCCTTAGCGAGCGCGTCGGTAGGGAGATGTCGTGGTGGAAATAAAAAGTTATGTAGTAGCGTGGAGGTCGACATGGGTATCGTGAGAAGTCACATTCGTTGATGAGGGGGGACAGCTTCGTGACTGTTTCACTGCACGAAGGTAATGCTTTTCGCTCAACTCATCGATCTTTTGTCCCCTCTCCACAGGGTCGCTAAAAGTTTCCTCCTGATGAAACTGGAGTTTCCTCCCGATGAAACTAGAGTTTCTCCCGTATGAAACTGGAGTTTCTTCCGTATGAAACTGCTTTGGCAGTCCGAGGTCCATTCGAAGAGTAGGGAGGTTTGTCGGTCGTAAGGTGCTTGGGTGACTCTCTCCGATACCTTTTTTTGTACCTTTGTGGCGGATCTACGGTGGTCACAAGGGTGGATGCCTTGATTTCGCCTCCGTAGACTACAGATTGGGAAGGGTAGTGCCCTCCTCGTGAACTATTTGCTCCTACTATATTCATCTATTCCATAGAGTGATATGATCAATCGGTCTATCGTACGCATCCGCGTCTTTCAGCAACTTTACCAGTCTATCTCTAGCGGTCGTCTAGATGTGGCACTTGCGGACCAGTCGCTTACGACCTCCCTACGTCACACTTACTACCTCTACTACTATTTACTAGATCTGATACGTGCGCTTGCAGCCTATCAGAGGGAGCTACTAGAGATACGTGAACGACGCTTCCTCAAGTCGTCGGACGAGGTGACTCCTCGTAGGCTCTCAGATATGACCCTCGTCAAGGAGATCGCTCGCTGTACGGAGATACAGAATGCGCTAGACGAGCTGCAGAAGCGCTGGGAGCAGGATGAGCAGTTGCTCCGTACACTCTACAATATGGTCGAGGAAGACCCCTCGTATAGTGCTCTACCTGAGGATGTGTCTACGCTCTCTATGCAGGAGCAGTGCAACTATTGGGGTAATCTACTCAAGCAACTCTTTCGCACGGCAGAGCTCAATGAGCATCTTGCGGCAAACTCTTTCTACTGGGCCGATGCGACCGCTATCTGCGAGCGTCTAGAGGTCGAGGAGATGCCCCCCGTGGAGCAGGTGGAGGCGACGGTAGAGCGTCTCAAGGGCTCGGAGGATTATCGTATCATTCCCTTTACCAATCAGCCTGTGGTGACTATACAGGACTTTGCTCTGAAGACGTTGCGCCGCGGCGCTAAAGATGGCTTAGAGCTACCTGGCGACTTGCTCCCCATGTTTCACAGTGATCGGGATCGTCTCTATGCACATCAGCTACTCTCAGAGACGCTCCTACATCGTGAGGAGTATGATGCGATGCTGACGCCACGACTAGATAACTGGGAGCAGGATCGTGTGGCTCTGGTCGATATGATCTTGATGGAGATGGCTGTGGCGGAGGCTCTCAACTGCCCTGACATAGCGCTCGTCGTGACGATCAATGAGTATATCGAACTGGCGAAGGTGTACGACAACTCTAAGAGTGCATCATTTATCAATGCTGTGCTAGACAGGCTCTTTACGGATTTGAAGCGCGAAGGCAAGCTCCTCAAGTAAAGCTTACGCCTATCTAATCCTACGATCATGAAAGTAAGAGGTATGCATCTGCGACCGAAGATCATGTACATCTTTATGGTGAGGTCTTTCTTGCCTCTCCTACTGATGACCCTACTGATCTGCTGGTTTGTTGTCTTGATGCAGTTCCTCTGGCAGCATGTCGACGATTTGGTCGGCAAGGGTATGGATGTGGGGGTGCTGCTAGAGGTGATCTTCTACGCAGGACTCTACGTACTGCCTACGGCTGTGCCACTGGGCATCTTGCTAGCGTCGCTGATGACCTTCGGCAATCTAGGTGAGCGACTGGAGCTGCTGGCGATGAAGTCGGCTGGAGTGCCTCTGAGCAAGATTATGAAGCCGCTGGTAATCCTCGTGACCTGCATCGCTTTTGGACTTTTCGTCTATCTAGACAGAGGCGTGCAGAAGGCTAGTGTGCGGGTCTATCAGATACTCTTCTCTGCACGCTATGCGCGTCCTGAGTTGGAGATACCGAAGGGGATCTTTTTCAATGGTATCGAAGGCTACAGTATCTACGTAGGGGACAAGGATGCTGCGACGAGTACCCTACAAAATGTGATGATCTACGACCTCTCCGAGCAGCGCGCGCCGCGTATCATCCTGGCCGATACGGGACGCTTGCTGATGGACGATAGCAAGCTCTATCTTATCATGTCGCTCCGGAGTGGTGAGAGCTTCGAGCAACTTAGTAGTCAGACGACCTTGATCCCAGGCAGTCAAGCTTCGGATGAGCGACCCGCCTCCTACATCAAGGAGCACTTTACGGAGAAGGTGATCTTCATCCCCTTTGATGCCAACTTTGAGATGATGGGCGATGACTACCTCAAGTCCCAGTTCGTCGGTAAGAACCTTCGAGAGCTTATTGTCTACAGTGATAGTACCCGCATGGCGACAGATAGCGTGGGTCGTCAGGTGGGGAGCAACGTGCTTTTTGAGATACATACCAAGCTACCACCTCCTGAGCCTGTTCAGGTTGGCTCGACAATGCCAGGTGCTAATCTACAAGCGGCTACTTGGTTAAAGCAGGATCAGCTCTCACATCGTCCCTTTGCGACAGTCACAGCTCGTCGGTTAAGCCATGAGGAACTACTAGAAGCTAATTCTAGTCAAGCTTCGCCGCCACCCTATACGATAGATACGTTGATGGATAGAGCCTCTGATCAGGAGAAGTTGATGGGCTACAAGCAGGCTCTAGAGTGGCTTGAGAGCCTCTCCTCGTCTGTGCAGATCGCTGATACTTACTATGAAGATGCTGCCTCGGATTACCGTGTCAATGCGCAGGAGATGCATCGTAAGTTCACCTTCCCAGTGGCTTGTCTGCTCTTCTTCTTCGTTGGTGCTCCGCTGGGAGCTATCGTACGTAAGGGAGGCGTGGGTACGCCGATGGTCTTGGCAGTGCTTATCTTCATTATCTACTACGTCATCGACACCTTTGGTCTCAAGATGATCAATAGCGGGCAGATCCCTGTCTGGGCGGGTATGTGGCTGTCGAGTGCCGTGATCCTACCGCTGGGAGCCTTCCTCACTTACAAGGCTTCGCGAGACTCAGCTACGCTCAATGCCGATGCCTACGTGGTCTTCTTCCGTCGCATCTTCCACCCGAACTACTCAAGACAATTGGAGTACAAGGAGATTATCATGCAGCCTACGACCTCTGAGGAAGTGCTGCGTGAGATCGGGCAACTACAGCGGCAGATGGACGCACTGCTCGGTATGACTTATGCTCAGAGTAAGGGGCTGAGACTGGATCGCTTGCCAGACTTTGCCAAGGCGTACCAGCAGCTCTACCAGCAGCTAGAGCAGACTGTCGAGAAGCTTCACAACTATCCCGACAAGTATATCTTTGCACAGCTCCTTAACTTGCCTATGCTGGGCAAGACTTTTGCAAATACCATTTGGCAAAATAGGCTATGTGTCTGGATTTGCATACCTTTGTTACCAGTCTCCTTGCTGCTGATGCTATACTTAGGCATCGCTCTACGGCGCAACAAGAGACAGCTGCATCAGATGCCGCCCATATTGAACCATATTGTCAAGCAGATCGAGTCGCAGACAGAGTGATCTGCTCCTTATATATAGTATTCCTAGAATATGAACCAAGACTTCAAACTAAACTCCATCGAGGAGGCTATCGAAGATTTCAAAGCGGGCAAATTCGTCATCGTCGTCGATGACGAAGATCGTGAGAACGAAGGCGACTTCATCACGGCTGCCGAACTGATAACGCCCGAGAAGGTCAACTTTATGATGCGCTACGGGCGTGGTGTACTCTGTACGCCTATCTCCGAAGAGCGTGCAGCCCAGCTCGAACTCAATATGCAGGTGCATGAGAATACATCGCTACACGAGACCCCCTTCACCGTGACGGTCGACCTCATCGGTCACGGCTGTACGACTGGAGTCTCGATGTATGATCGTGCGATGACGATCAAGGCGCTAGCAGATCCCAATACCAAGCCTACAGACCTAGCTCGTCCAGGTCACGTTAACCCGCTGCGGGCGCGCAATCGTGGCGTCTTACGTCGTGCGGGTCATACGGAGGCGGCTATTGACCTGGCGCGTCTCGCTGGCCTCCAGCCTGTAGGCGCACTCATTGAGATCATCAACGAGGATGGTACGATGGCTCGTCTCCCTCAGCTTGTGGAGATCGCTAAGCAGTGGAATATGAAGATCATCTCCATCGAGGATCTCATCGCTTACCGCCTCAAGACCGACTGCATCGTCGAGGAGGGTGTGAGAGCTAAGCTTCCGACCGAGTGGGGTATGTTTGACATCATACCATTTCGCCAGAAGAGCAACGGCCTAGAGCACATTGCCCTCATCAAGGGCGACATCTCTACCACTAAGCCCACCCTCGTACGTATGCACAGCAGTTGCGCTACGGGAGACATCTTCGGCAGTCTGCGCTGCGAGTGCGGAGAGCAGCTGCACAAGGCTATGGAGATCATCGAGCAGGAGGGCGCGGGTGTCATCGTCTACCTCAACCAAGAGGGACGTGGCATCGGCTTGATGGACAAGATCAAGGCATACAAGCTCCAAGAGGAGGGACTAGACACGGTCGATGCTAACCTGCATCTCGGGCACAAGGCTGACGAGCGCGACTATGGTGTCGGTGCTCAGATCCTCCGTGCGCTTGGTGTGACAGAGATGCGCTTGCTGACCAATAACCCAGTCAAGCGTGTTGGTCTCGAGGCTTACGGGCTGAAGGTCGTAGAGACCGTGCCCCTAGAGATCGAGCCTAATAAGTACAATGAGAAGTATATGCACACCAAGAAGGTGCGCCTAGGGCATGACCTGCACAATGTCAAGTAAACAACGTATAATCAAACCACAATAAAACTATGAAGAAACTCATTCTATCCACCCTGCTACTACTCGGTGTGATGACCTCTGTCTTCGCACAGGAGAAGTATGATCTACGTCTGAACCTCAAGAAGGGGCAGACCTTCACCTATCAGGTGACAGCCAACAATCCTATGACTATCTCTATGATGGGTCAGCAGATGGAGCTCAAGCAAGCCCAAACTGTCACCTATACCTATAAGGTCCTTGACGTCAAGGATGGCAACTACCTGATGGAGCTCAATATCGATCGTATCCAGATCTCCTCTTCCAGCTCTATGGGGCAAGAAATAAATGTAGATACTGACTCAGAGGCTAAAGACGAAGGAGATAATCAGATACGTAAGGTACTCAATCAGAAGATTACTCAGTGGGTGGACGCTAAGCTTAAGCCCCTAGGAGAGCCTGAGGGCGGGAATGTAAATGTAGATGACATAGTCAAGAAAGCTGCCCTCTCGATGGCTATGGTTCCTGCATTCTTCCCTGCAGAGCCTATAGCTCAGGGGGAGTCCTTTACGGTCAATAATCCACTTTTCACTGGCGAAGATGCTAGTACAAAGTACGAAGGTGTCGTCACATTGGTAGCTGTATCTGATACTGACTATACACTCCGTGCTAATGGTAAGACGACCGCTACTGTAGAGGGCTTAGTTATTGAGGGCAATGGCATAGACAACATCGTCCTGGATCGCAAGACGGGTATGATCAAGAACACCTTCGGTACAGTAGCACTCAAGGGCTCTGGCAACGTACAGGGTACCCAGGCGGAGCTCTCCTCAAATACGATCACCTCGATCCGCCTACTCTAAAGCTGCGCTACAAGCTACGGGCTTCAACGCCCCTTCAGTGTACATAATGTAATAAGGAAGGCATCTGCTCCTCGTCGAGGGCAGGTGCCTTCTCTCGTTATCGTTGCTGTCTGATAGTATAGGGCGACAACTACCCTGCGAAAAGGGACCTCGCAGAGGTCCGACGCATCGTAGCCGTCGGTCGGAGGGGCACCGCCCCGAACGACCGATGGATAGGCGAATGTGGTAGCAGGTCGACCCCTTGTGGGTCGGACTAGAAGGAGTTTGCAGTCCCAGTCCGACCTCCCACAAGGGGAGGACATCTTTCCCTAGTAGATCGGATTAGAGGTGTAGTACGAGTGACCCTACTCCCTCTATGTGAATTAAGTAGTGAGTCCCTTGCCGAAGCTCCTTCTTGTCTATTTCGAGGGATTCGCCAGAGAGCTCGTAGCTCCGGATCAGTTCACCACTCATATTATAGAGGTGTGCGGTAGAGGCTCTCTTATTTATAGTGCTTAGATCTACTATGATCTGCGCTCCCGTATCACGATACCTCAGCTTGGGCGCTGTAATCGGATCAATGGAGGCAGGGATACCGTTATAGTCTGATACTTCGCCCTCACTGTCTCTCTGCATTACAGCATAGTTCTTTTCACGGCATAGCTTGACAGCCTCTTCGTGCATGAGGTTGCCCTCCCTAGGGTCCCCTTGGGAATAGACTCCGATGAAGGGTCCCATCTGAATGTCAGCTTCCGGAAGGTCTTTGGCCATCTGTGCAGTTTGATCGAAGGAGAGCTTGTTCCCATCGATTAATATGTTGGTCAGTAGAGGAGCGTTTGCAAAGTTGATCTCGGTAACTGAGTAGCAGCACTCTATGGATACGTTTTGGAGTGCAGACATACCAGATATATCGAGCTTGGACAACTGTGTAGCGCCGAGGTCGAGCGTCTCAAGATTCTTTAGGTGATTGACCTTTATCTCTTTGATTGCTGTACTGTCTGCTGTAAGGATCATTAGCTCGGAATTGTTTGAAAGATCGATAGAGCTAATTTGCGTGTTTGCCCGCAGGCTGAGAGACTTCAGCTTTGGCATCTTAGTCAGATCGATCGCAGCGAGTTGGTTGTTTGCCAATTCAAGGATCTCTATACCTTCTGTGCTCCCTAGTTTGAGCTGCGAAAGCTTATTGCCAGAGAGCGATATGTTTTCTAGACTATTACAATGAGAGAGATCTATATCTGCTAGATCGCAATCGTATGCTGCGAGGTAGATTAGGTTAGGATTCTTAGATAGATCCAAGGTCTTGAGCATAGGTGAGCCCCCTATGTCGAGTCTAGTCAAATTAGGCGCTCCAGTGATATCGAGCTTGCTCATATTGGGGCATGAGCCTGCACTAAGCTCCTCGAGGTTAGGCATACTAGGTAGGACTATCTCGGAGAGATCGTTTATGAGTACTTGAAGGGTAGTGATAGAGGCTGGAACTTTGTTAAAGTCGATGCTCTTGAGCTCGCAAGCCATCATGGTGAGGCGTGTGAGAGCTTGGCACTTACTTAGGTCAGGCTGCTCATCGAGGGTAGTCAGAGAGATGTTGATCTCCTTGATAAAGTCGTTTGGAGCTACGTCTACCTTTTTTGTAATGTCCATGGGCGTGCCGATACCCTCAAAGCGACCATAAATCTTGATGACATTGCCCTTTGCTGGTATGGAGCCATCTTGATTTACGTCATTAGGCTTCTTCTTGCCATAGCCAGCGTCAATGTACGTAGTTTCAAAGTCGCTTTCAGAGCCGGAGAGAGACAAATTGATGTCTCCCTCTTGGTCACTCTCCCAGTTGGTATAGATCGTGACTACGGGTCGTTCATCGCTTTGAGCCCTTAGAGGGTTGCTCATTAAGCCGAGCAAGGTCATGAGACCGAGCAGTAATAAAGGTGGTTTTGCTTTCATAAGAGAATATGGTTGAGGTTATAGTGGCAAAAAATGGAAAGGCAAAGTAGTTTGCAGGCACGCTTAGTAATGCCGTTGTACCGTTGCTCCTTCTATCGTGCGAAGTTACATTTTTTGGTCGAATGATGCATCATATAGTCAGATTCCTTGACCTCGCAAATCGTTACTCGTGAGAGTTGCGGAGCGGAAGGGCCTCCAGGGCTGACGCATTATACGGGGTAGGTTTCCCTACGTCTTAATGAAGAATATTGGGAAATGGAGGTAATAGAACAATCCTCCGTGGAAGATCTAGGATTATCCAGTGAGCAAATGAAAAACTCTTCCGAAGTATGAGTTGATTCTTCGGAAGAATTTTTTCATTCCTCGGAAGAAAGAGAAATTTCTTCCGAAGAATTGGTCGATTTCCTCCGAGCTATT